>JAABUL010000890.1_pt1 | contig 61475 bp, 68 predicted proteins | sample 5559151 | NCBI WGS metagenome assembly JAABUL01 (sample SAMN10711876, study PRJNA513368) | rock metagenome | isolation source: Antarctica rocks | place: Antarctica: Victoria Land, Pudding Butte sud
GTAGGGGGGGGAGTATGCCGCTGGGGGGCGGGGAGGCGGTGGAGGCGTTCGTTGAGGGGGTGAGGCGGACTGTTGAGGAGGAGGGGAAGAAGAAAGACGGGGAGGGGGAGAAAAAATGATGAGGGGGCGAGAGGTTGTTTGTAAAGCTACGAGGCCGGCAACGGGTTGAGATCAGGCAGTACTTGTGCATATAGAACTAGCGGATGTGTGAGAAAAGTGTGTCTTGCTATGAAATGATCAAAACTCCTCAACTCCTTGACCAAGATCCCTGGGGAGTGTTTAAGTCGTCCCCAAGTTCCGAACTCTGTTTGATCCTCCTTCACCGCCCGTGATGACCAGTGACGGAGGACCCGATCTGTCGATTACTCCGCGACCCCCTCCATCACGTCTTGACATCATTCTTCCACCCCTCACCCTCCTCTTCCTCCTCTTCCTCGCTCGCCGGCATCCAAGCGTGCACCCCCGCACTAACAGCCAAGGTCAAATTGATCCCCACCCACTCGAGCACAACCAGCTGTCTCACGTCCTCAGCACAGAGTGCACAAAGAAGCAGAATTGCCGCGGAGCAAATTCCCACCGCTGGACCTTTGTACTTGTCGAACGGACGCAAGTTGAGTACGACGGCGAGCTCGCAGAGGAGGGCGACGAGGATGGAGATGGACCAGCCGGGTCCAGGATAACCGGGATCTGGGAGCCAGGAGGTTGGGAGGTGGTGGGTTTGCGGGAGTGTTAGCTGATATTGTACGTGCTGGTGGGAGGAATAATGATTTACCTTCTGCCAATCTTCGAGAGCGTTATGATGGGTGAAGTGGCCACCGGGCTCGATGGTTTGGGCCGTTGCGAGTGGTGCGAAGCAGGAGGCCAGCGAAGCCGTCGTGAGCATCGGGCTGGAGGCTAAAGAGGCGAGAAGTTTTGGTGCCCAGTGCGATGGCCAGATCCTACGATTGCTGGACGAGACAGTAGCTTCGCGGAGCGCACTAAGTCCATTGTTAGCGATTTGCAGCATGGTGGCAGGGAGATACTAACGTGATGCTCTGGGATAGCTTGCCGAAGCTCGTCAAGGAGTGTCGAGCAATCTCATCATAGAGACGTAGTATGCACTGGCGACTCGGCGTGACTGGCTCGAAGAGGCCTAGAAGCGCGTATGCCGCATATTCACGCCCGGCGGTCTCATGTTTTGGAGTCAGCTGCATGTTCTTCCATTGATCCAGCAATGTTGACGGGTAGACTTTGCGGACACCTGTCCCGAGACCAGCTTCGCTTGCATGCTCAGAGGCCATGTGGTGGCGTAGCTCCATATCTCTACCGCCTACAGTGGGAACGCATATCTGATAGGTGAGAGATGGCTTGTTGTCCACGGAAACACCCCATGGTCTCGGTCTTCTGTTGCGGGCGCCACTAGCTGACAGGGTCGGATGGTCATTCTTGTAGGTTGTTTTATAGTCATCGGCAATGACAAGTGGCTGCAACTCCAGCTTCACGTTCACCATATTGATGGCATTATCGCTGAGATCCGATCCCCACTGCGCCTCGCGATGCTTTGGTTTGTGCTGATTGCTGATCTTGCTCGTCCATTCCTGAATCACATCAATGTCTTCAACTTTGGCGATACTCGATTGCGTTTGGATGAAAGCGACACCTTGCACGCCCCAAGTCAGTTTATGGTGTCTATGGAAGGGGCAAGGAGAGACCTTACCAGTGTACGTCGTTCCAAATCTACTCCCACGACAATGCGTTGCGTACGTCGGGCCTCAGCGCTTTCGAGTACTTTCGCCGGTTGTACCACTGTCTTCCCTGAGTCCGAGGGCGGTACCCAAAATTTATGAATTGAAATAGCACCAGGGGCAATGGCTACCAACGAACGGTGGTCGTTCATGCCGGCGTCCCACGTCAACTCCGGCAAGCCTTCGGCTGCCATCTCCCTGGTGAAGCGCGAGAGGTTTTGCCTAAGAAGCTGTGCATCCGACACCAGCTTTTGTAGTTTCCGTTCTCGAGTGTACCAGCGTCCAGATTTGGCGAGTTCTGGAGTTTTCAAGAGGCGCGAAACATCTTTGCACCACTGGACGACGCTGTCGAGAGTCGTCCGCAGTTCCACCCAGATCATCGGGCTGATGCAGGTCAAGTCGACCGTACCGCCGCCGGCATCACATGATGCAATGTGTGGTTTCGGAAGCCTGTTGTGTGATTCTCCAAGGCGTTCCAGCATGCCTGGACAATCTATAACCGCAAGCACTTCCTGCAGCGATTCTACCTCGTGCTTCAACTCCTCAAAGAAACCCGTGTATTCCTTCTCTTTATGACGAACGTACTCCAGGGCCTTCATCAAGTCTGTCGCGATGCCCACCACTTCGATGATCGCCGCAGCGGAGAGAGCGGACTCCATAGTCGTTGTCGTTGTGCGGTTGGGTTAGTGAGGTCGAAGTGGTGCTGGACGGTCAATACTTCCTGTCTCGAGCCAAGTTCAGAACACGGAAGACCAGTTCGTCTCCAGAAAACTGCCTTGCTACCCAGCCTTGCTCAACTTCCTCAGGATTGGTCGCCCTTCTTGTCTTTCAGCTCACAATTCGTGCGGAAAACCGGTTCACACCGCTCTAAGCCACCGCCACGTTAGTAAAATGCCTGAGGAAAGACGTTTGCGAACCGTTTGTCGATAGTTTGGAAGGAGTTGCGCAGGTGGTGTTTTGCACCATTGTGTAGCATCTCTAATCCATCCGAGGCTGCGCTCTTCGTCTCGGATATCTTCAAAGGAGCGTTTGTTCAACGCACACAGGAATGGCTTCGGCAGCGCCTGCAAAAGTACAACGACCCACTCCAATCGGAAACGGTCAATCTAGCATTTCCGCGGGGAAGCGTGCAGACCGCCAGAAGGGATATACTCCTAATCGACGACGATACCCACAGGCAAAGCTTGAACCAGCAAACCTGTTGGTAGCACCATCAACGGTGGCCAACGCGAGCTCGAACGAGCCAGAAGGAGACGCAGTACCGAAGCAAGAAAAGTCGAAGGGCAAAGGTACAAAAACGAATGGCCGACCAAAGCCACGGTCGAACCTCAAGATCCGGCGCGGCGCGCAAGACGATCTCGAAAGCAACGAGCCACCTATCGAACTCGACACAAAAGGTCTCGAAGTTCTCCCATCTGGACGAATTTAGTGGAACTCCCGGGCAGGAGCCCGCAGTCCGGCTGGAGGATGGCTCCCTCAGTGGGAGCAAGACCTTATCCAGACCAAGCAGTCGGCAGGCATGTTCGTTTGGAGATTGATCTGGGCCTTAACGATGATATTGTGTGGACTGACTGGCTTCGCTGTATTCGTACCGGAGGTGTACCACAAGGTCCGGCTTGCAATGCAAATCGCCAACGCAGCCTTGCTCATGGTGCTCGGCGGTGTAGGTCTGTACCTAGGCAGGTTCGACAACGAGAAGTTAGCACATCACCTTTGTGAGCTTCCTGATACTGAGCTGATGATCGTGCGCGTCCAGCCGATGGTATCGCAAACATTACATTTTCTGGATGGTCGTTGGGCATCTCGTGGCATACTGTACCAGCCACTATTCTGGCCAGCCTGGTGATGGCACACTAGACCCTTACCGAATGGCGCAGGCGGTGCAAATGTTTCCACTGTGGATGGTAGAGATGATGGTACTTGGGAAGGTAAGAAAGAGGAGAGATTAAGAACGGTGAGTTGATGAAGTGTGCTCCCTACCAGTGTTTAAGCTTTTTGCCTAAAGTCCGGCTAACACTAGTCAATATAGTCGTGTAGCCAGGCCGCGATGTTCCCTTGTCACTCAAGGTGACTGCACTCTGGAGGAGCTACATCTGTCGAGTAGACATGTCCAGTTTACAGTGGACGGGTTCGGTTTTGATCCTGGTGGGCCGGTGGACGGTGCGGCGTAGGCGCTTGGTCTTGTTGCTTGGTCTTGTTGTCTGTACGTATGGGCTCGGGAGGCAGCAGTCCACGCACGTCTGGGTTGGGTTGCAAGACCGCCTAGAGCCTCGAAAAGAGGTAATTTTTATCATGCATTGCTGTAACACACCGTGTTCAGTGCCTCGAAGCAGGTGATGTGAGTTGCTGTCCCCGACTCTGCTGCCATAACCTGGTCAGACATGGTGAAAACCAGTAGTATGCAAGAGCGTCCCGCACATGGAGTGACTCTGATCTTGTCGTAGGGTGCCCTGGCATTGGCTGTGCTGCTGCAGTGGAGGATTTGCTAAGGCGCTTCATCTGGTGTCAAATCTCCCATCATTGTGCTCTTCGTCGTAATCCAGCTCAAGCTGGTCGTACGCGCGTTCCGCGAGAAGACTCCTCATCTCAAAGTCTTCAGGCAACAAGTCCTCATCGCTAAGCGCGTCATCGTCTTCACTATCACTTCCAGAGCCCGGTACCCTCTGCCACCAAGCCATCGCGCCCCCGCCAGACCTACGCATCATGTAGCGCACGACGCCCATTAGAGCTGCGCAGCAGCCGAAGCCGAACGCAAAGAGGCTGATACGGTTCGAGACTGGATCTGCCGCTGGCTCGAGGTGGCTGGCTGTAGCTTCTTCCAGCCATTCCATTGTAGCCACCTCTTCCTCGCTCTGCAGATTTTTCGAGTCAATCGTCTTCACTACTCGCGACATGCCGTGCTCCAGCGCCTTGCCATCTTCACCTAACGCTTCTACTTGTACATGAGTGACGAGTCCTTCGATCTTGACAGAGCTCTCGAAGCCGTACTTCATCGTAGTCGCCACCAATCTTGCCACCTCATCGCTCGGACCAACTTCGTATACGTTCCACGCCACTACCTCTGTAGCGCCGTTCCAGGAGACATACGCGACTGTCTCAACACTGCCGTCGTCGGCATACAATGCTGTGCTAACCACGTCCGGAAAGACAGTAGGCCGGCCGACCCAGGGATATTTGTAGTTCCGGTATGAATGTGCTGTACCTTCCCTGAGACTTGCTTCCATCAGTAATATACCGTCAGGACTATGCTCGGACTGAAGGGAAGACCACGTCCAACCCATGAAGACGTTGCCGTTCGGGAGAACTTGCACGGAGCCGCGGGTATTGGTATGTCGTCCCCGGGGGTGGTCGTAATGTGCCAGTAGCTGGACTGTCCTGGTGGTAGTATGGAGAGCCAGTAAAAGTCCCCGCGAGACTGGATTTGTTGGCTCTTCATGGTGGTCGCCGACAGCGTTATCGAATAATGTCAAGACCATGTGAGTCTCGTTCTGCGCCTGAACTCGTACGTGGTGCTGGCGAGAGAACACGGCCGCTGGGTTGGTGAAGTGGAAGTCGGATTTTGTGCCGCCGAGTCGCCATACTACGTGTCCGTCTAGATGCGAGATCTTGTATACAGCGTCTGTGTGGCGGGATGAGAGGATGTAGTCTCCGTCTGGGGCTTTGTCGATAGAGTTCAGGTGTAGGATGTCCCAGCCGCGGCCACAGCGAGCTTCGACAGGGTCGTCTAGATTCAGAGTGCTTTCATCGAGTCCGAGCCAGTCGCGTGCGCTCCAGGAGAAGAGCACCTCGCTGTCTCGTACACTGAGCTCCTTGAAACCCTGTGATACCAGACAGAGATATTAGTATATGCTTTGCTCTGCTACATTTCTCTCTCAGCGAACTGCTTAGGTTACGATGGCTACTCACCTCCCAGCCCGCAGAGCAGTTCCCATCAAATCCCACAGCTGCACTCTGCTCAAGCGTACTATTCCCCGGCACACGCGTAAGCGTCAACACCGTCTCGCCGCTATCGATAACATTGAAATCATGCATATTCGTTCCCTTGAGCTCGCCACTCAGAACTACCTTCTTATAGATCTCATAGTCACTTCCCACCACTATACCCTCCCCGTGTTGCTGGTGCGGGAAGATCAGGCTAAGCATCTCCTCCCCTCCAACATCCACAGTCCGGAAGTCGAAGGTATTGAAGTGCTTGAACAAAGACGCGCCGCTCCATACTAGATCGCCGTTGGGAGAGTAAATATGGGGACCATTCCACTTTGCCCCGGCGGTTCGTTGGTCGAGCTGTGCGTAGGGCGCTACGAACCAGTATCCCGGCGCCAGAGCGGAGTCATTGTAGACTTTGATATCCCAACGGGGAGCGCGAATGTCTGGACGCTGGCTCTGTGTGAGTATGATTTATGGACGAGTTCCATCCAAGGAGGAAGGCGGCATACTGTCACGAATTTGAAGAAGGTCCCGTGGTCGCCTCCCTCCTCCCTTCGTAGGTGCCCAGTCGTCTTGGTACTCCGCGACTCGACATGAAGAGAGAAGTGTGGCTGTTGGTGCTTTAAGACTTCGTCATAGGCATGACATATCGCGGAGCGGAAAGATGAGAGGAAAGGTAGGAAGTATGAAAAAGAGAGCATGCTAGATTAGAACGATGAAATGAATGGATGTGACCATTGAGATGTGACGGAGGCGGGTGCCGTCAAAACGGAGACGGCATGTTAGCGCACGCCACGGTGTGCAACAGATCGACGAGTACGGATACTAGGAACCTCTTCACGGCCATCATCTGCAAGGTGTGATGAGGAGCGGTGTGTGGCAATTGTAATGTCCCGATGGGATAGGAGTAGAAGAAGGGGACAATACCTTACACGAGATGGAAGAAGGGACGAACCTCCAGAGAAAGTGGTCGAAGTTACATTCACTTCACGTGACTCGGCAAGCTCGGCACTTACCGAGCCGACCTTTAAGCTTAAGTTTTCGAAAAGATAATTTTGGGAATGTGGAAGCACATGAAAGTACATGTAACTTCATACCATACGACCATGGCTCCAGTAAGAAAGAAGCAAAGGCTCTCGACCGGCGATGCAGCCGCTGTCGAGACTGCAAATGGCGACGGCACCGAGCAAAAGGCAACGGCAACTGAAGCAGGAAAGCCTGAACAGCGGAGATCTCTCTTCGTCCGATCACTACCAGCGAACGCAACATCCGAGTCCCTCACCGAGCTCTTCTCCGAGTCGTACCCAGTTAAGCACGCCACCGCCGTAACAGATCCAGCAACGAAGCAATGTCGAGGGTACGGCTTCGTCACCTTCGCAGATGCCGAGGACGCAGAGCGAGCTCGTGCCGAGTTCAATGGGCACACGCTGGACGGCCGCAAGATACGGGTAGAGCTTGCTGAGCCACGTCAACGTGACGGCGAGAAGGGTCAGAAAGAGAGCAGCCAGGCCGCGAAGGCAAAACGAGAGCCAATCATCCCGCAGCCCTCTCGCCTGATCGTGCGGAATCTGCCATGGTCTATAAAGTCCTCGGAGGATTTGACGAAGCTCTTTTTGAGCTACGGTAAGGTGAAGCAGGCTTATATCCCGAAACAGAAGAATGGTCTGTTAGGTGGCTTTGGGTTTGTGGTGCTGAGGGGGCGGAAAAATGCTGAGAAGGCTTTGGGCGGTGTCAACGGCAAGGAGATTGATGGGAGGACACTTGCGGTTGATTGGGCTGTGAGCAAGGAGGCCTACGACGATTTGACGAAGAAGGATGAGGACGAGACGGTCGGCGGTGCAAAGGAAGGTCAAGATGGCAAGGCTGGTAGAATGGACGTCGATGGCTCTGATTTAGACGTCGAAGATGAGGCGAACGAGATTGAGAAACTGGCAGGCGATTCAGATGAAGACTCGGAAGCTGACGGCATTGACGAAGACGACGATGTTGACATGGCCGAAGATGAACAGGCCGAAGCAGATGCTGCTCGCTCTGAGGACCGATCGTCGACCTTGTTCGTGCGAAATCTGCCTTTCACTTGCGCAGATGAAGACCTCGAAGATCACTTCTCAGCTTTCGGTGCCACGAGATATGCGCGAGTGGTCATGGACGCAGTTACAGCACGATCGAAAGGCACCGGCTTCGTCTGTTTCTACAACAAGTCTGATGCTGATGCTTGCCTACGAGCTGCTCCGAGACACACCCTGCCTACCGCACCCACCGACAAGAAAAGTAGCAAACCTGCGCTAACGCAAAATTCAATCCTCCAGAACGAGGAGACTGATCCTTCAGGAAAGTATACAATGGACGGCCGAGTCCTACAAGTCTCTCAAGCTCTCGACAAGTCAGAAGCCAATCGACTGACACAAGAAGGCGCCGCCAGCCGTCACAAGAGTAAAGAAGACAAGCGACGCCTCTACCTGCTGGCCGAAGGTACAATCTCGACCAAGTCGAGTCTCTACGAGCAGCTGTCGCCATCAGAGAGAACCATGCGCGAAGCCAGTGCCAAGCAACGGAAATCGCTGATTGAAAGTAACCCGTCATTGCATCTTAGCTTGACACGACTTTCCATCCGCAACATCCCTCGCAACATCGGTTCAACAGAGCTCAAAGCTCTTGCGCGAGAAGCCGTGGTGGGATTTGCGACCGATGTCAAAGCCGGCACCAGAGAAGGAATGTCCAAAGAGGAGCTCTCGCGCGGTGGCGAGGAGATGCAGGATGCCGAGAAAGCTCGGAAGAAAGCGGGTAAAGGCATCGTTAAGCAAGCGAAGGTCGTATTCGAGGGTCAAGGAGGCAGCAAAGTCAGTGAAGATACTGGAGCTGGGCGAAGCCGAGGCTATGGCTTCATCGAGTACCACACCCACCGTAGTGCACTCATGGGGCTGAGATGGTTGAACGGGCACTCGATCGATTATAAGGTTAAAGACAATACGAAGGGCAAGGCTGCACGGGAAGAGATCCAGGAGAAGAAGAAGCGATTAATTGTCGAATTTGCGATCGAGAACGCGCAAGTTGTGTTAAGGCGCAAGGACACTGAAACCAAGGCCCGAGATCGTAGCCGGGCTGTTCAGGGCGGCGAGAGGAGCGCGCTACCGCTTCATCAGCCGGGCAATGATCCTGATTTGCCGGATGATGGTGGGGCGGGCAAGAAGAAGAAGTCGCTTAAACGCAAGCGAGAGAAGGAGGAAGCCGCCGTTAACGAGAAGAAGGGAGGTGCCGCCAACGGTAAGAGGGATAGGAAGGACAAGAAGGAGCCGAGAGGAAGTGCCGACGGCAAGGACCCGAGCCGGGAGAAGAAGCCGGTTGATGAGAAGCTTGCGGATAGGAATCGGATCATTGGGCGGAAGCGAGCTATGCGTAAAACTCGCAAGGGGGCGAAGTAGTGGTCGATACAAGCGAACATGGAAAACTTCAACTACTGTTGTACAGGATCATTCAGCGCCTATGGCACGAGGAAGCCTCAGGAAGCTTAACGAGAAGAGGTCGCACCTTTATCCGGGGCGTAAGACTAAGGACTTATCAAGCCGGGCGAGACTGCGAGAGCTGGTTGCACGTTGCTACTGTTGTGGTACGGATTGAATGGACGAGTCTGACAAGACTGACGTGTAGTATTGCAGATCCACGTGGGTTGTAGCTGTCCGACGAGCCAGCAGTCATCGAGCTCTGGTGATACTGCAGTCAACTAATTCAACGTACCGCTTCTCTTTCGCTCGCGTCTTGGTGGTTATCGTCCTGAACCAGACTGCCGACTTTTTCTCTTCACCATCCCGATCAGCTGGCTACACAACCGATCTCCCGGGTGCTTCTCCCAACAATGCAATTGTGACGAGCCGTTATACCGGAACGGTACCGTTCAATCCGCTCGTGCCTTTCTCTCACCGGACGCAAGCACCCTCCCGCGATACCGGGTTTCGGCAGCCACACAGCAGCCGAGTGCTCAAGCGCTGTCATAAAAACGGCCCGTGCCAAAGCCGTACGACCTCACTCCCTCGAATCTCTCCTCGTGCTCCCCCAATACCACGGGAATGTTTTCTGCATGCAAGCGCCTCCCACCCGAACGACGAGCTTTGTGTGGGCAAATGGCGGTGAAAAAAGTGACAGATCCCATATAAGCCTCCGCTTCCCTCAGCTCGCCGTCGTCTTGTCAAGCGTCACAGTGACTCGACCAGTTTTGATGTCTGTGTTGATGGAAGATGGTAGGCTGGTCATTTTCATTGCCTGTGCTACATTTCTCCGCATCTCGCGACCAAGGTTTGTGCCAATCAAGAAATGATGGGGTGGTATTCGATGCTGCTGAGGATGACTTGCGTGGAGTATGAAGGAGACGTCTGGCTGGCTCAACTGGTTTGACTGGTTGAGAGAATGGACGAACCTGAGCACGGAAGCACTGACGGTTGTGAAGGTGTGGAGACAATACGAGCTACGGCATGCATATGTGTTCCTCAGTGATGAAGACGTGCGATATAAGAATCGTATGCTTTGCCGCTCGTGCTGCAGACATTGACAGGCCAGTTCTCCGAACAGCAGATCGCACAACACAATCTCACGGTCCTTCTTTTTGGTGGTTACCTCTACTTGCTTTTGGTTGGTTTTTCTGTCCTATCAAAAAGATTAACAACAGTTGTGAAAGCAAGGTCAGTGCTACGTGAAATGGGCTTGCTGAGCCTTAAGCTGATCCATACCACAGGATTACTCTATACCACAACCACACCATCGGCGAGGTCCAGTACCATCACCATGTGTCAGGTCAGCTATTCCGCAAGTTCGGGCATCGTGGCAATTTCCTGACTGTGATGCGCCAGTTCGAGGTCATCCACTTCCACTGCGGACACGCCGGCCGACGATTGATCAAGCATTGCCATGTGGCTCGCAACAATCCTGATCACCAATGTCTGGGAGCATGGTCCATCAAACGAGAATGGATCAGCGCGAATCAACTCTGTCAAGCTTGCAATCGGCAAGCCACGATGCAGCGTCAGCAGCAGGGGCAGCAGCTTCGCCTCTAGTTTGCATTGGTTTGAGTAATGGAATAATTCTGCTTTGTGGGAGTATTTGGGAGCGAACGAGCGTTGTTGGACATACCCGCTGAGTGATTCTTGCTGCTTGGGTCAGGCTTTCGGTTTTTGAGCGAGTTCGCGTTACCACAATTGTGAAGATTGAGCGTGGAAAATTATGTCAATATGCATCTTGTACTCGATCCAGTCGTCTAGAGCAGTGCTACATGTTCGTGGCGCCTTCGACCGTTCCCTTGATGTTGTAGCGTTTGCTGAAGTAGGTGTGCCAGTCGTTGAGTGTCTTCTTTTCGGTCTCCCCAAGATCTCGCCAATCTGGACGGCACTCTTCGGGTTTCAGCGACGACTGCGCCAGTGCTCGTGAGGCGTCCTTGCCGGCGAAGACTTTGCACACATCATCAGTAATGAGAGGGTTTGCGAATTGTGTTCGTGGAATACCTTTGTAGCCACCCTCAGGCCCGTACGACTTGTTGCCACTCACGTCAAAGACCGTGCCCTTGGATTATCAACCTCGGGTGACACCTATGCCACGCCGCGCGGAACATACCTTGATCGCAACATAGGTGGGATACTCCGGGTTGGTTCCTGTAAACTCATTCAGCGTTGCTTATAATAGTGTAGTGTCACGGTGACTGACCGTCGCACTTTGACAGATATTCATGACTTATAACATCGTCTTTTGGCGGGTCGAGCTCGACCTTTTCTTTGGGTTCGAACGACATTTTCGAGCAACGCAAAGCAGGGTGACCTCACGTATGAGCAGACAAGTGTGTGATTGTGGAAGTGCGATGGTTCTTCGTGCAGGTGGTTTCCGGAATTATGGCATGGTCCGAGCTTAGTCTGCTTCGGGAAGGTACGATCGAGAAGTCTGGGTCACCATGGAACGTTGATGGAGGCGAAATCTACTTCCAGAGGTCTTCAATGCTTATAAACAGTTCTAGCTCCTATCACCTCGCCCTACCAGACTGCTCCGACATTTACCGCTCACGGCATACAAGTCTCGATCTCATGTCCTTCTGGGCGGTCGAACCTTACTCATGGGGATGGCGAAGACTGACTTGCACTATGAGAGAGCGTTCACGGGCGTTGCTGCCATCAGCGCAATCAGAGAGTGCACCACCTCTGCCGCTGCGAGCACGGTGGTCTCGCCTGGGTTGTCGTAGATTGGAGCGACCTCGACTGCATGATGAAGTCAGCTTCGACGCCACGAGTTCCGGATCACAGAGTCAAGAGCAAACTGTCAAGATTATTGAGGGGCTCAAAAACTCACCAACATCTGCTCCAATCAATTCTATGCCATCAAGACCATCCAGGATAGTCAGAAGCTCTCTTGTCGTCCAGCCACCGACTTCCGCCGTACCCGTTGCTGGCGCATAACTTGGATCCAAAACATCGATGTCGACGGAAATGTAGACTTTAGAGCCAGCCACCCTCTCTTTGAGCTTATCGATGATGCCCTGCGTTCCGAACTTGTCCAGATCGCGCGCAGTCAAGATGCTGAATCCACAAGCTTTGTCATTCTTGAGGTCGTACTTCTTGTTCGCCATTGGTGCTCGGATGCCAGCGTGGATAGAAGTATTCTTAATCAGTCCTTCTTCATGAGCAATGTGCAAGAACGTGCCATGATTGACACCGCTGGCTTGATATTAGTTGATACGCTTACACAGTAGCAACAGTCTCGCCTACGCATAGTGTGAAAGCCCGCCACCGAGAACCTCCGGATCCCAAGTATCAATGTCTGCGAAAATGGATGGGTAGATTAACGTATGTCTTAGACAGAAACCGCGTGGTGTCTCAGAGGTGGGTATTCGGGCGATTGAACTTACGGCTATCAAAGTGGATAACACTGACTGCACCCCAGTGGTGGTACGTCGAACGTAGCGCTGGAAGAGTCGTGGTATGGTCACCGCCCAGTGTGATTATGCGAGGGACAGTATAGCCGGTGTGGTTTGCTTTGCGGCCAGATATAACCTGCTTCCAATGAACATGGCGGGTCCCGCAAAGGAGAAAGGCTGCCCTGCTATACCTTGTGTGCCTTATCTAGCTGCTTAAGAGCAATCGTGTTGTCCTGTAGTTGACGAGTAAGGCCGTGCAGTCTGTGTCAAGCGGCAGGAAGACGTACCAAGAATGTCAAAGGAGCATCGCCACAGTCGACAACCCGGAACCCTTCCAGGAAGGCATTCCTTCCTAAACGTTCGGACGTGATGAGCAAACGGTCTCTTCTGATGCTCAAGAGCACATACCAGTATAGACATTCCACGAGAACTCTGCCCCAATTCTTATACCTCCCTGACGCACACCAGTGGGCCCGAATCGTGCTCCGGGTCTTGCTGTAACGCCCTGGACACGATTAGAATTGGTCATTCGATCTCACCGCCTTCGACTTATCACAGTTCAATCACTTACGGTGTCAAACGGCGCCCCAAGTATCTGACAGAAAGCATTAGAAGGTCAATGATATTCCAGGATCTGGAAGACCCTTCATTCGCCGAGTATGCTTACTGCGATGTCGTACTTCTCCACGTCTTCGCTCTCGTTGGCAAGGCAATGGACGTAAGGTAGATGGGCAAATGTAGTGATGCCGGACATCATCATGGTGATATCCAGCTCAGCAGCATCTTCGTCTACTGCAAATCCATAGATGGGGTGCTGGATGCCGGCCACGGGTGGAAATGTAATCTCTCGAGAGACAGCATAACTAGCCAGTGCCAGCAGTAAAGACCACGAGGAAAGCATATTGATCTTTTTACAACGAGAGAGTGGTGAGAGAAAGGCAGGAACGATCAAGGTAAAATGGTGTCAAGAAGTGCTCGTTATCAAGACTCCACAAAAGCGCCACCGTCGGCTGCTGGGTAAAACGCACTAATTCTACCACGGTGTGCAGAACAACAGTAGGCCTTCCAATGCTAATAATCTCTGCTCGATTTTGGCATGGCATTCTCACCGGAGCCTTCAATGCAACGCCTTGACAATCATATGTAGTCTCTGTCGACGAAACTCTGAATCATGCCTGCCGGCGTTGCCTCGTACTCCTTCAGCACAACCGAATCGCCTTCCAAGATGGTGTTAACTTGGACGAAGACCTTTCGAGGTTTGGCTTGTCGAATAACTTCAGGCCTGACCTTGTTCATATACCAGTCATTCACATCCGTCATCTTCATGTACAGATCTATCCCTGCCTTGAGATCTGCTGTCGACTTGAAGATATGGAGCTTCTGCAGGAAGTCGTTGACGGCAGGTCGACCATGAGACTCGATCTTCGTCCTGTCAAGGTGGATCTTGAGGTCTGAAAGGTCGTCCTTCGTGTGTACGAGCTTGCAGAACTCCGGTCCAGCAGAAAGGAAAGACTGGAGAATGGCAAACCGAGCCATCATGTGTGGTTGTCCCCACTTCCGCGAGTTGGCATCCCAAAATTGAAGTGCGGCAATGCCGGCTCTGGCCATCTGCAGGTAGCACACGAATAGAACGTCTCCAGCGTCGCCGTGAATATCCTGGCAGGTGTTAGCACAAGATGCTGCTAAGCATGCTAAGCATCGCACAAACCTCTTTGCCGTCGCCAATTCCGAAGATCTGAAGGATTCCATAGTCTGGACACAACGACATGGCAACACACTCTGCTCGGCACTCTTCGTACGATGGTCCCATACCCCCAAAGACACTCCCCCAGGTCTCTCCTGGCTTGTAGTAAGTCGACACCTTTTCACCGGTAACGGGACTGATAGGTGGGTTGTGGATGTCGAAGTTGTACTTTCCGGGCTCTGTCTCCTGCAGGAGCTTTCCGCAGCCATGACCAAGTAGCTCGTGAAGTCCAACCTGCACCTCGAAGGCTTCGTCCTTGTACTTGTCGTACACCGTCTGGTCTTCCTCACGAATAAATGGCGTTGGCTCATTCGGTGATGCTGCACTCAGAACATTGCCCAGAGAGACGTTCTTGAAGCCTTCGTTCTGTCTGACGTCATCATAATTGGGTATGTTGATGCCGGCTGGGATGCCGCTGCCTGCGAACGTGAGGACCTCAAGCGAAGTGAAGTCTGGAGCAAGAAATCGGTCCTTTTCGAAGTCCTTTGGCCAGGGAAGCTTCGGTATCTGCTTTGGAGCAGCCTCAACAAGCTTTCCGAAAGCTTTGGTCCTCTCCTGGTTTACCATGGCGGCAAACTAGAAGAACAGCGATGTCAGCACCAGATCTTCTAACATTGCCTTCGAGATGAGAAAGAAGACTTACACCTTCCCATTCGCCTCGTTCACCAGAAGGATCTCTGTACGTCTCGATGAAGCCAATGTTGCTCTCCACCATGGGTCCCCTGTCTCGAATCCAGTGCCTCTGCGAGCCTTTGTGGGCATTCATGGACCCATCGTGGAACGCTTTTACATACTCCGCTTGCATTGCTTCTTCCTCGCTGTTGAGCGCATATTTCTTGGCCTCGGTGAGGTTCCGTGCGATCTTGGCCATCGCTGTCTGATGGTCGCCATAAACGATGCGTAGCTTCTTACCCTTCAAGGGCCCTTCAAGCGAGAACTCGTCGCCCTTGATGTCACGGGTAGAAGGGTCGGTGACGGCGGACGCAATCAATAGCTCGTAGTCACCAGCTAAGGTCTGGCGTAGGCGTGTATTCTCAGGCATGAGCTTCTTCTCCTTGAGAAAGACGGAGATATATTCTATCTGAGCCTGCGTGATGTGCGGCGAGTTCGGGTAGTACGTCGAGATATGATTTTGTTCTGGATAACCGAGATGCATTGGGGCCGTGGTCTCCGATTCATACAGGTCGTCCTTGAAGGTCTCATACAGCTCTCCGGCGTTGGTAGACGCCTTCGCTAGTGCAGCGACGCTCTCTGCTTTGATTCTCGGGATGAACTTCGAGTCGCCGAACGACTTGAAGTTGCCAGTATTGCCCAGGAACTGAGCCGCATAGTTCAAGAAGTGCGTCATCTCCTCATCTGAGATGCCGGCATCTGATCGAAGTTTCTTCCAGTCGCCTGCTACAGGTCAGCAGACAGCAATACATCTCGGAAGCTTGAAGTAGTCATAGCTGCGCAAGAGACGCAACGCGACCATGAAAGTGGCAAGAGCCGAAGAGAGTACGGGAATTGGAAGTTGAGAGACGCGAAGACACGAGGAGAACCAGCATACCATTGCCAGCCTTGTGCAGCTCAAGAACGAAGTCGTAGATTGCTTCGCTCTCCGGGCTGACTTGTCGAAGGTTGATTCTCGTCCCAGCAAGAGAAGCACGGCTGATGTAGTGGGCATACTTCTTCTCTTTGTTGTTCAGAGCCTCGAAGTGCGGCCTGACGGCAAGAGGTACAACGGTCGGCGGATCGTCGGCGAGGTATTGCTTGAGCGTGCTGTCGTCCATGGCGTTTTCGAACATCTTTGAAGCTCCGGTTGTAAATTGGTTTCAGTAGTAGACAGGACGAAGTGCTGTACAGAACAGACCAGCGGTTGCGGAGCTCGTTCGGAGGTGCCTTGCATTGCATATTGCGCTAGCAAACGTATCCACTCGTGTGCAGGTGCAACCAGGGCAACGTAAGCTCGAAAACTGGCAATAAAGTGAGTGGTTGACGAAACCTCTTTGCATTCGCGAGACTATTACGTGTAACCTGAAGCGCCGATGCCTGAACTCGCTCGCATGGGTATTAGGCGCTCACTGCGCGCCTCTCATGCCGCCCAACCCAAATCAAAATCCGACTCACGCAAACGTGATAGCCAAGACTCCACCAAATAACCAAGCGGAAGACTTTTGTGCCAATCAGACTCTTACAAGAGAGCGGCGAAGAAGGCAGCGAGACCGATGAGGCCGCCGGACGCGAGGTGCATGTTGCTGGCAGCAGCGTTGCCGGTCGACGTGCCGGAAGAGGCAGAGCCGCTGGCAGAGCCGCTGGCAGAGCCGCTGGCAGAGGAACCGCCGCTGGTGCCGGTTGGTCGTCGGCCACCTGTGGTCTGGCCGTTGCGTCCGGTGGTCTTAGCTGCACTAGAAGAGCTGCCACCAGTCGTCTTGATGCCCGCGCCGCCGCCAATGACGGTGGTTGAAGTGTTGGAACCGACGACGGTGAACGAAGTGATACCAGCAGTGCCGTTGTAGGTGATGATCCTTGTGCCGCTGACGCCAGCTGGGATGGTCGCGACACCGGGCGGGGTGGTAAGACCGGCTGGGACGGTATCGACTGCGGGCTGTGTGGTAACGACGGCTGGCTGAGTGCCCGCGCTTGCTGTGGGCTGGCCGGTCACGACGCCGTTCGAGTCGGTCTGGGTGAGGTAGGCGGTAGCTGGGTTGGAGTAGCGGAAGGTGCTGGTGACAGTAACGCTGCCGCTAATCTCTGGCACGAGCTTGAGTCTTGTCAGCCTCTATGATCCCAGCATCGATGCAATATACATACGGTATAGTCCGCGCTGACGGTGGTGTCTGCCTGAGCGAGGGCACCGGCCACGAATGGCAGAATGGCGATGAAGGAACGCATTTTTGCTGAGTGTGTTCGTTGGTTTGGTAGATAGCAAGCGACCGTGATTGTATTAGAATAGTTAGAGCGCTGAAAATGCGAAGTACACTGCGAAGGAAGAGTTGTTGGGTTGGAGGGCGTAAGAGGAGTAAGAGGCAAAGCAAAATCGGGAAAGGGGAGGGTGTTTCATTTATTGCAGAGCCGTTGGAAGCTCGAGCCTCATCACATCCCATCCTACTGTGCTAGCGCGCACTTGTCGTGAGGAGGGCTCAATTTACCAGGCAACCTGCCCTCGGGCGATGAGCTTTTGCATCAGGGTACGGCCTTTTGCAGAGGCAAAAGAGCTCGTTCGTTGCCATGGTGGGGGGCATTGGCTGGATGCAGCTCAAGCGGCGAACGAGCAGACAATCTCGGGTGAGAAAAGCGTGGTTGTGCATGGAGGTGTTTCCACTGTTGACGCGGCCAGCGGGGTTGGCGCCAGTTGTCGATCTCAGCCTCTACTAAATCTCCACCAAGGCGCTGAAGCTTAATTCATCAACCAGATGCGATGCCGTCGAAGAATCATCGATGGAATCCCGTTTTGAACAACTGGTTGCTGTATAGAAATCAACGATGCTTCCAAGCTTTGGTCGACGTCTTCATTTACGAAGGGTCAAAATCTGGTCGTCGCTCGTTGCACGAGCCTCCGCATTCGCCCAAAACGTGGCGTTTGCAACTCCGGAACAACTAACACCCTGCATGCGGCATTCATGCAGGGCTATACTATATCAGATCTCGATTCTGGCCGACCTCGTAATATAAGCGTCACTCGATGATGTATAAGTGTTGTATGTATAATGTCTCCGACGTGGAACGACTGTTCGGTCCACATGCCGAAGTTTTGAACCAGACATAGCCGACGTTGACTTTGTAAAAGCTTGCAGCAGAATAAACACAGCAGCCATGCACCTTGTATTGTCGCGGGTTGTGGCACAGCTTCAAGCCAACCGGTAAGCGGAGAGGGTGCGGTGGCCAGACCTGCAAGTGATATATATTGTCAGTGTCAGAACATCGTCGAAGGTATAGCCCTCGATATGCTCCTCCAACGACGTCTTCAGTGGTGAGTAGAAGTGAAAGTTAATGTAGAAACTGTCGGGCGAGGCGGTCCCTACGACTTGATTGAGAATATGATGCGGGTACTACCGCTAGCATTGCCAGACAGGCATCATGCACATTCTCGCAGCTGCTGCTAATGTCATCAAGCACTCCAGAGTCGTCTCGTTCGTGGCAGAGTGAGGCGCTGTGTCGAGCGAACGTAACTCACTGCGCGCGACGTCCTTTGCTCTGGCTGTAGTAGACGTGGTACGAAGCAGCGCAGGTCCGTGACCAGGCTTCGAAGTGGTGCTCAGCACTGCACATGAATCGGTTAACGAAGTGGTCGCTAGTCGTACATCATCCATGGGTTCGCAGATCTACACAACTCGCTTGACCTGGAAGCAGAGTCAGTACGCTCGACGGTTGACTGATTGATAGAAAATTGTCTCGTAGAGCAGTCGTAGGGAGAATCTCACCTCGAAGAATCGCTTCAGCCACCAGACCTGGAACACACCCTCTCCTATCAACACACCAAGCTGAAAGATGCTCCACCACTTCACGCGAGAGTTGGTCGATTCGGCGGTGTTCCGGTGGGTTCGCTCGCGGACAACGATATAGCCTTGCTCATCTTTTACCTGCTCGAGGAGCTGGGACATCTGGCGGACTATCGCGGATATCAGTTATGTTCGGCTTTGCGTGTACCCCGGGCCAAAGCAGGGTATGTGGTAGAATAGCATACCTTCCTTCTCCAGCGGATCCTGAGGCGCCTCGCTCTCCGGCACGTAGACTATACCGTGCACATTGAAGCTGACTTCCTTCGAATTCGCTGACCAGTGCTCGTTGCTGAAGCAGTACGTGTGCCTCCCATCTTGATTCGCGTCGAACGAGTGGTCTCCTGACGAGACAGAAGTCTGATGGATCTGGTAGTTGCCATTGGGCTGCTGAATCCAGAAGTCGATGTCCAGGTTTCCACTGCCTCCGAATTCTCTGTCGCCCACCTGGAATGTCACCGTCATCTTGTCGTCCTTGTGTAGGGTCTCGTGGAAGCACTCTCGCGAATGCGCTCGCAGCTGGATGTTGTGGGCATTGCTGAAGGCGAGGCAGGAGAATATGAGCAGGAGGAGGTCGAGAAGTTCCATTTTGGCGGCGCACTGCTTGCTGGAAGTCGTATAGAAGTGTCAAGGTGGCATTCGTGTGTGGTCAACATTTCGAGATTCAGGGACAGATTGGGTTGGGCGACGTTGCGGGTAGCGGAAACTCTCCGTTCACTCTTGGCAGGAGCGACTTGACTTCACGTTCGAATATCATGTTGGCTAACCCTAACTTTCGCGTACAAGTATCACGGACGGGGACCTTGTAACGATGATCTGCTGTAGTAGGAGGCAGTATGACAAGATTCCAAAGACATCATTATGCCGATGGCGATGTTTATACGCCGGCCAACCAAGGGACGATCTTTGGGACTGGGAGGGAGCCGGCCAGGCTTAGGATCTGTCGCCATAGCACATTGATTGAGCTAGCAGTATCACAGCTAAGACGAGCCCATCAAGCATTGAGCATCACTGACCCAGCAAGAGTCGTCGTGCTACGTTCATCGGACGTCACGTCCACGTCTTGGTCAAGCACAACTGTTCATCGACGCAGCTTGCCCATCTCCTCGAACTTCTCACGAATGTCGTCCGGATGCACCTTCCGCCCAGTCTTGTCCGTGAATCTGCTCGCAACACGCAGCCAGCGATGGCGTTCGTCCTGCACAAGTAACTCGGAGATGCACTGCAGTTCGCCGAAGCTGAACATATCGTCCTCCATGAGCGTCGTCCACTCGCCTTTGGTGAATCGCACCGAGCTGCCCTTGGAGGACACTTTAGACGGAGCCTTCGCCGGTACAGCGGCTTGCTTCTTGTCGTCTTTCTTGACGTCTTTCTTGGCGTCACCGTTCTTGTCGTCAACTTTAGCACCGTCCGCTGGCTTAGCCTTCTCGTCCTTCGCGCCAGCTTTGCCGTCGTCCTTCTTCTCCGCTGCGCCCGCTCCGTCACCTTTGGTAAGCTGCTTCCAGCGACTGGTCGCCGTGCTCTTGGAGCGTCCACCAATGGCGGCGCCAATTTCGGCCCAGCTCTTGCCCTCAGCCTTCATGTCCAGGATGATCTTGTCTTGCTCAGGGGTAAACTCGTCATCCCCAGGAGGCTAGCAGTTTGTTAGCAGATTGAAGCACTAGATGTAATATCTTGAGTAATTAGCAACGACCTACCTTCCCGCCCTCACCCTTGCCACCACCACCTTCGTCCTTCTCGACTTTGCCTCCGTCGCCTTTCTTCTCGTCCTTCTTCTCATCCTTCTTCTCGTCCTTCTTGGCATCGCCTTTCTTCGCATCATCGCCGGTCTTCTTTCCATCAGCCTTGCCATCCTTCGCTCCGTTGCCATTGGCCTTTGGTTTCTCGGCTTCCTTCGCCTCAGCACCTCCATCGCCTCCGCTGGCGTGACGGCGCACAACTAGTGCCATCTTGCCGTTGTGCAGCTTCTTCACGCCCGGCATGACGTGCTCGCGTTGCTCGATCAGTGTCATTGGTTCTCTTGGCTTGTACTTGTCAGCATCGTAAGACGCAATGGCCACCAAAGGGCGACCGCAGATCTTCACGCTCATCATGGTTAGGACATGCAGCTAGCGGGTGGCTGATGGTGGTGATGACAGTGGTGTGGTGTTTGGTGGAGTAAGTGCAGTGTCTCCGGTGCTTGTCTTTTGTGGTTGAGGTTGTGAAGTGAGGTGAGGTTATGAAGTGAGGTCGTGATAAGGACACGAGGTTAAACAAACCTCACCTGATGCTGAAGCAACGAGACGCGACTTACCTCCATAATACTCACTCTCTTTTCCTTGCTGTTTTTAGGACTGGCGCACTTTCTTGGTAGTAATGCATCCCACAACGAGATGTCTGGAAGTTGGTCTCTCGCAGGAAGGTTGTTCGCATTGACCGCTGCGGCAGCAATGTCGGTGGCGAAGCGACCCATGGTTACCGCGATGAGCCTTCGCGAATGTGTTCATGTGATTGATCGCTCGTGCTTGGAATGGCATATGATAAGGAGCTTGTGCGAACAAGGAAGGAGAAGGTTGGCGGGGCAACCCAGATCGAAGAATCGGATCGAAAGACCTCACAACACGACCAGACCTAGATCAAAAGACGTCCACTGATCGATCAACCGGCCTGCACCTCGTCTGCGGAAGCGTCTCGCCATGGTTGAAGAGCATGTCTGCTCCAAGCACTTCGCACTTCTTGAGGCCTTGAAGGACTCCGGCTGCGACCACTCGTGTGTGTTCTTACCGGACCTGCCATCAAGTCCGTAGCTTTACCGCAAGTTCCCAGAAGCTGAGCAGAATGCACGGAACGTTACTTACATTTATGGGAGTACCGCAGTCTGGAGCAGTATCAGCTTCTGAATGCATTATACGACCGACGCGAGTTCGCCTCCTCTCCTCCGCGAACGGGACCAACGATACCAAGGGTGCACTTAGAAGCGACCGATAATACACCCATTTGCTGTGGCAGTCACGGCCAACCACCGTTAACATCGTCGCTAATAAGGCAGGAGACAATCACTCTCACTCTCGAGCAACGTTCAGCATTTTCCAGGCATTTCCCACATACATTTTCACACGCAACCACCAACAGCTCAAATTCGTGCAGTTGTGCACTGTTGATGATGATTTATTATGTGCTGGTTTGCTGGGATACATGCGATGCGTGCCAGAGTCGACGAGGAGGATCGGAGCTGTTTGCTGCTGGCCAGACCATTCAACCCTTCCTGGATAACACCAATCCGTTCGAGCGAAATACTCCTGGATGAGCCAATGTGAAGATGCAAATTTGACCGCGGAGTGTTGATTGTGATTGTGGGATCAGATGAACAAGAAGGGTCTCCGGACCACCTCAAGAATGAGCACGTGCTCATCTGAGGAGCCTTATCGGCTCTGCCGGACTGAGCGCCGCAGCCTCCGAATCCACGACTGACTCGACGAACTGCCAGCAGTGGTACTGTACGGCAATCTACAGGTCCTCGAGGTCTGGAGCTTGCTCGAAGCGAAGCTGTATATTGGAAGCTGCGCTGAAGAAGAAAAAAGTCACGCAGCGAAGTGTTGAGACGACCCCACGTGCTCCGTCGCTGATCGTCAATGCCGCAAGCCACCACCACCTGCGGCGAGGGGCCACGCTGATTGGCTTCCCGATTGCAATGTTGCGCATGCCTCGAGCAAGGTTAGCAGAAAGAACCAACCGCAGGTGGTCGGCCGAGCACGCTGTCGCGTGCCCTCTCTCGGTTTGAGTGCAAGTCTTGCTCGCCCACCATGCTCGCGACCCTCTCTCTGCCACCTGAGCTCGCTACAATCGCTTTCACTGCCGGCGCAAGCAATCCATATATGGGGACTACGGCCTACGACCAACGCCCGATCTTCTCGCCCAGCGTGTCTTCCTACACTCAACATTTGTTCCACGCCCGCCGGCCGAGTAGTAATACTGGGCTAAACATGCCGCGGCCAAACCCCCCACCTACCCCAGGCTCTTCGAGCGACATCAGAGGGAAGGAGGGTGCGCATGGAGCGCCGGCATTCAACCTTCCTCCCACTGCTTTCCAAGAGGCAGATCGAGCAAGCAACAGCTCCAGCACTTCCTCGGCCAATGGATCAGACTCCTCATACCGACCTATATCGCCTGCGCCACAACCCGTGTCCCCTACCAGGAAGCGGTCGGCGGCACAAGCGGGACCAGTGGTGACGAAGGATGACTTCGCTCTACCACCCCCGCCGACTCGGTCGAGGAAGATCATCCAGATGAAGCCTCACTCAGGTGAGAGTGGGGATCAGTCACACCCGGGCTTAAGCACATCCCCTCAAGCAAACAAGATGAACGGTGCAACTCAAGCAGGCGCGAAGCGGAAACCAAATGGTGGAGGAACGACTGCGGCGGGACGTAAGATCGCTCGAAAGACAGCACACAGTTTGATTGAGCGAAGGCGGCGATCGAAGATGAATGAGGAGTTTGGAGTGTTGAAAGACATGATACCTGCTTGCAAGGGCCAGGAGATGCACAAGCTTGCCATTCTGCAGGTAAGGATACAACTGTAACGTCCTACTTGCGATCTTCATCTAACAATCTGCAGGCCAGCATAGAGTATCTACGATACCTCGAGAAGTGCGTTACAGACTTGCAGGCACAACACAACTCCCCACGCCCTGCACCACCGATGGCTGCTCCCCGAAGTATGCAAGAGGACGACGATGATGACGACGACCAGGACGAGGAGATGGAGGATGACGAAGTTCCCGCTGCCTCGACTCCGGCCACTACGGCGCAGGTTCGATCAGGCTCATTGGTCTCACTCCCATCACTCTCACAGATGACATCAGCATCCACAACATCCCCGTCAATCTTCCCAACCGGCAGACACTACTCTGTCTCCTCCACATCTCAAGCGAGCTACTCGCCTTACTTCCATTCCACCCACACGTCGCCAGCTTTCGGGCCTCAGCTAGCACATATGTCCAACGTGCCTGGCTCCACAGGGACATTCAGAGAAACATTCGGGCTCGGCAGTCCGGCGTTGCAACCCTTGGACTCCGCCCAGCATATGCGGCAGGTCGGTGAGAACATATCGGATCTAGCGGACAAGCGAAGGCCAAAGGCCGCGAAGACCGGCCGAAGCGAACACGAGCTTGACCAAGAGGCCACAGCGGCGCTACTAATGCTAAATCACGATCGGAGGAGCTGGCAGCAAACTCGACCCGAGGGTGGACCAGTGCGAACAGGCACGGGTATGAGCGTGAGGGATCTATTGAGCGGATAATTTGACGGTCGATACCACTGGCGCTCTGGGATAGAGACTTGTTATGGTTACGGTGATGTGGATTGCATACCAAAAGCGGTCAATCTTGCAAACGAGTTTGGAAGTAGTGGTTGTACAAAGCACTCTTGATACGTTCTAATCCATACCTAGTCTACGATCCCCTTCTCCGAGGCTTCAGTATCAACACCGACCTGACGGTAAGTCCCTAGAATGATGGTGCGTTCAACGCCATCAGGCAGATAAGGCCTGCAATCAGGGCAGAGCAGGGAAGAGTCAAGACCCATCCCAAGAAAATCTTCGCCATCTGGCGCCAGTTCACAGCACCCAGATCGTAGTTCATGAGCGCCACGCCGAGCGCAGCACCAGTGAGACACTGGGTCGTTGACACAGGCAGACCCAGCCGCGAGGCAAGTAAGACCGTAATGGCAGCCCCGAGCTCGATGGCGAAGCCACGCGTTGGGCTCATCTGGGTGATCTTGTTGCCAAGCGCGCGGACGATGCGGTAGCTGAAGAACCAGAAGCCGAGACCAAGCAGGAGACCTGCTACCACGAGGAACCACACGGGAGTGGGAGCGTCGGTGTTAACGACGCCAGAGCGGAATGTTTGGTAGACAGCAGCCCAGGGGCCGACTGCGTTGGCAACATCGTTACTACCGTGGGCAATAGACATCATCATGGCGCTGAAGACTTGGCAGTAGGTCCACATGTGCTCGACACGGACGTCGTAGCTGTGAGACAAAGGGCCCGGTTAGTGGACTCTCCTAGAGAGAGGTGGTTCCAGGGTATGACTTACCGATGAGCGCGAGCATGAATATCGCGGAGTGCGGCCGAGTCGTGGGTCAAGACGTCCATTGTTACACCGCGAAGCAGGACGAACTTGAACCAGCCCCACCATTTCAGAGGGTTAATCCAGCTCATGCTCTTGGTGGGTCCGACGAATCGTTCGTAAGGCGGCACATACGCCTTCTTGTGCTTCTGCATGGCAGGTGTGTTCTCCGCCGCGGCGAGAACATGTTCGTCATTGGGGTTGAGCGTGCCGTCAGCATCCTTGATATCACGCAGGGAGGTGTCGGGGCTATCGGAAGCCAGATCTTTGGCATGTTGCTTCTCTTCGTCCTTCTTTCCAGCCGAAACGTTGCCATGTGCGTCCTCGTAGTAATTCGTGACAAACTCATCACCCTTGCCGGGCCAATAGAGGACTGAATCGTAGTTCTCACGGAGCAAAAGGGGACCTGCAGAACAGATGAGACGATGGTCAGCAAATGTCTCGGACAAGGAACACCCGAAGACAACTGTCAACAGGTACCTCCTTATCTTTTTACTCACCCAAGAAAATATGCCACGGGCGGAGCCTAGGGTCCTCCCTGACTAGCTTGGCCTTGAAAAAGGGCACGAAGAAGACGTATCCGATGGCCATGACACCGAAGAAGACGGCGAGGATGCTGCCGGCGATCGTTCCGGCAATACTGGCAAGATCAGGCGCGTCCGGAAGCTCGATCACGATGAACAAGGTCAGGACACCAGCAGTGAGGCCGAGATAGAATGGAATCAAGCGTAATCCCCACTTGAAGCTGTCTTTACGCTCAAGCACGGAGTACTTCAGTGTTGCGAACACCAGCGCGGAAAAGGCGGCCGCGATCAATGGAGCGATAGCCCAGGATGCAGCGATTTGCGAGACACTACCCGAAGTCCAGCCCCAGGTAACGGCTGCTTCGATGCAAAGCCGACCTATGTAGTCTTGATAAGCATGCGTTCTTGAGTCTCGACTTCGACGTTACTCAGGACAACTTACACCGATAAGGGCGCCAACAATGGTCTGTGTCGTCGAGACTGGGAACCCACAGGCAGTGGCGCCCATTAGCCAAACCGCGTTTCCAACTTCAGCGCAGCCCATAGCCAACATCAACGCGCCGGGTTTGCCCTCGAACCGATCAATGTTGATGATGCCGTTCTTGATGGTGTCGGTCACACGCGCTCCCAGAGCAACAGCGCCCAAGAACTCCGTAGCCGTGGCGTAGGCATTGGCGACATCGTTGGCGCCGTTACCAAAAGCCGAGAAGAAGAATGCGATAGTTGTGATCGCTAGGATCCAGTCATAGCGCTGCGTGGCCGGAGGTGCCATCCTGGGTGCGTTATGCAAGAACAACGCCTGATCTTTGGGAGGAAGGAGGATATACAAAATGACCAGGGTGGGTGTGTAGAAGATGAAGGAATATATATCACCTACCCCGTGGCAAACTCATCTCACCATGGCCTTTCGCCTCGCCTCGTGAGGTCCACGCGCTTACAGCCAAGTGCTCAGGTCCACATACGAAGTTGTCTCAACCGCACAATATCCAGTACCTGGGACCATGCGTTCGCAATCAAGACTCGTCCCAAGAACAAGGACCCTGCGTCATCTTGCCACTCACACGCATCCTTCGGAATATGAACGTGTGAGAGGCATTCAATGGTTGCATATGACTTGGCTGCCTTCCGCGGCCAAGTGCTGAGACCTTGGAAGGTTCGGGCGAAGCTCATGACCGCGGGTCAAGTCTCGTGGATGGAAAGTGTCGTGCTTGGAGGTTGTGCTGAAGTTGACTGCACCTCGTCCGCCCTGAGTCGGGTTGTTGTATCGACAGCTTTGGGCGCCCGTGGTAGCTGGTCAAGCACGAATCCAAATCGCAGTAGCAAGTGATGTTGATATTGGTGTCCAAGACTACGGCCAAGAAGGCAAGGCGTCTCGTGCCGTCGCTTCCTTTTGATCGTTGGCAAAGGATGTTCGTCGACAACGTGTTGAAGGGCTTCGCCGTGATTGGTCAACATCGCCTTCAATGTGAATAGTTGAGCCTCATGCCAAGTGCCTCGAGACTTCATCAGCATCGCGATGCCACGTTCGTGGGCGGGAAGGTGCATTGCAACTGCTCTGTCCCGAAAGGGCAGGAGGTTGCATTTTGAGATGATCGGAAGGAGTTCGGAGGAGATGTAGGGAAGAGGAAAGTGTAAGAGCCTTCGACTTCTTCTCCACAAGGTGGCTCGTGCTTGAACATCACCATCATTGCCACCAGCAGGACGTGAAGTTCTTGAGCCACAACCATAGCGTTTGTGTGCTGGTCTCGAGGCGGTATAGAACGGTAAGACAAGTTCACATCGATCGAATACACCTGCTTGCGTACCCGGAACCCGAACCTAGCTCAAGATAGCGAAACACAATGGATCCTGTTTGACAAGATCTTCATATCTGTACCTTCTAACAACAAGTATTTCTCCCACCTCCCGAATTATGGACGAACACCGTGCAGAAGTGGCCAGGATCTCAAACAGTGTACGAGAATTCTACGACCGAGGAGAGCAATTCCGAATCAACCATGGCTCCACGAACAGCACACGAGATGGAGCATTGGGTCGAGATCCGAAGAAGACTGTCGACACTAGCTGGCTGAACCATGTCCTATCTGTTGATACAACCACGATGACGGCGCTTGCAGAGCCAAACGTACCGATGGACAAGCTCGTCGAAGCAACACTCGAACACGGACTTATCCCTCCTGTAGTAATGGAATTTCCTGGTATCACCGTTGGTGGCGGCTACTCTGGGACTTCTGGCGAGAGTAGCTCTTTCAAGCACGGCTTCTTCAATAAGACGCTCAACTGGGTAGAGATGGTGTTGGCGAATGGCGAGGTGGTAACGTGCTCGGAGAATGAACAGCCAGATCTCTTCCAGGGTGCGGCTGGGGCATTGGGCACGCTAGGCGTCACGACTGTGGTGGAGCTGCAGCTTCGGAAAGCAAAGAAATATGTTGAGACTACATACCATCCGGTCTCTAGCGTGGAAGAAGCGATACAGAAGACCAAAGCTTTCGCAGAACTCGACAGCAAGTATGACTACGTAGACGGCATACTGTTCTCGCCCGCCCAAGGAGCCGTCATCACAGGCCGCTTCACCGATACACTTGAGGACAACATCACTATAAGACGTTTTAGCGGAGCAAGCGATCCCTGGTTCTACCTGCACGTCAAAGACCAGATATCTCAAAGCACAACTCCTGTCACCGAAGCCATTCCTCTGCCCGAGTACCTCTTCCGCTATGACCGCGGCGGCTTCTGGGTTGGCCAAGCATCCTTCAGCTACTTCCCAGGCGTGCCGTTCAACAATCTTACACGCTGGTTCTTGGACGACTTCCTACACACGCGGATGTTGTACAAAGCGATGCACGCAAGCGGCCAATCTGAACGGATGATCATCCAAGACCTCGCGCTACCATACGACACCGCAAAAGACTTCATCGACTTCACGCACCACCGGCTTGGGATATGGCCACTATGGCTGTGCCCGCTGAAGCAGAGTCCGCTGCCGACTATGCATCCGCATCTAAATGAGTACGAAGACGACGACAAGGCTCTGAAACCGATGTTGAACATTGGTCTTTGGGGCGATGCTTCGAGCGTAGAGGGCGGCTACGTGCAGGCGAACAAGGATATAGAGCGGAAGCTGGAAGAGCTGAAGGGGATGAAGTGGCTTTACGCTCAGACTTTCTACTCGGAAGAGGAGTTCTGGAGGGGCTTTGATCGGGAGTGGTATGAGGAGCTGCGGAAGAAGTATCGGGCGACTTCGCTACCGTCGGTGTATGAGAAGGTTCGCGCGAAGCAGAATGGTGGGCAGGCTGTGAATAGCTTGTCACTGCTGGATCGGATGGGCAAGGTGTGGCCATTTCCGGGGATCATTGGGATCACGAAGGCGATACAGTCTGGAGACTACCTGCTGGCGAGGGATGCAAAGTGGAAGGAATGGGTGCCGAAGTCGTGAAGACTCACGGGCAGGCTTGTATCTTCAGATCATTGCCGCAGCCTCTCAAGCCGTCCGGTTCAGACCACGCTCATGTAGGGGCAGTCCCCACATTGGATTGACAGCTCTGGAGGAGATGGGATGGACTATGTGAAGATGATGCCTGCTCAACGACTCCAGACACGCATCACAGGGTCGACGGGTCCCGCAAAGCATGTCAGCAGGATTTGCCTGCAAAATACATGGCAATCTTTGTCTCTCAGCCTAGCCCCTGGGTTATTGCAAACGGCACGTGTACACCCGCGCAGCATGGCTGAGCCGTATTCAAATAGGGTTCGGTATGGAATGGACCTGTCTTGATTGTTTCCAGGCTTGGAAGCGCCTTCGAGTGAAGACTAAATGGAGTAGAGGTAGCGAGGGATATGTGAAGTTGAAGCATTTAGTGGGCTGGCTGAAAGAAGCTAGCGGCCCGCACCACGCACAGACCGCGAAGTTTGGTTGTCCCTCCCAAAACAATTGGTGCCTGCTTCACCGCAACAACTTCTTTCAACCTCACCACAACACCACAACACGTCCCACGCCGAACCATCGCGACCCTCCTCAGACGTGTAGTCGAGATCATACAGTCAACTTCCGAACAGTACCGCCACAACCGCCGCGATGCGTGAAATCGTATGTTGAGAACGCACCCCTGGCCCACGCGTGCCCCGCGTCTGGCCCACGAGGAAGAAACAACACATTGCTGACCATTTGTCTCCCTTCATAGGTCCATCTCCAAACCGGCCAGTGTGTGAGTGATACCGCAATATCAAGAGCGTGAAGATGCAATATTGACATATGTGAAGGGCAACCAAATCGGTGCGGCCTTCTGGCAAAACATCTCCGGCGAGCATGGCCTCGACGGTTCTGGCGTGTATGTTTGGGTGGGAACCGCACGTGTTGAATAAGACTAACGGAGTGCAGGTACAATGGCACGTCTGATCTCCAGCTTGAGCGCATGAACGTCTACTTCAACGAGGTACGCTTCACAACATGAACGTTATGTGAATGCCAAGCCCGTCACTAACTTTCCGTAGGCATCAGGCAACAAGTATGTCCCCCGCGCGGTCCTCGTCGATCTGGAGCCGGGTACCATGGATGCCGTCCGTGCTGGTCCATTCGGGCAGCTCTTCCGTCCGGACAACTTCGTCTTCGGCCAGAGCGGTGCCGGAAACAACTGGGCCAAGGGACATTACACCGAGGGTGCTGAGCTTGTTGATCAAGTGCTCGATGTTGTGCGCCGTGAGGCTGAGGGCTGCGACTGTCTCCAGGGCTTCCAGATCACCCACTCTCTCGGTGGTGGTACTGGTGCTGGTATGGGCACGCTCCTCATCTCCAAGATCCGTGAAGAGTTCCCTGACCGCATGATGGCCACCTTCTCCGTTGTTCCATCGCCAAAGGTCTCCGATACCGTTGTTGAACCCTACAACGCCACCCTCTCCGTCCATCAGCTCGTCGAGAACTCCGATGAGACCTTCTGCATCGACAACGAGGCTCTCTACGACATCTGCATGCGCACGCTCAAGCTCAACAACCCAAGCTACGGTGATCTCAACCACCTCGTCTCCGCCGTCATGTCTGGTATCACCACTTGCCTCCGCTTCCCAGGTCAGCTGAACAGCGATCTTCGCAAGCTTGCCGTCAACATGGTTCCTTTCCCTCGCCTCCACTTCTTCATGGTCGGCTTCGCCCCACTCACCTCCCGCGGCGCGCACAGCTTCCGCGCAGTCTCTGTGCCCGAGCTCACCCAGCAAATCTTTGACCCCAAGAACATGATGGCCGCCAGCGACTTCCGCAACGGTCGTTACCTTACCTGCTCGGCCATCTACCGCGGTAAGGTCTCCATGAAGGAGGTCGAGGACCAGATCCGCATGGTCCAGAACAAGAACACTGCCTACTTCGTCGAGTGGATCCCGAACAACGTGCAGACCGCTCTCTGCTCCATCCCACCGCGTGGCCTGAAGATGAGCTCCACCTTCGTCGGCAACAGCACTTCGATTCAGGAGCTCTTCAAGCGTGTCGGCGATCAGTTCAGTGCTATGTTCAGGCGTAAGGCCTTCTTGCATTGGTACACTGGCGAGGGTATGGACGAGATGGAGTTCACGGAGGCGGAGTCCAACATGAACGATCTCGTGTCCGAGTACCAGCAGTACCAGGAGGCGTCCGTGTCGGAGGGCGAGGAGGAGTACGATGAGGAGGCTCCGCTTGAGGGCGAGGAGTAGATGTTACTTGGCGACTGCAGCGTTGGCGCATTCGGCGATGGCCTTGGGGAGGATATGATGCACTTGGGACGATACCAAGATGTTGATAAGACTGATGTTTTGCGATGAAAACTGGAACGGCAACAGATGTTTAGCTAGCATTGGCGCTTGCGTCGAGCTGTGTTTGGTAGATGACTGTACCGAATGCTAATTGCTCACGATGCTACACATGACTGCTCTATCAAGACCACCTCGTGCCCTTGACTACAACGACGATAATGCTTCAGCGTAGTGCGGCAATCATTACTTCGAGTCGCTCTGGTTAGGATCCAGGTGGTTACGCCATCTTCCAACTCACCAAGACAAACTCATCTCATCTTCAGTGGCTCGCGTGCTTTCTCGACAGCGTGTGGGCTCTCTTGAGCTCGCGATGGTATGTAGACCACAGAAGCTGGCATGAGCATAGCAGCTGGAAGAGTAGAACTTTGTGTCAACGGTGCGTCGAGTTATTGTGGCATATGATAGACATACTTTGAAGCTTACTCATTTGCACGCGTGTCAGGCGTTTCCCATTGCTGCCAACACCCATTCAAAGTGCCTTCGCTCGCGCATCTGGAGCGCCTGCCCTCGACCTTGTCGGTTTCTGGTAAGAGCAAGCCTTCGCTGTCCGCGCCTCAACACACCATCCTTCCGGTCGCCAATCTTGAACATGCACACCGTAGTGTAGTCTTAGGATACGTGGCAGACCTCTCGGCAGTACACCAGTACCGTTCGATCCCTTCCCAAAACTTCCCCTCCTCTCAAACATGTTTCGTACTCCCAATCACCTCCCCCCGCACCTTCGTCCAATCAATACTCGCATCCAACTCCTCATTCACCAACCCACAAATCACCACATTATCCCCTCTCACCAGATACAACCCATGCGGCTGCTCCGCAGACGGCTCATCATCATCCTGGGGCCGGATTATGCGCTCGACGGTGTCTTTGAGCACGAGATTGGTGACTTGGTCGCAGGAGACGAGGGTGCCGGTTAGAGTTCGGCCGTCGACTGTGATGATGAGGACTTTTTCTGTCGGGGGGTCAGCGTGCTGTAGAGAGGGTTGTAAGCCGGGTCGGTGGTTGTTGGGTGGAAGAGGGGGGGCTTACTGGAGAGGTAGGCGTTTAGGGACATGATGGTGAGAGTGGTGAGGGTTGGTTCCAGCGAGGGGGTAGTGTAGTCGCCAGTATAGGATATGAAGAAGGAGTATGGTTTTGTAGGCGCATTCAAGTTGCTGTTAAGGTAACTTTTGGGCACGAGATTTGAGGTCCCAGTAGAAGAGGCCCGTGCACACGAGAGACATATATGTTCTAAGAACACGACCTCCGACACCATCTCCTCCAGCTCTATCCCTTCTTGAACGCCTCATCAACAATATCAGCCAACTCCTCTATGGAGTCCACCTTCAACTGATACCCAAATTCCTCCTGCTCGTTCGCCTCCCCTCCCATAAACCCCTTCCGATCAACCCACACACTCTGCATCCCAATATCCTTTATCGGTCTATGATCATGCAGCAGACTCTGCGCCATATGCACCAGTTCACTCTTCTCTACCCCAAAATCCTCCTTAACATGCTCAAGCAAATAATGAAAATTGTTCAGATCAGGCTTGAACGAACCAATGTCCTCAGCAGTATACACCGCATCAAACTCCACCCCCTTCAACGTCGTCGCTCTCGCTTTATCAAACGACTTGTGATCGATGTTTGACAGCGGGACAAGCTTATAATGCTTGCCGAGCCGCTGCATGGCCGCCACAGTGTCAGGGAAGGCAGGGTATTCTGAGATCCTGGAGCCGTAGTCTTTGCATGCCTGCTCGACTTGATCTTGAGTCAGGTGGCCATTTTCGACGACTTTGAGGTCGCGGGCGTAGCGACGCAAGCCTTCGGCGATGATGTCGGATTGGGGGAGGGTGGGGAATTCCTTTTGGACGGGGAGGTCGTAGATTTCGATGGCCAGCATTAGTTCCTTGTGGGATTGTGGTAGGTAGGGGCCGAGGGCTGTTGATCTGGCTGTTTGGGCTATGCCGTTTTCCCAGTCGAGCAGTGTCTGGGGCGAGCGTGGTTAGTGGATAGTTGCTGGTAGCAAAGGTAGGATGTAGGGTCGAAACGTACTCCGTAGACATCGAAGGATATTGCCTTGATCTGCGTCCAAGGTATTGAGGAAGCCATTGTCGTCGAGGAGCGATCGTGTTCAGGCGATCGAAATTGTTTGCTTGAAATCGATATGTCGAATAATTTTCTTCCTTGGACATGCAATGCATATATATACACATCCAACGACGGTAGACTGAATACTGATTCCGCCCTTCTACATAGAAAACTCTAGATCATTGGTGGCAGCACCGCTTCCACCGGGAATGTCAATCGATAGCAATGGAAGTCTACTTACTCCGCCATCCGAAGTGGTAGACGCAGGGCGTGGGGCAGAGCTAAGGCAAGGTACGAAACGCAATTGTGGATCTTGCTTGGATGACGACTTTTTCGACACGATCGATGTTCTATTGTCCAGAAAGATAGATGTATGGGAGCTTAAGAGTTACCTTTTCGAAGGGCCTGCAACTTTGTTTGCCGCTACTGTCAACCAACGGCTGCCGCGGAGCATCGGAGTCGACAGAGCTGAGCTTCTACGACTATCCAGGTCACAATATTAATGATCTATCATCCTGGGCCTGGTCCAAACTCGTAATGGCCATGGAGTCGGTGCACACTCAGCCAGGCACACCCAGCTTATCGGGGCAGTCGAGGGCGGAGTGTTGTACAGCTCCACTCCTTCGAAGGCCCTCGTGTTGTCCAGGGTTGGAGACATTCCGTCTGCGGAGACCCGATCATGGCCGCCTTAGTCTCGCTCTTTCGCAAGCGCTTTCGAAACACGTTGCACGAATCGCGGACCAGTCCGACAGCAGCCACCTATGAGCTTTGCTCCTGCAGCCTTCCAGCGAAGTGCTTCGTCCTCGACGTTTGTGTCGGAATCTTTTCCAAGCCACTTATGATTTTGAGCATCCCATATTTCTCCAGAGTTTGGATAGCAGACCAGGGGCAGATCCGTAAGAGATCTCATTTGTTCGACCGATGCTTGCACGATGTCTGTGGGCACGCAGTTGATGCCGATAGCCACGAGCTGATCCGGATAGTTGCTCAACATCTTGAAAAGAGCCTCGACAGACGTGCCATCGCTAAGGTGGCCAAAATCCTTCATCGTGCAGCTTAGCCAGGAAATCGATCTAGGGGACTCAGTGGCCAACAGCTCCAGGACTGCTTCAATCTCCTCCAGCTTCGGCATGGTCTCTATGGCCAGTAGATCGATGCCACCATCTACGAGGGCTTGTATCCGTGGTCGGTGGAATGCCTGAAACTCTTCCTTGGTTCTCTCGTAGTCGCCACGGTATTCGGACCCGTCCGCAAGATAGGCACCGTACGGACCTACACTTCCAGCGACGAGTAGTGTTCGCGCGACGTCTTGACGGTACGCCTCATCTCGGGCTTGCTGGGCGAGTTGCACACTCTGCTTGATCACATCCGCTGCCTCAACGTCATCTAATCCGAAGTGATCCTTCAGACCTTGGGTAGACGCTTGATACGATGCAGTGATGGCGATGTCGGCACCGGCCAGGTAATAGTCCAGATGAACCTGCCGAATGCTGTCAGGAGAGTCTCGAAGCACAATGGCTGACCAGAGAGCATGGTCGAGGTTGTGGCCACGGGTTTCGAGTTCTGTTGCCAGTGCGCCATCGATGATGAGGGTGCCCTTCTCGGCCAGAAGCGTGTTGAAATCATCTCTGGGTAGCATGCTGGTGTGAAGTAACATATGATCGGCAACAAATCCACAGGTCTCCGGAGTCTCCAATATGAATGTTGCTTGAAATGGTTCGGATTCTGATATATGCAATTCAAGCCGTGAACGCCATCACGAATCTTATCCACCCTGTACCAAGTTTTCCCCAGTCCTGTGTCTCCCAGGCGCCAGAGTAGCAGTCAAATTATATCGTCTCGCATAATAAGGGAAGGTAGAGAAGTTCGCACGATCGCAAAGTGAAGTTGCAGATTGTGGAGCCTCAGGCACATCGATTCAGAGCTCACCTCTCTAACGACCAGCGTCAAGGCCTCCAACATATGCACACCATAAGTCAGCGACTCCAACCTACGTAACTGCTCTAGACCGCTCAGTACCAGGGGCGATATACGGCGATCAATTTGCGACAAGTCGTCCGGCATTGGCAGCGTAGCGACAGCAGGACGGCGACATGTCTCTCTTCTCGTTCTCCACCCCAGTCGACATCGACATAGTCCTCGAGGATGTCGATAACCGGCCGACGGTGGATGTCAAGCTCGACAAGGACAAGAGGGAGAAATGCTTGCTTTACCTCGACGGCGAGACCGTGAAAGGCTCCGTGACCATCCGACCAAAAGATGGCAAGAGGTTAGAGCATACCGGCATCAAGGTGCAGTTCGTAGGCACAATAGGTAAGACGAGCCCTGCGGAAGACGTTGCTCTGCATATATGCTTATATCGTAATTATCTAGAAATGTTCTTCGACCGCAACACCCACCACGAATTCCTCTCCCTCCAAACGGAGCTCGCCAGCCCCGGCGAACTCCAACACCCCGTCACCCTCCCCTTCGCCTTCAAAAACGTCGAGAAGCAATACGAATCCTACCACGGCATCAACGTCAAACTCCGCTACTTCCTCCGCGTCACCGTCAGCCGGCGCATGCAGGACGTAGTCCGCGAGAAAGATCTCTGGGTGTACAGCTACAGGCAACCCCCGGAGAGCAACAGCGTGATCAAGATGGACGTCGGGATCGAGGACTGCTTGCACATCGAGTTCGAGTACTCGAAGAGCAAGTACCATCTTAAGGATGTGATTGTGGGGAGGATATACTTCCTGCTTGTGCGGCTGAAGATACGGCATATGGAGCTTTCGATTATACGGAGGGAGACGGCGGGGGTGCCGCCGAATCAGTATAATGAGTCGGAGACTCTGGTGCGGTTTGAGATTATGGACGGATCGCCGAGTAGAGGGGAGACGATACCCATTCGGCTGTTTTTGGGAGGGTTCGATTTGACGCCTACGTTTCGGGATGTGAACAAGAAGTTCAGCACAAGATACTACCTTAGTTTGGTGCTGATCGATGAGGATGCGAGGCGGTACTTTAAGCAGTCTGAGATTGTGCTGTTCAGGCAGGCGCCGGAGAACTCGGCCTTGGCGCAGCAGCAGGCGAAGGAGATTCAGGCGAGCTAGAGGAGATATACAGACATCGCCGACAACAGCGCCAAAGTGACTCAGCACAGAGTCGTGGATCTATAGAACGGGAAGCTCCAGGCTGGCCGCGTTGTGGCACGCCGCATCCTTTGAAAAGCGCCAGAGGTCATCAACGCGGTCGATCGCGGCGACGAGAGATGACCGAGAGAGGCGGACCCGTAGACAGCATGACGGACGAGAGCTGCCCGTATGATTTGCGGACGACTGCCGGATCCAGCTCAATCAATTCATCTGCTACGGGTACAGGCCACCAGAACAACACCACTAGGAGAAGGAGCTTATAAGAGTCAATAGCTGCCAGGTAGCTAAGAGCGGTGGTACCGCCATGTATCCCTCAAGATCGTTCTGCTGCTACTTTGTCTCAACATCTCGCTGCCCGGCACTCCTCGCCCCTCGATCCGGCGGTATAGTATAACCGACATACAGCCACATACAAATCGCCACATACTCCATCAGCAGCGCCATGAACGCAAACGTGACCGCTGACCCAAACACAGGACTCCATTCGCTCGTCGCCCAGTTCTTCTTCGTGTACTCGAGGATACCGTACAGGTTTCGCACGATCAGGAATGGCGCTGCGGCGAGGCCACCCGTGAAGATCTGCTTCCATGTTACTAACCCGACCTTGTGAAGGACTAATGGGTCGTCCTGCCTTCCGACTACTCGGCAGCAGCGTCGATCTAAGTGTTAGGAAGTACAATTTCATCGCTACCAGCACGCAGAGTATGACCGCGAAGACGACGTAGCCGACTAGGGCGAGTGTGCGGCCCAGGGTTGGTGAAGAGCTGATGAGGCCGCCGCCTGTGGAGAGGAGGGCAACGGCTGGGATGAAGCTGAGTTGGATGCCTTTGACTATGCGGTGGAACATTGGTCGGTCGGAGAAGTTGTCTTGCAAGCTGTCGACTGACTATCAAGTGTGTTCACTGGATCATGGATTCAGAGCAAGACTTACATCGCACGCACAAAACCAAGCTCGTTGACGATCAGTGGGATTGCTGTTTGCAGGACTCGGATTAGCCCATAGTCTACTGGTCACCAAGGCACGATCGACCTACCTCCAACGTTGAGCAGAACGATCGTCGCAATGACCAAGCCCAGATTGAAGGACTCGCGACTCTCCACAGCAATGATGCAGCCACCGCCGGCGACTCGCACTACCGACAGTCAGCTACTCTCCTCGTTAGTTGAGGATGAACAACGTACTCAAAGACAACGGAACCATCGGCCACCACGCCATCCTTGGACGATACCGCCAGTTGCGATACATCAGACATATTGCGAGTGGAACAATGGGTGCCCAGAACACTACTTGGGCTATGCCGAGGGAGGTGTGTGGGTTCATCGTTGCGTTTGTTGTCTCGACACCAGGAATCTAAACACCTGTGATACGGTGTTGATCTGCGTGAGTGATGCTGAGCATTGGGTAGGTAGGTCGGACGATATATATCTGCTACAACATTGTGGATGCCTACCTGGTATTAGATCTCTCGATGGTTTGCATACAGGGCTGTGCGTTCTAGCTATCGATTGAACTACATCCTGGGATACAAAAGAGTAGACCACGCGGATTCAAGCTCAACTCATCCTGGAGCTTGTTTCGTTCGCTTGAGCTTGTCCTGCTCCTGAAGCGGCCTGAATCCGCGAATTACAAGAGAGAAAGGGCAGTGGTCTGACCGATGCCGTTGGATCTTGTCCATCGTAGTTCAGCTCGATGGAACGCCGCATTTGCCGTAACGTGATGGCTTTGCTTGCACGCGCAACAGCTGGCTGTGTGGCTTATCCTCGAGCGACTTCGATTGGACAACATCTGGTATACTGCTTTGGCTCTAGCGCCGAGAGACATATGAGGTCAATAGGCCCCACAAGTAGCTGAACATCTGGCTCAGCATATGAAATGCTTCCTAGGCAGCAGAATATGTACAAAAATGGGTATCAAAACACCTCAACCAGAGTCGGCCTCTGCTGCATCAAAGTCCACCTCCGCTCGCTCGGCCTTGCATCTCCCACCACCGCTTCTCCGTGATTGCATCGTCATGACTGCTGAACTTGGTTTCCGCCGGCAGCTCAGCAATCTTGCCAAACTCCGAATCCGCTGGCAGCTCTACCAGTTGAGCATGTTTGTTGTCCCCCGGTAACTCCACGATCGGTTTCGTGGCGTCCATCTCCACGAGCGGCGTATCGCCTTCCATCTCCGGCTGCGTCGGAGTCGTAGGAGCGTACTTGGCGTCACACCGATCCTGCAAGTCCTGGAGGTCGCCGCCGAGAGACGAGTCGCCTATTGTGCTTGTGTCATCGTCGTCGACGTCTCCGTCCAGTTTCACGCCTTTGATCTTGATCGGTAGCTCGACACCATCCATGAGCTTGTCTTTGTACTCAGTAAACATTTCGTCGATGCCTCGGGTAATGGTTTCGACTTTGTAGCTGGCGGCCAGATTGCGTCGCGGTACCAGCTTCTTCACTCGATGGTGGACATGCTGTGCGTAGCTGTTGAAGTGGTCAGTACTGCCTTCATCTGTTCGGAAGCAGAAGACCACGAGGCAACTTACCCTCTTAGCTTGTATATCCGCGCAGCCGAGTTCACGTCTTTGGCATTCGGCTGACCACTCGCCCTAAAGGTGACCTCCTTGAACGATCGTGCAAGAACCAGGATAAGATCGCAGCCCGTGATCAAGAATAGTCTACAGATGATCGGTACCACATAAGTCGCATTGATCGCCCCAGTGACGGCCCATGCAGGTATACCAGCAGCGAACACAGTACCAGTCATCCCGATCGCTTGGAATGTATCAGCTAGAGCCAGCGCGACGTTGGAGCCCAGATGGTTCCAGACATTGGCCTTGAGAGCATCGATGGCCGCAGTCCCCGAGACAGTGGGCAGACCGAAGCAATTCACGATAGCGTTGGTGAGGTTTCTGGTAGCTACGTTTTTGTTGATCGTTGAACCTCCGGCCGCAAAAGAGGTGCCTGTTGCGGATCTGATGAGGTTTTTGTATCTTCGCATTAGGTCTCCAAGAGCCAAGTCGATCTTCAAGTCGATGCGCGCTACTTGTGCACGAATGTAGAGCAGCCTCCTAAAGAAAGACATCAAACCGTTAGCCACCGCTCGGTGCAGAGGAGAGCTTACTAGTGAGGCTGACTTACACTTTGTCGGTACTGAAGCAGCGCGAGGTTGCCATGCTGAGTTCTTTGATTGATTCGTCGTCATCTGAAGCACTAACCGTTAACGACAATCCCGACGTTTGTCTTACAATAGATGTTCGCTCACCTTGCGATATGGCTACACAAGCGTCGAGCCGACCTCCGGGAACTGTCTGCATCTCGTTCCGAATCGTGTCGACTCGCTCCTGCAGCTGCTGCTCAGCGAACTGTTCACAGGCCTCTTCATCAAAGCATAGGCCCTCCTTCTTCATAGCTTTACGTCGTGCGCTGAATTGAATGTCGACAAAGTCGTCCTTTTTGGTCGCAACAACTACAATAGGCGTCTCATGGGCATATTGAGACACCGCTTTGAACAGCTTCTCCGTCGCCGTCTGAAGTGTTCGTGGACTGTTGATGTCGATGCAAAACCTGATTCCCAATCAGTATCACCGAAAATATGATTTGGAGTGCAAAGCCATTGTTAGACTGCTTACCAGATGACGTGTAGTCGATCCATGACATCAACGGCATTCGATTTCTCCTTCAAGAACTCTTCGATGGCTACGAATTCTTCGTCTGCGCCTGCCTCGAAGCCTCCCGAATCGTGCAGTATCAGGTCTGGTCTGCCTTCGAAGGTGATCTCTTCCCGAACATCGTGTATCCCTCTTGTCCTATCTTGACTTGTTGTCTACGATAGTGCTTGTCAGTAAGTCGTCGAGTTTTGTCACAGCGGCGAACGTACCACACTGACGCCGAACGTCTTGTTGATCAATGTCGACTTCCCCACTCCCGTGTTGCCGCAAACAAGTACACGAATGGCACCAGGATTCGGCGAATCATCGATGACATCTCCTGTCCTAGAAACGATAGGTAAAAGGTTAGCAGCATCTTAGACATGTTTTACCCAAGTTTACTTGCCAGTGCTCGTTAACCATCCCGACCTTATCAAGGCCAAGCATTTTCTCTCTCCAGCTTTCGAGGTTTCGTTGCAGCTTCACTTCCTTGTTCTCCATTGCAACGCTTATGTTCTCGTCTATGAGAAGATAGACAGACGGGTGCACAATCGTGCCTTGTGGTGCCCAATCACAAAAGCCTCGTAATGTGCCATTGGCATCGAACGCTTCTCTTGCCTTCTTATGCCGGATCGAACCGAATCGTGAGCCAAGTTTGACACCATAATCATCGGTGGAACTTCTTGTAGATTCGTGGACTTCGCGAATGTCCTCCATCGTCGTAACAATACCGTTTGAGGTGACATTGATCCATATGCAGTCGTCATGTCCTGCTCTACCTGCCTTCGGGAACACTGCTGCTAGTGGATCGCCCATACCTGTGGCTTCGCCCAGTCCGCCATCGAATAGAGCGAGGAAGAGTCCGCATTGCCTAGATTCAAGCAGCATCCATTGAAGAGGGTACAGCGCTAGTCCAGCAGTTCTGGCTGTCCCGCCCATATCGTTGTGCGTACCGATGAAGTGAGCCTGAATGAAGCTTCTGCCTTTGTCCTTCAGCGCTGTCCGGTAGAAGTCGTCCGGGAACAAGAATTCAGGTGCTAATGCTTTCCGATCTTCGTGCAAGGCCACTGCGTGTCTGAGGTGCTGTATAGATCCATTGAAAGTGGTATCGAATGGAGAGTTGTCCCTGAGGGCCCTTATGGTGTCGAATACACCAACGAATCGTATTTGTGGTGCATCTCTCAAATTGACAGATGTGTTTGAAGCAATAGTAGATATCTGGATAGACTTTAGTATGAAGCTCTCTCAGAGATAGCCTCAAGGCAGGTTGCCACTTACCGGACTCAGTGCAAGGCTGAAAGTGCTCGCGGTCTTAAGACTCAAGGTGCTTCCGCCTCTGTCTGCCTCTTTGACGAGCTTCTTGTAGTCTCTGCCAAACTCCGGCTCGCCCGCAGAGGCGATAGCCCCAACGTTGTGTAACAAGCCGGCCACAGCGCGGACAACATACGCCCCTCGGCTAAAGCCAAACAACCAGACCTCATCTTTGCTGCCATTGAGCCGAGAGCAGCTTTCGTAGACCTCCTGTATCTGCTTGGAGTATACCGAGCCGCCCAACAAGCGGTCCTTGGAGAAGGCATCGTCCGCAGAGCCGAGTCCCGGAAAGTATTGAACTACCTGGTTGAAAGTCGTGCCATTGGAGCTGCTCTTGCAGTTACCACGTGAGATGCTGGCGTGGAGACGCTGTATGTTCGTCAAGCTGGGCTTGTTTTTGCCAGCTCCGGTGTTGCTCTCGCCGTCGACGCAGACGATCAGTCTAGTGGGGGGCGCTCCAGACATTTTTGGCTCCGGGAAAAACGAGTGTAGATGACAGTGAAGAGAGAAGAGACGAGTGAAGGAGGAACATTTCAAGACCACCGCAGACCTTGGTGCCACGGAGGTGAGCCAGTTGTAGGCAGCTCTGAAAGGTACTTACGAGCGGAGCACTTCTTTGCTGCTGCAGGAGTACCAAGATTAGCGCAGACGACGTGCTGCCGATCATCCTTCGGTTTCGCGTTGCATTGGCTGAGCCGGGTTTGCAGCGATCACGCTTCTCAGCCTTGTGGCCTTCGGCCGGTACCATTGTGCTACGATGCAACGCGTTATCGTGGCGCTGTAGAGCGCAAGATAGAGCTCCGTTCGCGATAGTGCGAGCTTACCTACCTACCTCATGGCTATATACGCGCAACCTTCGAAAGCAGGATCGATGCACGTGACTGTCGAGTGCGTTAGACTAGGCCGGCAATAACCGCTGTCAACCTCGGGCATTGGAAGTTTGTCAATACAGCCTACTAGAGATGACCGCACCACTGCAACCATTCTCCGAGAGTCATGTACTCGTCCAACACATTCCTCTCCTGCCCGCGTAGATTATAGACTTACAATGGCTTCAGCAAAATCCGCGGTATCGAGGGCGTTCCGGTTTCAATCTCGTCTTTCGAACCAGCGCGTCTCGGGCTCATATCGGCTGAGCACCCGTCACTTTCACACCTCCCGACGACTAGACGTGGTCAAGCCGTTCCTGTTAGCAGATATAGGCGAGGGCATCACAGAATGTCAGTTAATACAATGGTTCGTCCAACCAGGTGCACGCGTCGAGCAGTTCGACAAGATCTGCGAGGTGCAGTCCGACAAGGCCTCTGTCGAGATCACCAGTCCGTTCGACGGGGTGATCAAGAAGCTGCATTACGAGCCGGATGATATGGCCATCACTGGCAAGCCGTTGGTCGATATTGACATCGAAGGGGACATTAGCGAGGCTGATGCTGCACAACTAGGTGGTGGTGGAGACGGGTCTTCTGGGAACGCGCAGGACACTTCGCAAGACACGAAGGAGGAGCCCGCGCAAGAGCAGGTTGAGCAGAATTCTACGGCTGAAGATCCGGCCAAAACACCGCCGCCCTCATCGAGTGAAGTAGAGTCTCAGCCGCCAATGTCAACCGAGTTAGAACGTCCTCAGAGCAAGCATGCCGCACTGGCTACACCTGCTGTTCGACGAATCACCAGGGAGCATGGCGTGAATGTCGTGGATATACAAGGGACTGGGAAGGATGGGAGAGTGCTGAAGGAGGATGTCGATCGACACGTTTCGTCCCGAGGACAGCAGCAACAGCCACAGCAGCAACAGTCACGGCAGGCAGCGCCATCGTCATCACTTTCTGCACCAAGAGAGGATCGCAAGATCTCGCTGTCACCTGTACAATCGCAGATGTTCAAGACCATGACCAAAGCATTGAACATTCCGCACTTCTTGTACTCAACGACCGCAGATATGGGAGCTATAACAACCATGAGGCAGAAAATCAACGCCAAAGCGCAGACTGCAGACCAGAAGCTGACACATTTGGCATTCATCATGAAGGCTGTGAGCTTGGCGTTCCAACATCACCCTCTGCTCAATTCGAGTCTCAATGCAAGCGACCCGAAAAAACCCGAGCTCACCTACAAGGGATCGCATAACTTTGGCATCGCCATTGATGCACCGTCTGGTCTCTTGGTGCCTGTGGTAAAGAACGTACAAGACCTCAGCATCGCCGAGATTGCGTCCGCCATGCGCCAGCTATCCGAGAAAGCCAGGAACAACGAACTGGCACCTGGCGATTTCAGTGGTGCTACATTCACGGTCTCCAACATCGGTGCCGTGGGCGGAGGAGTTGTGGCTCCTGTGATCTCCGAACCTCAGGTGGCTATTCTGGGCATTGGGAGGAGCAAGATGGTTCCTGCTTTCGACGAGAATGATGAGCTGGTCAAGAAGGAGGAATTGGTCCTGAGCTGGAGTGCAGACCATCGCGTTGTAGATGGCGCGGAGTGTGCGAGATGTGCTGAGAAGGTCAGAGGCTACCTAGAAGATCCTGGCTCGCTGTTGGTTGGGCTGCGGTAAAGCTCGCCGCGATCAACTCGGTACGACGTCCCAACTCTGCAACGTTCTACAGCATTCAATAGCGACATCGCTTACTACTTCTTTACGTCCTCTATCTCGGCATAGAGAACCGTCACGCGGCACAATCGAACGAATTTCTGGAGACGGCTCGAATCGCCGACTTCGGCAGGCCGTCGCGAATACCCCACCAAAAATGGGGAGCAGAAGGCAGGCCGTGAGTAGCCGAGTCGAGCATCGCGAGCTACGATACAATTAAAGCAACTTCCTTGCGCGAATAGAGCACTAAACACCAGTCCAAAGAACACTTACAATGGCTTCCAAAGGTTTCTCATCCTATACAACAGTTCTCAGACAACACTCAAAAGCATTCAATGCTTCATCTTCATTGACAGGCTCAAGAGCCGTTCAGCAGAGGGCATCCGTCGCCAACCTAGCAACATTCCGTATACCAGAAGCCAAGAACGAACATAATGTATGCTTGCTGGAGCAATGGATAATAGCTTGAGCTAACATGCTCTCAGGTCGCGTACGAGAAAGGATCTGAGGCGCGGCAAAGGCTTGTCAAGGCCATGCAGACCCTCAAGTCCAAAGCACCCATAGATGTGCCCATTGTAGTTGCAGGCAAAGAGTCGAGGACACAGAAGATATCACACCAGCCCTACCCAGCGAACCACAAAGACTCCATCGCCGCGTGGTCGAACGCTTCCTCCTCCGACGTATCCAATGCCATCGATGCCGCCCTTGCAGCAAAGCCAGCATGGGAGAGTCTCAGCTTTGCCGACCGGGCAGCAGTCTTTCTGAAAGCCGCAGACCTCATCGGCGGGAAGTACAGATACGATATCAACGCCGCCACAATGCTTGGTCAGGGCAAGAACGCAACACAAGCAGAGATCGACGCTGCCGCTGAGACGTGCGATTTCCTGCGGTTCGGCGTCCAGTACGCGCAAGAGCTGTATACACAACAACCCGTACACAATGCTCCTGGGATATGGAACAGGCTGGAATACCGGCCTTTGGAGGGATTCGTATACGCCATATCACCTTTCAACTTCACTGCTATAGCTGCCAACCTGCCTGCTGCGCCGGCATTAATGGGGAACGTGGTTATATGGAAGCCTTCACCTTCTGCAATGGCGTCGAATTGGCTTCTATACAACATCTTCCTTGAGGCTGGCTTGCCTCCGAATGTCATTCAATTTGTGCCAGGCGATCCTGTCGAGGTGACAAAGGTCGCCCTGGCACATAAGCAATTTGCGGCACTCCACTATACCGGCTCAACTGCCGTCTTCCGAGATCTGTACAAGCAGATCGCGATTGGCACATCAGAGGGCAAGTACCGCGGCTACCCACGGATCGTGGGCGAGACTGGTGGGAAGAATTACCATGTTGTACACCATACCGCGGACGTCGAGAATGTGGTGTTTAACACAGTACGAGGAGCTTTTGAGTACCAGGGCCAGAAGTGCAGTGCTACAGGACGAGGCTACTTCCCGAAGAGCCTTTGGGACCAAATTAAGCCACGATTGGTTGAAGAAACCAAGAAGCTGAAGGTCGGCTCGCCTGAGCAGTTCGACAATTTCATCGGGCCAGTGATCCACCAAGCAAGCTTTGACAAGCTGTCGAAGGTCATCGATGACGCCAAGAACGATTCAGAGCTCGAGTGTATCGTTGGTGGCAGCTACGACGGTAGCGAAGGCTTTTACATTCACCCAACGATCTATGTCACCACCAACCCGAATCACGAACTCATGAGCAAGGAGCTCTTCGGTCCGGTCATGACCATCTACGTTTACGACGATACCAAGGACCCAGAGCAAGCCTTCAAGGACATCTGTAAGACGTGTGACGAAACATCGGACTATGCTCTCACGGGCGCGGTATTCGCACAGGAGAGGGCAGCGTTACGATACGCCGAGGAGGCGCTTAGAAACTCGGCTGGTAATTTCTACATCAACTGCAAGTCGACTGGCTCCGTGGTAGGACAGCAGCCGTTCGGTGGTGCGAGGTCGAGTGGTACGAATGACAAGGCCGGCTCTGCGAACTTGCTCTCGAGGTTCGTGTCGATGCGGGCCATCAAGGAGGACTTTGTTGGGTTGGACACGGTTCTGTACCCGAGCAATGTTGTATGAAAGCGTTGTGTCTTTGGAGATGAGCTCGATCTAGTTGGCATACAGCATAGGCGTTTTGCTTTGTCTCGAGCGTTCCCTGCGATTTGAATGCGTACTTTTGATACAGCTCAAAGATCAAAGCCATACGCACCTCTTACTCTCACCAACAGCTCATTCACCGAGGCCGGCATCGGCATCTGACCAGACTGTCGCCGGCGCTCCAACGTCACCTCGTACCTTCGCCCACTTCGCCCGTAACAAATAGGATTCTCTGCCGCAGAACACTGAGCTCTCGCGACCCCCAAATCTTGGTACCTGTACTCGCTCTCAGTCGGCCCAGCTCGCGTGCAGAGGCTTTCGGTCAGGCACCGGTAGGTACCTGTACCTCCACGAGGCTGAGCCTTCGGTCAAAACTTTCCTCAATGCCGTCCTTAAACTGTATCCAAGTGCGGATGGGGTTATCCTTCTAACTAGGCTAATACCATACACCCTTGGCTCGTTGGTGACCTAAGCCTTTCGTTGTTTCATCTTCTGTCACGCGAACTTCATCTCTCTTCATCGACCACGAGAAAAACTTCATCTTCCTATCGGGATACCTTCCTCACCTCAAGACGTACCGCCAGGAGCGCCGACTTCTGAACCCACGAGTACCATGGTGACCAACGGCGTATCGAACGATGCAGCAGCAGCTCCTCCATCAACCGCCTACAAGCACATCTGGGTGATCACAGGGCCAGCCGGCTGCGGCAAGACCTCTGTAGCGGAATACCTACATCAAACATTCTCACTACCATATCTAGAAGGAGATACCGTAAGTCCTTCACATCTCAAACCACGTTGTTTCACTAAGCTCACATCCCCCTCCCAGTTCCACACCGCAGCCAACGTCCAAAAAATGGCCGCCGGCCAACCCCTCACCGACGCCGACCGCTGGGACTGGCTCATCCTGCTGCGCGAGCAATCCCTCGCCACCCTCGCACCGCCAGGTGCCTCATCACCCGGGGGTCCCTCCGGCGTAATAGTAACCTGCTCAGCCCTCAAACGCAAATACCGCGACGTCATCCGCATAGCCGCCTACCACGACCCGTCCATCCGGGTGCACTTTGTCTTCCTCTCGGCCTCGGAAACGCTCCTAATGGATCGGGTGCGGGCGCGGAAGAACCATTATATGAAGGACTATATGGTTCATTCGCAGTTTGAGAGCTTAGAGACGCCGATGGCGGATGAGGGGGATGTGTTGAGTGTGGATGCGAGTGGGACGAGTGGGGAGGTGCAGCGGTTGGCGTTGAAGGTTGTGGAGGGGGAGATGAGGGGAGGGGACAGGTTATGACCGGACGATTGGGACTGGCTGAGAAGGTGGGATTACGGAGTTGATGAATGAGGAGTGGTGGGGAGGGTATACCACGGTTTCGGGACTTTCGGCTTTAGCGTAGCATATTCTACACTGCATCTGCACATTTTATGTCCATAACCTTGCGACACCGTCTGCTCCGGCGCTGACACACCATGCCTCGCGCGGATGCCATTCTACGTCTAGCACGCCTAGATTCTTCACGACTTTGTGCCCACGCAGGACCTTGAGCGGGACTACAGTCGCGTTGTCGAGGCTGTCGCCCATGACATTACCGTGGAAGACTTGCAAGGTCCCGTCATCGCTAGCATCGGCGAACAAAGGCAAGCTCGGATGAAATTGCACGCTCCTGATAGCTTTCGAGTGATACCGCAGGGTCTTGTACGGTGTTGCGCCGAGGTCGAGATCATGCCACAGCAGGCGCTTGTCGTATGATGACACCAGCAAATTGGAGCCAAGAGGGTGTAAGCTGATCGCGCTAATCCACTGTGCACCTGGCTGAAGTTGCTTCTCGAGTCGCTGTTGCTGGAGGTCGTAGATACGAATGCTCTGGCGGGTGGCGACGAAGAAGAGAGGCTTGGAGGGATGGAAGCAGACGGTCTGTGCGAGACCTTTGAGTCGCCGGAACGGGTACTGAGTTTGGTGCTTCGAAAGCGTGTGGACAGCGACGGCGGTGGAAGTGGATGTGGTCGAGGGTGAGACGGTGGAGAAGTAGTCGCCTCGGCGATGCCAAGCCAGTGTCTTTGGCGAGGAGCGGAGAGTGATGGTCAGGAGGACGCCTTTGTCTTGTAGTGTCTGCGATGGACGAAGCCAATTGGCCGATGAGGGTTTGTCGACACCAGCAGCAGTCTTGGTAGCATTAGAAGCCGCATAGCCGAAGCCAGAATCCAAGACCTCGCGACTCCGCCTGTCCTGCTCGGGGTTACATATCTCTCCCTGCGGAACGATGAAGTGTACCTGCTCGCCACAGCAAGCGGCTATGATGCAGGTCTCGCGCGACGGTTGCCAGGAGACCTGGTTGACCGCTTCCGAGGACGACAGTCTGATTCGCCATAGCTGCTTGCCTGACACGATTTCCCAGACTCTTACTGTGCCATCATCACCTCCGGTCGCCACGTACTTGCCATATGACTCAATGGAGAGACTTCGAATACGTCCTTCGTGGCCTTTGTAGATCGTTGCGCAGACAGACGGGAAAGGTCGGAGTTCGTTCGGGTCTGGTAGCTTGGGCAGTAAGCTCTCAGGATCAATATTGAGCTTGCTTCGCCGGACTCGAGGCGCGAGATACAGATCAAGACATCTTTCGAACTTCTCCTTCACGAGCTTTGCGTAGCCTGGTACTCTTCGTAATGCAGAATGATCTTGCGGCAGAAACTCACGCTCTCGATCTTCCTCATCCTGCTGCTCCCAGGCCTCTCTCTCCTGCTTGTCAGGCAGATACTCCGGAGGCGGATGGTAGCTCTCCTCGTATCCAGGGGGTGGAAGTTTCGGCGCCGGAATGTTCATTGGGTGGTCGGGACGAGGTATCTCATTAGCCCAGATATCGAAAGATGCGAAGTCCTGCTCTGCCTCCTCGCGCTCTCTATCTGCTTCAGTTGGCTTGCTATAAGGCTTTATCCTGCCTTCCTTGATGGCCTTGACCATCTTCATGACTCGCTTGTGCTCATGCATGGAAGGAACAAAGCGACGCTTCGGTTCTGGGGCAGCAGACAGTGGCATGGTCATCTCCATACCCTTGCCAGTGAAGTATTCCACCATGTCTGGGTAGGGGTCATAGCCTTCGCCGGGTGCCTCATTACGAGTGAGTTTCTTGAGGATCTCCAGGTCGGCGCCAGTGAGCTGCATAGGCTTGCCGGTGTTGGGATCAGTGAGACCAGTCCATCCTTCGGGTATATCGATGCTGTCCAGAAGCGAGTCGAGTGCCTCGCCTTTCGCCGGTCGCGCAATTCGACGCCCATTGATGTCGTAGCCAATGTGCGGGTACTCGTCGTAGTATGTCAAAGGTATATCACCAATCGTGTTTGTGGGAACAAGAAAGTCGGAATCGTCGGAGTCGTAGTTGGGCTCAATCTCGTCGTAGATATATCGAGGCTCTCCATTCGCATCCACATCGATCCTAGTGAAGGTTCGACGCTTCTTGCCTTCAACTTCGAGCGGCTTCATGGGTGTTTCAGGCGAAAACGTGTTGATGTCGTGACCAGTATCACTGCCCATAAGCTTTTCTGGAGGTGTTTTTGGCCGTCCGTTGGTCTTGAGCTTCTCCATCTGGCCTCTGATATCGTCCTCATCTTCTGACGACGGGATCTCATCGCTGTCAATCTCGTCGTCGTCCAACTCATCCTCGTCTCCGTCCACATCTCCATCTCCGTCTTCAGTGCTGAACTCGTCCTCGCTTTCACCATCGTCGGAGAGCGCTCCATTGAGCACAACATTGTCCAGCTCTTCGTCAACTCCAGAATCCTCCTCTGGTCGCGGGACCTCAACGACCTTTCTCTTCTGTCCTGCTCGTTGCGCCATGATTGCAGAACCTACACAACAAGGTCCTCGGGTGCAGTCCTTTGCAACTTTCCTCTGCAGTTCTGGAGCTTCCAAAAATTATCTTCCAGAAATTTAAGCTTAAAGCTCGGCTCGGAGCATGCCGTCGAGATAGTCACGTGAACCGATTTCGAGCCCTACAACGACATCGCGGGTAGATGCCGCCAGGATCAGCAAGGTTGAACGGCTGCGGTGTCAAACTTGGGGCCGTCTGCTCGTGTCAAGACTTGGATGCGGCCAGCTGAGTCAAAGGACCAACGCTGCACCCGAGGCGGTACCGTATAGTAGGTAGGTGTTGGCAGAGCATTCACGTTTTCTGAAGCTATTATTATATCATACACCTCTCAATATTCATCCGCTTTCGTTTCGGACGGAAGACAAGACCATCGTGACCTTCCGACGAAGCACAAGCGGTGAAGCCGAAGCAGATATGGAGGTGGACAACCAGGAAATGCATGCGGTGCAAACACAGCTACAAACGATGGACGAGCCAGCGATGAAGAGACGGGCGGCGTGCGATGAGTGCAGTAGGTCGACCTTGCCGCTGTATAATGTTGGTTGCCTGATAGTATATCCTCATAGGGACGAAGAAGCTCAAATGCACCGGCGAACAACCGAAATGCTCGAGATGCGTTCGAGAAGGCATAACATGCATGTACTCCGTTCAGAAACGGATGGGTCGACCAAAGAAGCGGCAGCGGACAGAGGATGAGGAGGACAACACCCTTATACTAAACGACGACCCCATGATCAACAACTCCAACCAAACCTGGCAAGCCGACTTCCCAACGGACGCCGCAGACTACAACATCCTCACCCCAGGCGGTAGCGTACAGCCCTGGCTCCTCGACTTCGACCCCTCCCTCGACCTCCCTCCAGACCTCACACCCGACAACAGCTCCACCAACTCCCCACCTCTCCTCAACCTCCCCCCCGAACTCCAACACACCCACACCCACACCCACAATCACCCCCTCGTCCTCGACCCAACCCTCACATCCGCCCACACAGCCAACCACGACGGCACCAACCTCGGCCTCGCCTGCACCGTCCTCCCTCCCTGCGCCTGCCTCAGCACAATGTACCTCACCCTCTCCAACCTGCAATCCATGGACCCCGCCTTTACCTTCCCCTTCTCGCTCCACCCGCTCCGCGCGGCAATGCAGACGGCGAATGACGTGCTCAATTGCGAGCACTGCCCTCAACGCTTCATCTCTGCGATTCAAAACACGCAGTTGATCGGCACGTTGATCATGTCCGTCGCCGAACGGTACGGGAAGATTTTGACCGCGATAAGCGAAGAGGCAGAGCGCGCGGGGAGGGAACGGGTGGAGAAGAAGTTCCGGCTTGCGGATTTGAATACGAGTACGGGGCATTTGCATACGAATGGGATTGGGTGCGCTGCGGCGTTTAACCTCAATCTTGAGGCGGGGGAGTGGAGGAGTTTGGCGAAGAAGGTTGTGAGGGCGGAAGTGTATGGGACTGGGGAAGCGAGCGGAGTGAGCGGAGCGAGCTACGGGGCCGGAGGAGGCCAAGGGAGCGCAGGAGGCCGGATGGGCGAAGGTCACGAGTGCTGTCCCTACTTCATGGGGATCGTTACGCAGATGGAGAACCGGCAGAAGTACTGGCATAGCAAGCCGATGCCGGATGATTTCCCGCGGGACTTTATCACGGGGGAGAAGATGGGTGGGGCGAATATACCAAAGGAGGATCATATATGTTTGAAATTCGTTGCGTTTGCGCGGAGGTTGTGTCAGGGCTTTGATTGGTCGTAGGAGGGTGAGGATGAGGGAGTGAGATGATGTGCGTGGAGTTGTCAGTGCTGTGAGCCTCGCCGGTAGGCAGTATGGGCTTGAGAGCAAGCGGAGCTTGGCTGCCCGCCCAGCCTCTAGGATTTCAGGCCTTCGTTACTAGATTACGTCGGTTGCGAAGGATGGATCTGAGGACATCTAGGTCTTGAGCTGCAAAGCGTCCTGCTCAGCCAACATATCGTCCAACTCCCTCTCCATCTACGCCCAAAACAGCGAAGCGCTCATCTCCTTCCTCACATCCATAACCTCATCCATCGCCTTGACCTTCGCTAAAAGTCATATACAAATCCGTCGCTTACTCTTGACATCCCGTTTCCCCAAGAACCTCCGCCGTCTCCGCTCCCAGTGCCGCTGGACATGCGGAGCAAGCTCAAAAACCCGCGGGACGTCGAGACTCTACCCCTGCGCCGCGGTAACCTTCTTCAACGTCTCCCGCGCCGTCCGGATCTTAAGCCCGATCCGCGCGTCGAGCTCAAAGGCCTCCCAGTTCTCCACCTTCGAGAGCGCGTCGCTGCATTGTTGCAGCTTCGCCTTCTCGCCGGAGTCTTTGCCGGCTTGGATCCAGTGGAGGACGGAGAGTTCGTAGTGCGCGACGGGTAGGGGCCAGGTGTCCGGGTTCTCGCAGGCTTTGAGCTGGGGGAGGTCGCGGGAGAGGACGTCCTGTGAAAAGGTGGATTTGGAGAGCTCGAGGTTGCCGGAGAAGCGTTGGCAGACGCCGCGGAGGAAGGAGAGGATGGCTTTTTCGTCTGCGGCTTCGGTTTCCCAGCTTGGGGTGGCTTCGGACCACGCGAGACGCTCGAGGGAGGTTTGGAGGAGGTCGGGGGTCATTCTGGTGAACCCACTCCAGAAGTACGTCATCTCGGTCGTTGGGCTCACGCCGACAGCGTCTACGAAGCTGCAACCGAGCGCCTTGGATCGAGCATCCCATTTGATGATCTTGCGTCCGACAAAGACATCGAAGGGTAGCTGTTTGGCCATGAGGCGCTTCTTGCCAGTATGCGAAGGCACCTCGCGGAGATATTTCTCGGCTTTCGCCGCATACTCGTCCGCCTTCGTTGGGTTTGTAGTCTTGTGTAACCGGTACAACTCGATGTTACAAGCACCTGCTATGTAATAGTACATCGCGTGACTCCAATTGTTGAGACCAACGCACTTGATGAACGAATCTGCACATTCCTCATACCTGTGCAGATAGAGCAGGCTGAGGCTTGTCTCGAACATAGCCAGTGCTTCGATCTGCTTGAGAGAAGACTGCGGACTGTTTTGCAGAATCTTGACTGAGTGCTCTAGCTTATGGTCGCGTGACAGCACTCTGCACTCTTCCAGTAGCCATAACTTGGACTTTGGATAGAGCTCTCGCATCTCGGACAAAAGATTGCGGAGCCTCTCCTCGGGCAGCGCATCCTTGGTGATGATGTCGCAGAACGCGATTGCAGCGTTGTGAAACCCGAGAGTGATGAGACCGGCCATCGCGCCATTCACGTTATGTTTGAACTTCGTGGCCGACCAGAGCATTCGGAGGCCCTCCTCGCGATCCCCTCGGAAGGAAAATAGATTAAGCAGCTTGCCAAATGCTGGTGGTATCATGCTTAGGAGAAGCTGAAGGAGGCCAAAGCAGAGGCCTGTTCCAGAGTGTATAAAGAGGTCGATCGGCTCCGAAGTGATCGTTCGGAAATCGATTTCTTGTTCGGCTTCGTAGGCCGCACCTTTCGAGTCGGCCTCCACGTCTGCGGGATATGCTCCAGTGATTGTGCTTGTCTTCTCCAGATCCGAGTCTTGTAGATTCAGTCCATTCATGTTGGGTAGGTCTAGATGTCCCTTGTACTCGCCAGGAACTGCGTCGTCAGATAGATCGTCTTCAGCGTCTACAAATTCAAGGTCAACATCCTCTTCATCTGAACTTGTGGGCGTAAGGGTACCAGAAGGTGGTTCTTTGGGGCCCGTGTAGCTCGTCGTCTCACTCGGAAGCGTTGTAGAAGAATTGGCAGCCGAGGACGACTTCGAGCCCGCATTCGACTTGCCGTGTGCCCGGAGATACCTCTTCTCGGCCTCGTTGATCTCATACAAGGTAGTGAAAGCCTTCCGCAGCTTGTAGAATCCTCTCAAGCTCTCCGTCAAGCTCTCATTCAACACAGCAATGACAGCAGACATTAGTTGAGCCTCGGCATGGCAGAGTGCATACTGGGCGCCTGGAGCATATATCTGGCTCTGGAAGGATGTGGAATGGTCTCGCTGGGCTCGTCGCAGGTACTCGGCCGCTGACTCTTCTGCTTCTGCTATTCGAGCCGCAGCCTGTTCCATGACTTCCTTCTCGAATCCGAGTGTGGCTCGTAGGAAGAGTGCTGTTGCTCGCCCTAGCTTATGGAATGGAGATGTTCCTTTGCTCAGTTCTAGTTCTGCCTGCTCAACCTCGTCGTTTATGATAAGGGCAGCGGATGCCATAGCTTCTTGCAGCGCGGAGTGTTCGTCGAGGGCAGTCATTGACTTGCTCGTCGAGGAAGGAAGGCCTTTGGCGCCCAGCCATCCTCCCATGCGTCTCATGGTGGCGGTCTCGATAGGTTCGACGATCTAGGTGCGCTGTGAGCGTGCGGAGAGATCTCGAGGTCACCTATCAACTCCCAGGACCAAGAAAACGGTGAAGACAGAAGTGTAAGAAGAATGAAATGCGGAAGGATGTTGGATGAAGTGACAAGCCTGGACACGTGCATATTCACGTCATGATAGCTGGCGGATCGCACCTGCATGCAATATGCATATGCATATGCATCGCGTGCTGACTGCTCCCTCTTTCTGCATGAGGACTCTCCGCGGTATTGGCAGCAGCTGCAAATCGCGTTGATGCGAATACGAGCGCAAGACAACCGCCACCCCGTCTGTGAATGGCAGCGGAAGTGAAGCGTCGTTGGAGTGCCAGTACTTTATTTGCTGACTCGCGAGCGGAGATCAAAAAGTCGAGTTGTTGACCAAACTAGACGACGACTACCACGACCGCCAGGCCTAGCCAGCCGCCCTACGTGACATGATGTGTGGTGACGGTTGACTGTTACTGACCATTGTGAAGAAACGGCAGTCAAGTACCCGCCAAACGGCGGCGGCGGCAGACCACGTGCTCACCCGGCACCACCGAGACCTCCGCAACCTTCAGCTGACTCGAAGCATGTGCTGCTCCGATTCCAACCTTTCTTAAAGACACAACTTCTTCACGACACACTCCAACACCACCGAACAGTGAAGAATACTGCCCAATATGAGCGCGTGGAAGGCAGCGAAGACGTCTGAGGGCAAGGTGTACTACTACAAGGTCGGCACCCAAGAGACGTCGTGGACGAAGCCAGAAGACTTTGTCGACGAAGCACCACCGACATCCTTCACCCCGAATGCCCCGTCCGCGGCCGATGGGACATGGATCGAGACGAAGACCACAGACGGCAAAGTCTACTACTACCACAGTGTCACCAAGCAGACCAGCTGGACCGTGCCAGAAGGCTATCGCCCACCACAGCAGAGTGCAGCTCCTCCATCAAACTTTGTTGCTGGAGGTGCCCGCAACTTCAGCAACCAGGAGCGTGAGAACACAGACCGCCGCATCGAGCGCCGCCCGGACAGAGATCACGGTCTGCCGCAGAAGCCCAACTTCGACGGTGGCAGAGGTGGTGGACAGCCGTGGGAGCAGAGGCAAGAAAATACAGGCTACCGCGGAGCAATGCCAGTGAAGACCGACAAGCCTGAATACGCGACACCCGAGCAAGCTGAAGAGGCCTTCTTCACACTCCTCCGCAAGCACAAGATCTCATCGGATGCTGCGTGGGAAGATGTGTTGCGCACCGTCATCAAGGAGCGCGACTTTCGGGCGATCGACGACCCGAGAGATCGGAGATCGGCATTCTACAAATACTGCACCGAAATGCGGACTCAGGAAATCGACAAAGCGAGAGAGCGTAGCGCGAAGCTCAGGCAGGATTTCTTGAAGATGCTGTCCACGCACGACGAGATCAAGCATTCCACACGTTGGAAGACAGCACGTCCCATCATTGAACTTGAAGTGGCCTTCAAGAGTGCTGGCGATGATGATCAGCGCAGAATGCTGTTCGAGGAGTATTCCTCAAAACTCAAGAAGAAGCACGCCGAGGACCAGATTGAGCAGCATCGGAAGGGCCTGCGGGAGCTGCATAACATGCTACAAGTTTTGGTCACCGACTCCGACACCAAATGGCATGATGCGAAGGAAGCCGTCCTCAACAACGAACGCTTCAATACAGACGAGACCTTCACTACCATCACCAAGCTCGACATCATCAATGCCTTCGAGAGTCACATCAAGACACTCGAGCGCGTGCGGAACGAAACAGCACAGATCGAGAAGAACATGCAGTATCGTCGCGACCGCCAAACCCGCGATGCTTTCAAGCAGCTTCTGCAAGAGTTGCGCATCAAAGAGAAAATCACTGCAGTCACAAAGTGGACCGATGTTCTGCCACTGCTGGTTGAAGACAAGCGCTATATCAACGCTGCAGGCAATCAGGGTAGTTCACCGCTCGAACTTTTCTGGGATGTCATCGACGAGGAAGAACGCACGCTCCACATCTTGCGTGAGAATGCTCTCGATGTTCTCGAGGCGAGGCAGTTTGAGATGGTTTTAACAACAACTCTGGACGATTTCTCTCAGATCATGGCGGCAGATAAACGCACTCGAGGCTTGACAACCGCGCAACTAACTCTGGTGTATGACAGTCTCATGACTAAGGTCAAAAAGCGTGCAGCCGACGACAAGATGCTGAGTGAGCGCTCTCAACGCAAAGCCATCGACGCTCTCCGCAGTGTGATTAAGCATCTCGAACCGCCAGTCCGCAGCGCCGACGCTTACGAAGATATTGCTCCTCGCCTTCATTCTTACGAAGAGTACAAGGTTCTCGACGACGAAGGCAGAAAGACAGCATTCGACAAGCACATCCGTCGTCAAAAGGAGAAGGACGAAGAGCGTCATCGAGACCGTTCACGCCGCGACCGTGACCGTAATGGCTCCCGTCGCGACCACGACAGAGACCACGACCGTCGTCGCCGCAGTCGCTCACCGGAGATCGACGCCTATGCGGCCGACCGCAACAGGGCCCAAGCTGATCGCGAGCGCCAGTACCGCAAACCCTCCTTCGGCATCACCCCGCCACCGCGCGAACGCAGAGACGACAGGGAGGATCGGGGCTATCGCCGCGACAGGCGCGAGAACATGCACGAGCGTGAGAGAGTTGACCGGGAGCGTGTGCGCGACAGGGGATACGTTAGCCGTGCGGATCCTCGTGACCGTGAACGCGTGCTGGACTACGGAGACGAGGATGCGGTAGGGAGCCGTCCAGGCTCTGTACGGAAGAGGCGCGAATCGGAAGGTACCAATGGCGGCGGTAGAGAGGCCAAGGTAAGTCGATTCTCCTACTGAACAACACGTCACAATCTCTGACGACACACAGCGCTCTCGCCGCAGCGGACGCTCCCCGGAGCCCGCGCCGATGGAGATGGACGACAACGCCCCCGCCCTGCAGAGCGGCAGCGAGGAAGGTGAGATTGAGGAGGTAGAGACATAGGATCCCTCACCTATTATTGGTACATCCCCCGAGCAGAATACGACAGCACTACCCTATCACATCCCGAACCCGGTTGCTCTACCGCAGACCGGTCTCACGGCGAGTATTACACCAGCTGCTATTGTCCCGGCCGCTATCATACCAGCCAGCATCAGAACCCTCGTCAACCAACGCCTAGACGAGATCGCCGAGAACGCGGTCCAGAATCCCAACGCAGCGTATCAGCAGACCATTCAGCTCATCTCCGAACTCGAGACGGGGGCGTGGGACGCGAAGCGGCTGGCCAGCGCCATCAGGTACAGCATGAGGGGACACTAGCTGTGTCTCCTCTTACTGGCTTGTATGCGCGCGCATCTCGGAGAGGAGTCGGAGGAGAGGTGGAAATGGAGGTAGCACGACGTACGTTTCTTATCAGTGCGACTTTTTCTGGGCGGTAATGGGACTGAGAGTATACGTTAAGCAGCAAGCATCGATATTGCTTTTCACAACACAACTCCACTCAAGAATGCAAGGCAAGGGAAGGGATCGGAACAACCCACAGGTGAGTATATTTTAACGCATCAACCAGCATCGACATCGCTTTCAACAAGCCGTCGATGGTTTCATCAAATGTGGACATTGCATTCAACAAATGTCGACGTCAATTTTTGCTCAGTCCATTCAACAAGATAAGGGACAAATGAAAGATTGCTTGGGCGGGAACGGATTCAAAGGAGTGACATTAGGTAGGTCTGCAGGCCCGCTCAAGGCTTGCAAAATACCTTGGAAAACCCGTCAAAACCCGCCGCCTTCTTCCTTTCATATCTCGTTCGATTCGTTCGTGCATCTGTTTGCGGGGCCGTTGGCGGTAAGTAGACGGCGAAGCGCTATCATCGAGTCCCATTCTGTGAATCATCACGTTGACCTCGTAGCGGGTGTGTCGTCATCCATGTTCTCGTGGCGTGGTCGAGGAGGTTGAGCTCTCAGCTCACGTGACGGACGATGGGCTCCCAGGTAAGGATATCCTCATCGTCGTCTACCTCTCCACCCTCCCCCTCCTCCTCTAACACCTCATCGGCGCCGCTCTTGAAGCCGCGCTTGCGTTTCGTGCCGATGGTTGGGACGTTGGGCGCGGAGCCTACATTGTTCTGTTCGAAGATCACAGGGACGCCCTTTAGGACTCTTCTTCGAGGAAGAACTGCGGGTGTCAAGGTTAGCAAGAGTACATCTGTCCACGCAAAAGCACAACTCACGTAATTTCCATTACTCTTCTGCTCAGTATCCAACTGCGAGTCCAGCTTGTTGATGCGCGGACGGTACGTATTCGGGTCCCTACGGAAGGTGACGTTCAAGCTCTTCAGGAAGCGGTTGCAGCCCGTCAGCAGACTCTCCGGTGTGTTCGCACGGGACTTGATAGATGGCTGGCCGTCGAAGACGATGACGCGGTCGGCGAGGTACGTGGCCATGATGAAGTCGTGCTCGACGACGAAAGCGGTCTTCTTGGAGTGCATGATGAACCGCTTGATCACGCGGGCAGCGATGATGCGCTGTTCCGAGTCCAGGTACGCGGACGGTTCGTCGATGAGGTAGATATCCGCCGGGAGGCCGAGGGCGAGCACGATGGCGACGCGCTGGAGTTCTCCACCAGAGAGGTTCTGCACTTCCTGGTCGATGAAGTCGTCGAGACGGAGGGGCTTGTAGACATCCGTCTGGAACTGCGGGCTCAGGAACGAAGCCTTGATCTTCTTGAAGAAGAGCTGGCGGACCGTGCCCTGGAACTTGGGCGTGATCTTCTGCGGCTTCATGCTTATATGCATAGCCGGGATAGTCTTGCCGCCGTCTGGCTTCTCGGCGCCCGCGAGCATGCGGCAGAAGGTCGTCTTGCCCGTACCATTCTCGCCCATCATAACGACGATTTCTGAGTCGGTGAACTCGCCGCTCTCAACCGTAAGGTTGAAGCCTCCGAGCGTCTTGGTCATGTCAGGGTAGGAGTAGCCGCGAGCTTTTTCGTTCTGGTAGTCTTCGCTTGCTTCCGCAATACGGAACTGCAAGCTTTCTTCTCGGAAACGCAAGTTCTCGGTTGGAACGTTGCCGTCGAGGAAGATGTTGATGCCTTCGCGGACGGAGAAGGGGGCGGTGACCACGCCGTAGACTGCTGGCTTGCCGTAAAGGACGCAGATGTAGTCCGAGAGGTAGTCGAGGACGGACAAATCGTGCTCGACGACGATGACGAAGCAGTCTGGACGTAGAAGGCTGCGAATCAGGGCACCAGCGGCCAGACGCTGCTTGACATCCAGGAAAGAGGACGGCTCGTCGAACATGTAGCTGCGAGATATCAGCCACGTGTTGTGCGAAGGAAGTGAGGGTAAGGACTTACACGTCTGCTTTCTGCACGCACACCATAGCGATGGCAAAGCGCTGAAGCTCACCTCCCGACAAGAGGTCGACGTCACGGTCCCAGACTTGATTGAGTTCTGTATAGTGATTAGCAACACTTCTTCACCTCACGTGGCTCCTGCACTCACCGAGCACGTCTGCAATCTCCTCCATACGCTCTTGTCCGACTTGGCATCTCTGCTTCATCTGATGGCCGACGGAGCGGTTCTCGCCCTTGACAGCCTTCGGGATCTGGTCAACATACTGCGGCTTGGTGACGGCCTTGAGATTGTCCTCGAGGACCTTGGTGAAGTAGTCTGCCCGACATTAGCCTAACACTCCAAACTGACTTATGTCCCACCCACTCTGCAACTCCGACCCTCTGAAGTACTTCAAGATCTCCTCCCAATCCGGTGGGTCATCGTATCGACCAAGATTCGGCTTGAGCTTGCCAGCCAGGATCTTCAGCGCCGTGCTCTTTCCGATACCGTTCGTTCCAACCAATCCCAAAACTTGCCCAGGCCTCGGCATAGGCAGACGATGTAGCTTGAAGCTGTTGGCGCTGTAGCGGTGGGTGACCTGCGTCTCGAGGTTGGTGGGCAAGTTGATGATGTTGATGGCGTCGAAGGGACATTTCTTAGGGCAGATACCGCAGCCGATGCAGAGGCGTTCGGAGATGAAGGCGATTTTGCTGGTGGGGTCGACTTCGATGCAGAGCTTGCCTGTGCGGACCACGGGGCAGCTCTTCTTGCATTCCTGTGGGAGCGATTAGAGTCGAGGGACGGTGATGGGTGGGTGGTGTGGTGGACGTACTTGTCGGCATTTCTTTGGCTTGCCTGTATATCGCTGTCAGTACACTGGCCATGTCCCACCATCCTCGAGTACTCACACTTGTCCGAGTTGACCTGGGAACATCGAGTCACGTTAGCAGCTGCAATCTACAGGATGGCTCCCTTTCGTGCGTTTGGCTTACGATCGCCTAGAGTTGATCCGACTGTCAGCAAACCTCTTCGATTAACTCATTCATTAGGGGGGCATACAATTCTGGTCAGCTTGTCCCCCATGGTGTGATCGATTGCCCGTCGGCTTGATGAACACGGTGTAGTCGATTTGAAAAGGTTTTGCCTGGGCTGGTGTTCTCCAGTGTCGATGCCTTTGTAGCAGAATTGTTGCTATTCACCGTCGACAAATTCATCAATCGCGGTATGCGCGGGCCGGTAATAGAAATCTTTGAGAGTCTGATTGGCGAGTTGTACGGAGTAGTGGGGTTTGGCAGAGTAGAAAAGCCAAGGCTCCCTGCTTGCGGAGCGTTCTGAGATTCGAGCCGAGCGTCCTTCCAGCTTCACTTGAACAACGCCCTTCGACGACCTGACCACCCCACCCACACCACCTCCTGTACAATCATACCGCCACCGAGGCCCCATTCACCATGGCCTGTGAGTAGCTCCTTTCACTTACTTTCTGCAGTTTACAGCGTCCAGTCCGACTTCACCGAGCGCAGTACAGCCGCCTGGTCACCCATCACAGGAGCCTCGATCGACACATGTTCCATCATTTCTCATCCAGCAGGGCCTCCGGAGCACCGATGGCAGTCGTCCTGGGACCTTGAGAGCGTGCTGGTTGCAGCTGAGACGTCCACGTGTCACCGGTCCGCTTCACACGCCCGCCCGAGGCCGTATCCCCCATCTCATCACCACGCCTCATATCTCGATTCGAGTCCGGACGACCTGATAGCGACATCGACATCGACACTTTACGCGGGGGACCTGGTCGCCTGGTCACACTGTGCCGGCACGCAAATTTTCACTTTCAGGCGACAGCTGTAGCCCGAGCAATCTCGCTGACTTCACTTGACACAGCGGGGCCCATACTCCTACCCACCCATC
>JAABUL010000891.1_pt1 | contig 61422 bp, 119 predicted proteins | sample 5559151 | NCBI WGS metagenome assembly JAABUL01 (sample SAMN10711876, study PRJNA513368) | rock metagenome | isolation source: Antarctica rocks | place: Antarctica: Victoria Land, Pudding Butte sud
CCGACATGGCACGGAACGCCCGTGCACCGGACCCGTGCACCGAGAGGCGAGATCGACGAACTGCGGGCTCAGCGCCCGCCCAGCGGACAGCGGCAGCCTCTATGAAAGCCGACGCGCGTCGCCGATTTTGGGCGCTTCGGAGGCACCACAGGCGACGCGGTGCGCTTTCGCACAACGGCGCACGCGTGTCGCATATACGGGGACCGCGCATGAACTATAGGCTTAAGTACTGGCTAAGTACTGGGAGACTCTCGGTTCGGGCTTTTTTCGCTTCCGTTTAAGTGTCCTGGGGGCAATTAAGGCTTCCGAACTATCGTCCGACTTGATGTAGTGCTGAACCACGCGTACTGGAGCAGCTCAGCAGCACAATCGTGATTTTGTGATGCGTGAAAGCTTTTGTTGTACACGGTTGAGCTCTGTGAGGCTGTGAGCCTTCAGGTCACTCAAATCTCTCAAATCCCACAGCCTTCGAGACTGACTTTCGACTTGGAAAACAGGACGCCTGCTCGCGCTTGGCATACTTAGCAGCGCGCAGCTGCTGAGAAATGTTCGCCAAGATCATTTCGGCGGTTGCAGGAGAAGAGGAGTACTCCACGGATGAGGTTGGTGCCTGGTGACCTCCTGTGTGCATCCGGACGAACCAGCTGCGTGAAAGCTACGATGCAGACGGAACACATGGTCAGAAAATTTTGCAACCATTGGTGTTGCAGGATGAGGAGGCTGAGGGCTCGCGCGAGCTTCCCAACAGGTGCGATCTCCGCACAGCCCTGGAGACCATGCATGCGCTGTCAACAGCATGCACCTCTGGCAGCGCTGTGCGCACCGTGAAGATTCCACGTGTCCATCAATGGTCTCGCAGGGCCGAGGAGTCCGCAGCCAGCAGCAAGGCGCCATTTGACTTCTGGGGAGTCGCAAATGCCGTCGCGGACACTGTCAAGCGCGGCGCGGGCGACATAGCGTCCACCGTGCGGGAAACGGACTGGCGCGCCGAGATCGCCGCCTTCGGCAAGGACGTGGTGGAGGAGACTGAGGAGCTGGGACACCACGCGGTGGCGGCGGTGGAGCATGCAGTCGACACCGTTGAGCACTTACCGCAGCATGTGCGCGCTCTGTCCAGATATGACTCCGTGTTGCCAAGGAACAGTGAGGATCCGCGCAATGGCGATCCGCAAACTGAGGCTGCGATCGGGCTGAAGCGCCGTCGCCGCGATGTATCGCTCTGCTGGCGCAAGTGGCACCTGCATCTGTGATTCCTCAGCGTCCCCTGATGGGCATGCAGAGAGACACATCGTGCCAGGCTTGCAAGCAACGCTGTACGCAGCATCGTCCCTGCGACAAGGTTGCTGCTGCATATTTCACTGTGCTGCATAGACCGCTGCCTGTTAAACGAAGCTACACCTGCGATTACCCTGGAGTCCAGAGTTGATATTTAAGCATTGAAGGACATGCAGGCACAGACAGCGCTGCCGGTCATCGAGGAGCGGCGGCGACAGGTGCAGCAGCAGCTGGGCCAGTACGGCAGCCACATCGGCCGCTTCGGCAGGGAGTTTGTCGCCAACACCACCGAGCTGTTCGAGCAGGTGCTGCCACATGTTTGACTTTGCCGCTCTGCCGTTGCCAGGCCCTTTTGAACTTCCGGAAAGCAACTTGGAAGCAAACATGATTGGTGTCAGCAGTCGACTGCCAGGTGACAGTACTGGGAAGCTCTTCCCATGTATCGACCACAGGCAAGGGACACCATCCAGCAGGAGATGTCGGCGGCTGCAGCGGAGGGCCGGCCGCGGCGGAGGGCTGGCGGCGGTGCCGGCGGCGCGGCGCCGGGCGCAAAGTACAGCCGCCTCGACTCCGACATCGCGGCCATGCAGCGCGACAGCAGCACCTACTGCGACGAGCCTTCAGACACAGAGGCGTATGACGCTTGGCTGCAGGTGCAGCTTTGATAGGGCACTGAAACCCTTCACCGCTGCTTGTTGCATGGCCCGGCAGCTCCAGCTCTGGTGCTGGCTGCCTCGTGTCCGCTGCGGCTGGGATCTGCATCCCAGCCACAAGCCAGCAACACCGTCCTCTGATTTTCATGTGTCCAGCTCCACTCTCATCCAGAACAAAAAAACAGGCACTTCAACATAACTTGTCAAAATGCTTCGCAGACGTTTGACCTGGAGGAGCGCAAGGGGGACATCAATGCGGTCGTCCAGGACAACACCTTCATGGCAGAGCTGCAGGCAGGCGCCTTCTTCTCCTGTGCACTTGCCGAATGTCAGGCCTGTCAATGCTGGTGGCCCCGCAATGCCCTAAGGACGTAACGTGGACACTGCGCTGGTGCATCATGACACCTTGGACTTCGGGCCAATCACGCTGCTGCACTGTCCTTTGCGCTCACCAAGGCACGCTGTGAACTTCTGTTCGATTCTCAGACCCCCACACGATCCCACCACAGGCGCGCATCGTGCCGCTCATCGTGGAGCACGACACGTTTTGGCGCCGCTACTTCTACCGCCTGCACCTGCTCAGGGAAACGCACGCGCAGCGCGCGCTGCTTGCCGCCCGCGCCGCCGCCCCCCCTGAGGAAGAGGTGTGCGATGTGCGAAATAGTGTCACCCTATCACCCTCTGTGTAACGACTGACGCGCGCTGCTCGCCGCCCGCGCTGCCGCGCCCCCTGAAGAAGAGGTACGATACGCGAAACGGACCACTCCCATGGCATAGTGACTGAGATGCTGGCGTTGTGCACCAGCGTGACAGCACAATCGCTCTGCCGGAAGGTTGTGTCTCACATGGCGTTCCGAGCCGCTCGAATGTCGGGATGAGCAGGTGGCATGGGACGACGACGACCCTGCCTCGCCGCTGGCCTCATCGCCGCATGGCGCCGGCTCGCCGACCGCCGCGGCAGCTGCAGCGGAGCCCGCTGCTGCAGAGCGCAGCGCTGCAGCTGGGGTGGCGTCGCCAGAGGAGCCTGACAGCCCTGCAGGTGGGGTATCGCATGGCAGCTGCCAGTACAACGTGCCCGGCACCACCAACAACTGGGTCCTGACTCAAGCGGAGCTGGACTCACTGGGCTGTAGTGTTCACAGTCGGGGCCTTTGCTTGACGGTGGGGTCCCAGATGACCATTGCACCGAAGCTGCATGAAAGGCCACCAAGCGGATAATGGACAGCTTGATCTTCCTGCAACCTGCAGGCCGGGCGCAGATTGGCGGCAGCGGCGGCGGCGGCGGCAACTCGCCAACGTCGTCGGGAATGCAGGTGCAGTTTCTTATCTTCTTGCAGCTTGTTTGTTTCGGCTTTCCTTTTCAGCATTTCCTGCCTGCGGCATCTCGCTCCCGCCGGAGTCCCTCCGCAGGCCAGATGGCCTACTTTTGTAAAAGCTCCCTTCCTGCAAACAAACAGGTGCAGGTGCCGGGGCACCCCTCGGATAGCGAGGAGCCCGCGACAGCATCAGACAGCTCCTCCGGCGCCGACCCCTGGACCGTGGTCACCAGCCCCTCCCGCCGCACGGCGCCGGCGATGCCCGCGGCCGTGCCGGAGAACCCGTTAGAGGTGGCGGAGCCGCAAACCGCCGCGGGCAGCGGTCCGGGCGGCGCCGGCGGCAACGCTGAGGCTGCCGGCGAGCCAGCCGCGGCCGCGGAGCCTGCCGCTGTCAAGAGCAGCGGCAGCGGGGCGGACGGCGGTGCGGCAGCGTCGCCCGCCAAGGTCCCGCAGGCGAGCCCGGTGGAGGCGGCGGCGCCGGCAGCTGCCGTGGAGGAGGCGGCCGGCCCCGCGCAAGAGTCCGACGGTGAGGAAGACGATTTGGACGACATCGAGGTGGCGGTTGATGGCAACGATGAGGATGTGGACGAGGACTGGGGCTACACCACTCCCTAAGCAGCGCCGTGGATGTTTTCTGTGGCAGCTGTTGGCAGCCGTACAGCACAGCGTTTGACCTTTGCCAGTGTGTCCCACTGGCATATTGTACCATAAATGTAGGGAGCATGAGACGGCGGTGGCTCTGTTGTGAGTCGTTGGAGGCGTGTGTACAACCAGATGTAAGCAGTCGAGCTCGCCCAATGTGAACCCGGGTCTTCGCAAGAATGCTAGTATCCATACGGCTTGTGCTGACGTGCTGCCAGCGCACCTGAGAAGATTCGCCCTCGGCATCCAGCACGATTCCTGCGCGCGGTCCGTACTCGCAGCAGATTCCAGCATCACTGTTGCGCCATTTCACATCTGTGCCTCGTCTGAGGCCTTTGGAGCTCGCCACAGTGAAACGTCTTGTCTCTGACGGTCACTGGTCTTCAGAGTACATTCAAGGCGATCGCCACAGCTGGAGTGTGATTGCTGAAACTCACAACACTGGCCAGCAAACGTAAGGAGACACAATCACGGATTGCTTCTGGGCGGCTTCACAAATTCGAAGTTGGGTTGGGCATGACCGACCACAGCATAATTGCCGTGACAGCCAGTGGATTCGCGGCGTGATTCGCCTTCTGAAAGTGCCGAGACTGTTGCATTGAGATTCTGAGACTGCACCGGCGTGGGCAACCGAACCTTATGAAGTTCAACAAGCTGCTGAAGAGCGGCGTCGCCGGCGAGGATGATCCCCAACAGCAGGACGGCTCAGCCTCACTGTATGTACGATATGGAGCCCTCAAGAAGCAGCTGAAGGTCATGGCACACGTGTTGAACCATGATAACGAAGGTGCTCACGGCAGCCAAGCCGGCGTGCGACTTGTTCAACATCATTGTTGCAGAATGTTGCTTTCGCAATGTCCTCCTGCACAGCGTGTGCCTGCTCATACCGCTGATGGGAAGCTTAATAAGGCAGCCAGTGTCTCGCTTGCAGGCTCACAGACGAGCCACGCGGACGCCGCTGCGGATCTCACGGCGGCGGCGGCCCGATTGCAGAGCGCCGCTGCCGCTGAGACATCCAGCGCATCGGTGTGACCCACCTCCTGCGCTGTAGCACTCCTGAGTTTCACCACATTTTGACCACACAGCTGCGATTGACAGACTGACTTCGAGACGCTGTCTCGCCCCAGATCTGCACATGATCCTAGGATGCGGGTCTGTTGCGATACAGAAGCAATCCAAAATTGGATGCTCTGCAGGATGCGCAGCGCCATTTGACGGCAGAGGAGGCTGCTTTCGTGTCGATGCTCAACGAGGTAACTCCTTTACGTCATTTTGCTAGTAAAGCTGCCGCTGCAATGCTGCGCTGAATGCAGAATGCTTGGCATGTGATTCTGCAGCTGAGGGGGTTTCTCCTCACTCGACAGGACCTGGCCAAATTCAACGCGTTTTTCATCGATGCGGAGGAGGACGCCATCATCCAGCTGTCCTTCCTGCAAGAGCAGCTGGTCGCAGCAAAACGCCCTAGGGAAACGGCTGCGGCAAAGGCTGCTTTTGTCCACTTTCACGGTGCGCTTGTGCAACGACAGAAGCTTCCGCATGGTCCTCAGTCCCTGACGCCAAGCCTGCGCGCTGCAGAACAGCCTCACACTATTTGGGCTTGGCCCCCTGTCACCGTGCATTGGTGGACTGACCCGTGAATAGTTGCGGGATGCAGGTGAGCTGATCCTGCTGCTCCACTGGAGCACGCTGAACTACGCGGGCCTCGTCAAAATACTGAAGAAGCACGACAAGCTGAACCGGAACCACATCCTGCGGGCGCCCTACCTCGCCAACGCACTCCACCAGGTGCGGCCGAGGCCGCCATGCAATGGACTTGTCATGGCCCACACCAAGGCAGCAGAAATGCACGGCAGGCGCCGCATGGCCAAGCGCTACTTGCGACGTGCCTGCAACACAGCGCCTGAAATTTACAATCGTTTTTCGCCGGGCGCAGCCCTTCTACTCAACCTCCTGCATCGAGGGTCTGATCAGCGAGGTGGAGGCGGCACTGCAGCCGCTGTCGGCGCCGAGCGCAGCTGCCCCCGGCCCGCCAGCAGCCGCTGCGGCAGCCTCCGCAGACGCGGCCGCCGCGCCGCCGGCAGACGCCGCAAGCCCACATAGCGCCGGCGGCGCAGCTGCCGGTGAAGCCACGGCGAGCACTGCGGCGAGCAACCCGGCGGCCGCTGCAGATGTGCCTGGCAGCCCGGCGCAAAAGTGGCAGCCGGTGGTGGCGGCATTGGCGGCTCCCAGCGTGGTGCATAGCCCCAGCAGGAGCCGCAGCCAGACGGACATCCTGAAGCGCACACGGGCCGCAATGGCCTTGTGGGCCGTGAGTTGTTTTCACCGGCCTTTGCTTTGCCCAGTTTCACTGACTGTCTGCTTAACTTGCGGCGACCACTTGTGGCGACCAAATCGCTGCAAGTCGCTCCCCGACTGTGGGCGCAGTCTGCCTTTGCTCGGCGTGTGACGGCCCGGTTGCGCATCACACGCAGGAGCTGGGGGAAACGGCGCACACGCCATCGACGGTGCTGCCGCCGTCGGCGTCCCCGCCCAAGCGCCAGCGCGTCGAGCAGGCGCTGGGTGTGACGAACTGAGAGGACGCTGCAGTCCCACAGGGCGGCGGCCGCCCTTTCAGCGCTGGGCGACCTGCAAGGAGTAGTGGCTGCACACGCAGTCGCAAGTGTATCAATACTGTCATTGGTATCAAATGCCACCTGTACAGACAGAAGAGATAACACGAGCAGCTGTAGCCGTGAAACATGCTGCCATGAGGGCAGCTCCCCGCAATGCTGCGGCGGCAGGTGGTGGGCCAAGTTGATGGCGGCAATCCGCTCCAGATAGAGCTTTCAGCGCTGCGAGAGTGAATATGCTGAGCATGACGTCGTGACTCTGAGTTCGCTGAGAGCACCTATGATCACGCAGCAGAGATTGGAACAACTGACAGCTATTCGCAAGTCTCTAGGTCATTGTGTGCGTGACATGATGGCGCCTGCTTGCAGCCGCACCGAGTGGGCAAGAATCTACCATTGTGAAGCCGAGGCTTTCAAGAGCGTGGACGTTCGGCATGTACAAATCAGGCGAAGCAGGCGCAGCCGAGAAGTGGGATAGCCTGAATTGGCGCCATGACACTACATCTCTGACGCTCTTGCCGCACTCTCTGGGGTTGCAGACGCATGCTCGATCACTATGACGCTGCATACAAGCAGCAGCCCGACAACATTACAAAACTCTGTAGCTCAAAAAGACATATGGCTGGATGGTCAGAGGACTCGACTTCAACCGCCCGCACTGTTCCACTCCATAGCCTCCATGACTGGTCGTGTGGCCGGCAAGCCTTTGCAGGGGAGTACTTAGAACCGCTTCTTACACGTACAGCCGTGGCAGCACCTGCAAAAGTCGTGAAGGCCATCAAAAGTGTGTGCCAAATGTATGTTCGGTGGAGCTTGTGCAAGTATCCACACGAAAGTTCCAGGCGGCAGAACAGATTTTATGAAAGGCCACTTTCAGCTCTAAACAGCATGTTCACCTGCATCGCCATGAGCTCCTGGAAGAGCAGCTTGCACGCATACGGCAGGAACACCTGCAGACGATGATAACCGTCTCAAGTCATTAGAGATTCGTTGGCTGTGTGGACGTGACGTGCTCCCTCAGCAATCGGCCCTTTCACACGGCCCGCAAGGACTCCCATAATCCTTCCGTATGCATCTGAGCAACCGGTCGAGACCGCCGCGGACCACCCCAAAGGAGCAGCTGCGCTGGCATGCACCTTGCACAGCCGCTTGGTGCACAGCCCCTCCTACTCATTCCCGGCGCCCTGGTGCGCGCTGCCAACAGGCCAGGCACCACATGCATCTCGTGTTGCAAGGGCGCAGCATGAGGGTTTCAAAACAGAATGAGGAGGTGCACACCTGGACGATGCCGGTGGTGCGCTTGCAGGCGAGGCAGTACAGCTGCCCCTTTTTGAGGTTGGCCACCGCGATGAGGCCGCACTTCTCGCACACGTGCACCCGGTACGCGTCGCTCTGGTCAAACAGCCGCTCCTGCGAGGTGCAGGCATGGGCAGGGTGTGAGCATGAGACGACAGTGTGCATGAGACAAGTGGCGGAGTGACCCTGTGGCATGCGGAAGCTTTGCAGAGGGCTGCTGAGCTCCAATGATGAGCCTGTACATTCTGGCAACTCTCGAAGGGATTTTGCAAAAGATCCAGGCCTTTGACCAAAGTCTGAGAAAGACATCCCCAACAGAGACAGAGCTCGCACCTTGAACAAGGAGGCGGTGCTGTGGCTGAAGATGCAGTCGCGCTCTGTTCCGACCCTCAGGAAACTCTCACACCACAACTGAGGGAGGGCTGGCATGAAGCCACTTGCCAGGATGTCACGATGAATTTGGCGAAGCTTTTGCATATTTCGCACCTTGAGGAAGGAGGCGGTGCCGTGGCTGATGATGCAGTCGCGCTCCATCTCGCCGAAGCGCAGGCCGCCGTCGCGGGCGCGCCCCTCCACCGGCTGCCGCGTCAGGATCTGCACCGGGCCCCGTCCCCGCGAGTGTATCTTGTCGTCCACCATGTGCTTCAGCCGCTGGTAGTACGTCGGCCCCAGGAATATCTGCGCCTGTCGAATGCAAAGGGAAAGCGAAACGTTGGCAATGACACAAGGCAAGCTTGGGAGAGTTGCAGCGTCGCAGATTTCCTGCGGATTACCCCTCCACACAGAGGCTCCAGTGCAGGTACGTGTCGCAGTCTGCATGCTGAATGAGCGGCTGACTTACCTGCAGGCGCCGCCCCGTGTGGCCGTTGTACATGACCTCCCACCCACGGCTCTGGTACCCGCACCTGCTCGCAGGTTTTCACATCAGATCATTAGTAACAGTTGACTTGGTAGACAAATGACAGCATTCCCCGAGGAAGGGCTCAAGTTGATGCATCACGTGGGATAGACCATCCAAGACTTGTTCAGCAAACAGGCGTGCGGCGGAATGCGGCAGCCCATGCGGCAGAATGCAGCACGCACTTGTGCAGGGCTGCCGAGATGTTCTCCACGGTCACATCTGTGAAGGGCGTCGCGTCACCCTCCTTGCCCACCAGCGACGCCACCTGCAGCAGCAGAGGTTGTCGCAAGCTCGAGAAGGACAAACTGGTTGCGGCAGCGGCTCTCAGCTTAGCACACAAGCGGAAGTGAGCAGAGGTGAGCATACGTGCGCAGAGGGGAGCAGAAGAGAGCGAAAACGGAACAAGACACCCTGTGCACTTCCGATCCCTGTCAGACAGGACTGGCAGGCTGCATCAGGATAGGAGAGGCCAAGAGCAGTAGCGTGTGAGATGCAATAGTCGATCGCTTCAGGAAGTGGAGCTGTAGATCACCTTGCTCATGAGGCACTCGACCAAGTGGCCGATGGTCATGCGCGAGGGGATGGCGTGCGGGTTGATGATGATGTCCGGTACTATGCCCTCCTGCACGCCCCATGCGTGTCACACCCGTTCAGCCCGCGTTGACAACCTGGATTCGTACTCCGAAAGGCGCACACGAGCAACGACGCACATACGATAGCAGGCAGTTCCCAACTCCTAAAGGCCACAGTGCACCGACAAGACACAGCAATGGGCTTGGGTCTTTCCGCTGGCAGGCCAAGACATGAGTTTGGACGCCGCCGCCGCACCTGCGTCCAAGGCATGTCCTCCATGGTGTAGGTGATGCCGATGGTGCCTTTCTGCCCGTGGCGGCTGGCGAACTTGTCGCCCACCTGCGGTATCCTGATGGACCGCACCTGCGGCAGCGCAACATGAAACGAGCACTCAGTGACAGCTCTGTATTACCTGCTGCGCGGCCAGTTTTCATTTCGAAGGCCTCTCCACGTATGGGAGGGCCAGCTGCAGTTCAAGATTGGTGCAGATACTGCAGATGCCTGTCTGGAATCAGTCCCCAGGCGCAGCCATGAAGCCAGAGGCGGCAAGTGAGCCGCAGTGAGGGGGCGCTGCGGGCGACGCCGCACCCGCATCTTGACGAAGCGCTGGCCCTCGCTGTTGGTGGTGAGCAGGACCTGGTCCACCATGCCGGACTCGGACTGGCGCAGCGCCGTGGAGCAGTCCTTCTTGGTGAACCGCTGCACCGCGCCCGACGGGTCCTCCGGCATCGGCGCCGTCTTGCCTGCCGGGCCCATCATAAACGGCCGTCAGCACGTGGTCCACACTATCATCTCCCTGTGGGCGTGCACTTGCAAGCAATCTGGTCACGTCTGGGCTGGCGGGCAGCCAAGCGAGGCCAGGTGCCAGCCGCCGGCGATGCGTAAACCATGGTGGCAAAAACGTGTTTGGCATCGGTGTGGTGGTCTTGCATGCGGCTGCCCAACCCACTGCGCACCGATGATGACGTCGCCGCCAGAGACGCGGGAGCCGGGGGCGGCAATCCCGTCGTCGTCCAGCTTGTCGTAGGTGCCGGCGCCCATCGCCGCCGTCGTCTCCCGCGTCGGCCGCTCTATCACCTCCTGCACCATGCTGCCCTGCTTCTTCTCCTCCGCCTGCAAGTGTCAAAACCAGATGAACATAGATGAATTTATAAAGAAGGGTTTCTTCAGGAGGAGACATCGTGTTCGTCGGTCGCTGAATGACCTCCAGCACCATGCCGCCTGCTTCTCCTCCGCCTGCATTGGAAAGGGCGTCGTCAGGACAGATGGCAGTAATTGTCTCAAGAAGCAGGGGGAATGCCACCGAAGGTTACCACTTTCACAAGTGAGTGGCGAGCAAGCAAACGCTTCTGCAAGCCAATGGTCGCCTGCACTGTGCTCCAGCTTCGCATGCCGGCCTGCTGGCTGGATCAATCAAAGGCGCCCACCCTGTAGGAGCGGAAGAACATGGAGCGGAAGAAGCCGCGGTCGATGGAGGACTGGTTGAACATGACCGAGTCCTCCTGGTTGTAGCCGGAGTAGCAGGCGATGGCCACGATCGCGTTGTGCCCCGCCGGCAGCTCCCGGAAGTGCAGGTACTCCATCGCGCGCGTCGTCACCAGCGGCTTCTGCAGCAAACATTCCACAAAGACCAGGTTCAGAATGTATCAGATTACGGTGATCACTAAGTGCAGGTACTCCATTGCGCACGTCATCACCAGCGGCTTCTGCGGCTGCGGCATCACACAGACAGGTTTTAGAGACAGCCCAGAATCGTGCAGGTACTCCATCGCGCGCGTCGTCACCAGCGGCCTCCGCGGTGTTACACAGACTGAGTTAGGGACCAACATAAGGGTCGCCACCAGCGGCTCCTGCGGTGCGGCATCACACGCAGCCCCAGTGTGGTGTGGGATGCACCTTGCAGGCGACAGCGGCGCACAGGGGCATCGGGCACGGGGTTGCCCCACGCTTGTCGGCCCGGATTGCAAGGCTGTGGGTGCGCTATCATGCAGCAAACAATCGATTGACATGCCTGGAAACCTGAGCAGGTCCTCGACTCATTGATGCGGGAACCATTGCAAGCAATTAACATGAAACACATCAAACATCTGCAGGGTTGATGTTACCTGGGGGTAGTACAGCACATAGGCCTGCGTGTCCATGCGCACTTGGTAGTTTGTCATGTACATTCCTGCAGCGCGCCGCACAGCGCACAGTCAGCATCACAGGACGGAGCAGCATCCCGAAGCATGCAAGACGGATGTGCGTCAGCAGAATGATCACTCATCAGCAGGTTGCTTGCAGGTCGCTTGCAGCATGTAGCAGGCAGGCTGCAAGCAAGAGAGTGGCAAAGAAGTGACAGAGGCGCACCCATGGCCTGCTTGCCCATGGCGGACTGGTAGCAGTTGCGCGGCGACTGGTTGTGGTCCGGGAACGGGATGATGCTGGCGCACACGCCCAGAATCATGGACGGGTGCACCTGCCAGCAACTCGAGGGGCTCACTTCATGCTCTCTTGAAGGTCCATTCAACCAGAACGCTGCTGGCTGGTGGGACTGTCGAGCGAAACGAGCGGCAACCGTATGTCAGGGCAGCCGGCAGTCAGGCAGCCGGGAGGTCGAGCCGTATTGTGACCTGAAATGATTACAGGAGATGCACGGGGCAAACTGCGAAGGCGCACCTCGCAGTGGGTGTAGGAGGACGAGTAGGCGTGGCCGCCGCCGGCGATGGCCGCGCGCGCCTGCTGCAGGTCCTGTATCTGCATCGCGATCATCGTCGTCTCCTCCTCCTCCGTGTCCACATACCTGCACAGGGGGATGCGATCGATGTGGATATTAACAGCAATGTGTTGTCCTGCCGAGAAGATTATTGGAAGCTGAGGATGAGACGTCCAGCGTCTGCTCAGACCCGGAGCTCAGCTGTGCGGGCAAACAGAAAAGGAAGAAAGCAAGACACAGCAAGCAAAACTAAGGTTGCGCACTCGATGTAGCCGCTGAAGATGAGGTCCTGCCAGCCGTACTCGGTGGTCTCGCGCGCGTTGAGCTTGTGGATGTCGCCCTTCTTGATGAGCAGCTGCTGGTCCTCCACGATGAACAGCGGCCGGCAGCACCGCCCCGCGTCCGTAAAAAGCCGCAGCTCCTGCAGCCGGATGTCGTGCACCACGCCCACCTGGCCAGCACAGAAAGACAGCCGATCGAAAATGCAAGTTCACTTCCGACACCGATCGGAAATGCAAGGTCATTCAAAATGGAACTTCCTCAGCAGCGGCAGCAGCAGCCTTCTTCAAAAAAGGCATCGCCAACAACAGCCATTGCAGCAGAACTTTGTGTAGACCAAGATAGTGCTGGAAGTGTGCACCCACCTCAGTGTTGATGTCGACCTGCCGCCGCATGCCGCGCAGTGCCGACACCAGCATGGTCGGATCCCGGTGGACGCCGATCCACAGGCCGTTCACAAACACCTGAATTGCCGAATCGTCATCGATCAGCACGTTCAAGGACCCGGACCGGTGGCCTCGAACAAAGCCAGATTGAGCATTCCCAAGAGGATTGAGCAATCAGCTGCACTACTCAAGTCGCCCCTTGAGAAGCCCAGCAAGGTTTTCATGGCGAATGCAGATGGCTGGCAGCAGCGACAGAGCAACCATCACTCAGGTATTCTGGGCTTCCTGAGTGAGAAGGGGCACCATGGTGGCGGCGGGCGGCCGACGCGAGGACCAACGGCCTCCAGCACTCGTCAGAGACTGAGAAGTACTGCACTTCTCAGAGAAGTACCTTGGTGGCGGCGGGCACGACGCGGGGGTTGATGGCTTCCAGGTGCTCGACGCCCCACTCGTCCAGGAACTCCATGACGGGGGCGCTGGCGCACCCCACGCTGATGTACGCCATCAGCGCCAGGTTCTTCACCTGTTTGGCATGTGTGATCAAGACGTTTGTGTATGTTGCAAGCCTGCAGCTACTAACAACATCGTCTGCTGGGAATCAGGCGCGAGAACAGGGCGCATGTGGAGACATGCACGGTCAGAGAGGGCTGTGCCGATCCCCATGACCCATGCTGCAGACCAATCCCAGCAGGCAACAAGTCGGTTCTGCATGGCATTTCACGCGGTCTGGCTGGAGAGAACGCACCAGGCCGCATGCCTGCCCCTCGGGCGTCTCGGCGGGGCAGATGATGCCCCACTGCGTGTTGTGCAGCTGGCGCGGCTTGGCCAGCTTGCCCTCGCGCCCGATGGGCGAGTTGATGCGCCGCAGGTGCGACAGCGTGCTCGCATACGCCAGCCGGTTCAGCACCTGCCCACACGGCAAGGGTCGCTGTCACATGCGATGTGACGGTGGTGCAGCTCGTGGGCAGAACACTCTCGTCTTTTGAGGCAGAACGTACAGGATATTCCTCGTTCGAAGCCAGTTGCAAACTGGGCAAGCAAGCATTGTTGGCACCTGCGAGACGCCTGCCCGCAGGTCGGCGGTGCCCTGCTGGCCCCAGTTGCCGGTGGCGACGGCGTAGCGCAGCCCTCGCGTGATGGTGTCCTTGCTCACTGCCCCCTGGATGTTGATCTCCTTGCCCTTGTCCACGCATTTCTGCATGCGGCATAGAATGAAACGTGGCATCAGGCACACGACAAAATTGCACAGATCGGCACTCGGCTTGCAGGAGCCGACTCTGGCAGCAGCCACAGATCGCAACACGAGATCCAGCATCTCAACCAGGGCGCACTCTGAGCAGCATGCTCTTTGACATGTTTCTGCGCACGTGCAGGCTGTGGACACGCGCCTGCACAGAACTCTTGAGTTCCTTGATTGGCTTGCGGAACGGCTGGCATGAATTCTCATAATGTTTGTGCTCGTGCGGGTGTCTGGCACCTGCACGTAGCTCTTGACGTCCTTGGTGAGCTTGCGGAAGAGCTGGCGGAAGAGCTGTGCGAGCAGGGGTCCGCCCAGGTCCAGGCGCTTGTTGGCGTAGTGGTCCCGGTCGTCCTCCTCCCGCCGCCCCAGTGCCACCAGCAGCAGCCGGTTCACCATGTACCCCAGGAAGAAGGCCTGCCCCGCACAATCCCGATCAGCAAAAGGTGTGCCAGATGCATGTGTGCCCAGGGCGTTCCTAGATGTGCACGTGCTCCTGGTACAGATACTCAAAGAAGAGTAGCAGTCCACCCTGCTGCACTCGATTCTGTGGTTGAACAGCAGCGCCTGCGAGTTGGTGTTCGTCAAGTGAAATGAAGGTCGGGCATTGAGGTGTCGGTAGAGTGCATCTATTCCCACAATGAGGAGGAGTGAGGGCACCTTGGCGGTCTGGCAGCCAGGGCTGATGCTGACGTGTGGCAGGAAGTTCTTCTCCAGCAGCTCCCGCGCGTACTGGATGCGCTTCTCCCGAGTCACGCCCACCTGCACGCCCGCAGCGCTGGTGCTTCAGGTCAAGACGCCGCTGACTTCTCTGCAGCCGTCTCGTTGACAATGGGCTTCACCTTGTTTTTGTAATCTCCTTCAAACACTTCCCGCTGCCCATTACAGGGAGACCAAAGTACACCAAGCACGGCAGCTGGGAGCCACACTTGCCGAGGTAGTCGAGCGCCATCTCCTCGGTCTTGTATTCTATTCAAGATGTCAAAACAAATCAAAGCCATAACCAAAGCACAAAACAAAGTGGTTCCCCACCTGCGCGCCGCGCTTGCCGATGTAGTCGAGCGCCATCCTCGCCACCTTCCTCTTTCTCGGTACCCAACTTCGATTATAATTCGGATAATTCGGATAATTCGGATAATTCGGTCTCCCCACCTGGGCGCCGCGCTTGCCGATGTAGTCGAGCGCCATCTCCTGCGTCTCGATGGGCTCCGCCTCCTCGATGGAGGGCCGCAGCGCCTCCACCATCTGCGCATCCACCTCCCCCACCTCCCCCCCCTCCAGGTTGTACACTATGTGCGCCAGCGCCTCCTTGTCCGCCTGCGCAGACAACAAAACAGGAAGACTGTGTGTTTGGTGCAGTAGGAGAAACCCTGGGACATGTACACCCTGTCCGACCTCCAGGTTGTGCACTATGTGCGCCAGCGCCTCCTGTCCGCCTGCGCAGGGTTTAGGACGGCAGGATTTGGCGCAGCTCACGCCCTTGTGAGGTTGTACACTATGGTCTCTGTGCTGTGCTGAGGTTCCTCCAAAGCTGGAACGGACAACACAACTTTTGGCAGGAACGAGGCAGGCGCGCACCACAAAGCCGAGGGCCTTGAAGACGATGAGGACGGGCACATCCGAGCGGATGTAGGGCAGCGTCGTGCGGATGCACTGCCCGACGCCGCCCTTGGCCGCCGACTTTGCCAGCTGCCGCACGCTGATGCTGCTGCTGCTGCGCATGCTGCCCTCCAGCACCGACCTGGCAGAGCAACAGTCTGCTCAGCAGATTACTGCCTTCTGTTGAATATTCGAGTATTCGGCCTACCACCGTGCAGCTCTTCAGAGCCGCCAGCCACACAGCAATCGGAAGCAGAGACTGCCAGCAGCTGCTAAGGGGCGAAAGCCTGGCGTGCAGCTTGCGGCATCATTCTGAGATCGGAAATTGGGCCGGCAGCGCAAGAAAGGGGGCGCACCGGCACTCTGACACGGTCGAGTACTTGTGGTCGCGCTTTTTGTACACCGCCACATGGTTGTTGGCCATGCGCTCCTGGGCGATCAGCACCTTCTCGCTGCCATTGACGATGAAGTAGCCGCCCTGCATGGGAGAGAAAAAGAAAGTCGGATCCGATCGTCGTCCCTCGAGTGCACTGTGAAAGCTGATGCTGTAAGTTCCGTCTCGAGTGCTTGGATCCCAGTGCTTGAATGCAGTTCAGCACCACGATCCTGTTTCAGGACCGCAGACTTTGTCGATACGAGTGACAGAGTAGATGAAGAGGTATTTGAGAGCGTGCTTGTCAGGCGCAGCGGACCTGGTCGAAGGGGCACTCCCCCACTTCGGTGAGGTCCTTGTCGGAGCGGTCGTTCAGGCTGCAGTAGTTGGACCGCAGCATGATGGGCACCTGCCGCACAGAAGGGGCCAGCTTATTAATGAGCCAACGTGTGCAATTCCACGCCAGCTCCCTGTGGTGGAGCTGCTTCGCACGAGTTGCAAGCTGGCACTGTGCCGCACAGGCTGCGGGGCCAAGCTGCAGATTGCTCTGCAGCACCGGCGCGAGACCATTTCTCCAGCGACACCCTTTCATGCGCACCTTCCCCATGAAGGAGTCCTTGACAATAGTCCTCCATCTCTCTAATCAATGTTGATTCACCTGAATCATCACAGCAATGACGATGTGAAGGAGTGTGGAGAATGCCGCACGCACCTCCCCGATGAAGACCTTAGGGTAGTCGTCTACCTCCTCCACCCAGTCGCCGCCCTCGTCCTCCAGCAGCTTGGTGCGCACCACCTTTTTCATATCCACATACAGCGGCGCCGCATACCTGCGGTTCACAAGTATAGTCACGAGTCCACCGCAAGTCTGCCAGGTCACTAGCCTGTGGTCAACAGGTGCTACAGCGGGGAAGCCTCCAGACTGCCGCCGAAGAGCCGCTGCAGCCTTCCGCAATCTCCTGAGCGCTGGACAAGGCGCAGTGCGAGTGTCACGGCCTGGCAGCGGGCCCTTTCGGGCTCGGAATTTGTAATCGATTGTAATCGAAACAAGACTCTGAAACACCCGCGGATGCACACTCAAAGCCTGCACAAAACTCACGTGAGGTTGCGCAGGCGGGCCTCCTTGGGGAACAGGATGCAGGTCTCGCCGTCCGCCTCCGTCATGGTGGGCTTGGACAGATAAATCTGGCCGTAGTTGATGACATACTCCTTGCCCTCCACGTCCACCTCCGCCGACGGGTCGTACTGCTGCTGCGGCACCACCACGTGCTCCGCGTTCTCGTCCACGATCTCCTGCAGGGCGCAGAAGGTATGCGTTGCAATGTATGCACTCTCTGCTGCTTGAGCATTGGATAGTGTCAATGCTTGAGCAGGGCAGAAGGATGCCGCTGGTGCTGGTGCTGCTGGTGCTGCCGGTGCAGCAGCACGCAGTCCAGGATGACCGCCTTCTACAGATGCGGCATGCCGCCGGCGCTTGCGCGCCGAGGACTTGTTCCACGTTTATGATCTGGCCAAGAAATGCATCCGGCTCGCAGCAGCAGCGGCAGCACTCGCCTGCATGTTGCTGTTGATGAACTCATCGAAGGAGTCCAGCTGCTGCCGCACGAGGCCCTTCTCCTCAAAGTATGCGGAGATGACCGCCCACGCATCCTCCTGGGAGATTTCCGCCTCGGCATCGACAATGTCCTCCGGCTCCGCGTCGCCGCCGTACATGGTGACGAGCCGCTGCCGCGGCTGGGCCCCGACTGCCTATTGACTTGTGCCCAGAGGCGCCGCGCTGCGGCGCCGATGCGTTCAGCCCGCCAGCAGCCTCGGCCTAAATTGCTGGTGTCGCTTACTCGCTTAGGTGTGTGATCCTTGTGTCTGAGCAGCCGTTCGGGGCGCACTCTTCCACCAACGAAACGCTGCACAGGCGGATGCAAAGCTCACAGCACCCGGCTATGCAAGCCGGGCTGCCGGGCGGCAGGCGGCCGCTGCCCGGCAGCTCAAGGTGCGCTAATCACGCTACCTCCAGCTGTTGTTGCACCTCGAAAGTAACAACGCTGCAAACAAGAGGCACTGCTGCTCTTGATTCTACTTGCCAAATTCGCTTTCGAGAACTTCGCTCGACACGGCGCCCTGCCGCTCTCTACTCTTTGACGATGCTTTACTGCGCAATGCCAGACGCAAAGTGCGTTAGGATGCAACTGCCTCTCAACTGCGACATTCGATCAGCCGTGCTGCGCCGTCCTCCTTCCACTGTGGATGCAGCAGGCAAGCAGGCGGGCCTTGCCGCTTGCAACCGCGCCACAGTCTACTTCACACACTACTGCTATTCACTCGCCTGCACAAGCCGTAGTTGCATTGCGCGCCGCCGGCTGACACGGCGATTTCGTGTTGGTGCCTTGTCGATGCTCTGAGACCGGGCAGCGCCTCACAGCGAACTTGAGGAGCCCGCTTCTAGTAGGATCAGTTGTCGTGTGAAAACAAGCTAGCATCATGAGCGGCGCGGGCTTCCAGTTCTCTTTGGGCGGCGTCAGCAAGCGGTCAGCCACGAAGCCCAAGCTTGCCTTTGGCCTGGGCGCGGCAAAGCCAAAGCTGCCGATAGCCTTCGCACAGGACAGCGACAGCGACGGCGAGGAGACTGCCGGCAAGAAGCAGCGCACAGGTTGCCCAGCCTGCTGCTCCCCTGCTGCTGCTGGTGTTGTGTGCGGGCTGATTGGGCGGCGAGGCTGCTCTTGGAGTGGCTGAGAGTCAAAGCACTTGACGCCGAATCGCGCGCTGACCGTGGCAATGAGCTGCTGCTGCCTCAGACGCCGGCTCTGCTGCTGCTGCGCCGCTGCCGCCGCCAGCAGACCCGGAGGTGCAAAAGGCGTCGGACAAATTGGCGGAGTTTGTGGCCAAGAACGGGCGCTCCTTCGAGAACATCACGAAGGAGCGCAACGCTGGCGAGAGCCCCTTCAAGTAAGTGATGGCGTTGACGACAGCAGCTTCAGAGCCCTCGTCTGCAATTCCAGCGACCGCCTCGTGGTCGGCAGTGGCCAGATGATGCGACACTGTCTACTCGCTCCACAGATGCACCCGTGGCCATTCCTCGGTGATTGTAGCGCGCTATTCATGCTTACCCCTTATTGGTGCAGGTTCTTGTTTGATCCCAGCTGCGCAGACTACCGGTACTATGATGCCAAAGTGCGCGAGTTTACTGCGGCGCAGCAAGGTATGATGCTAGCAAGATCCCAACTAGTGTTGTCTCACATTTCACTGGAAGTAGTTGAGCCTTCATAGGCTGCTTTTGTAGCAGTGCCGCCACCACTTGTTGTGCCTTCCGCCTGCAGGCGAGCAGCCTGCTGCGCCCAGCAGCAGCAGCATGGCGCTGCAGTCGGCACCAGCGCCCCCAGCGCCGCCGTCCACCTCGGCAGCGGCGCCGCACTGGCAGCCGCCGCTGCCGCAGCCTTCGTACCAGCAGCCGCCTGCGCAGCAGTACCAGCAGCAGTACCAGCAGCAGACGCCCTACCCACAGGGACATGCACAGCCACAACAACAGTACCAACAGCCGCAGCAGTATCAGCAGCAGCAGCAGCCATACCAGCCATATGCGCAGCAGCCGCACGTGAAGCAAGCGGCTCCGCAGCAGCAGCATTACAGTGCTGCGCCGCCGCCACCACCTGACATGCTGCCTGCGCAGTTGCAGCCGTGGCAACAGCTGGCGCCGCAGCCGCCGCCGCAGCAGCAGCAGCACTCTGCGCCACAGGCGGCGCCTGCGGCGGGCCCACCGGCGGCAGCGCCGCCAGCCAGCGCGGCGGCAGCGGAGCCCGCAGGCGGGGCGGCGTTGGCAGCCGCAGCCGCGAGGAAGCAGAGTGAGGACTCGCTGGCGGCCATGGAGAAGTTCACGCGCATGGCGGCGGACCGAGACCGCCAGCGCGTGGCCAAGGAGCGAAAGGTGGAGCTGCTGAATGAGACGTCCTTCGACCGCCGCCGCCAGGTGGGTTTTTGGGGTTTCAAGACGCTTGTTGTCTACTGATGGCTCAAACTTGGATGTCGTTAATCTAGGCTCAATAATCTGGATCACTTTGTGCTGGCTGAATTGTTTGGGGTCTTTTTGCGTGCTTTGATTGTGCGCGTCACCTTGGGTCGTTTGTGGATGATGACAAAAAACGTCGCTATGCAGATTGGTCCCTATTTTTTCTGACGGGGATCCTTGACGACGACAAACCCGCAAGTCATCTTGCCCTGACACATACGTACCCAACTGTCGCCTCTGCCATGCCAACACTTGCCACCTTTGAGTCACAGATGACCTGTTCAAATACCCTGCAGTGGCCTTGAAAGTCTTCGGCCCTTCTCCTGGCTGCATGCTTACCAACTAAAGCCACGCATTGTCGCACGGGCTATCCGGCAGTGCCCGGATGTTGTTGCTGGTACACACAGTCGCGCTGCAAATCAACAGCCGCCAGCGATGAACCCTGAGACAGCCTCTGAAGCGAATATGAAACAGAAGCCCCTTCTTTTGTGCTGCAGCTGTCGGTGACAAAGGCGGACGGCTCGCGTGGGCACCATATGCAGGACTACATCCCACCCGAAAAACTCGCCAAGCTCCTGTCTTCCGGCGGTGCGCCTTGTTTCCCCCTTCTGCATGAGCGGCCGTAAATGCTGCTTGGCAGGCGGCCACCTTCTGACCCGCACTTTCAGGTGAACTGCACTGCTTTTAGGTTTCAGGCCAGGGCTGCAACCGCCCCTCCTGCTCCATGAGACTAGGATTGCTATGATGATCTTCACCGAGGATGCGGTGCGGTGCCCGCAGGCGACAAGCACAGCCAGGCGGCGGCGGCGGCGCTGGAGGACCGAAACCGCATCTCCTCCGACAACGTCGGCCACAAGCTGCTGTCCAAGATGGGCTGGAAGGAGGGCCAGGTAGCTGCCCCGCAGCCGAACTGAAGCAGACGTGGGGAACGCCTCTCGGACACAGTTTTGAGTGTGTTCGAGTGTGAATGATGCTGGAGCAAGCCGATGAGGCGTTGGTGTGAAATTCTGCTTTCACCGATATGACATCACAGCCCAGACATCACGGGCAGCCGGTTCTTGTGGTCCAGGGTCTGGGCGCTTCCGGCGCGGGCATTGCTGCACCGGTGGCGGCGAGCGGCGTGGCGGCCAGCGCCGGCACCAAGCTGGGCCTTGGACAGCAGGTGCACTGATTAGAACCCACACTCGAAGCTCTGTAAAAGAACAATGACACACACTCGGTCCGAGACGGGGTGTCCGTTTGCATCCCCGCATGGTGGTCAGCTGCGTTTCGTCATCTGCATGCAGCAGCCCATGCATGTGTGTGCTCTGGGGAGCTTTGCTGTCATGCTGGCTCCTCTCAATATGATAGGCTCTTGATAGGGGGGAACCGCAATCCGTGTCACAGGAGCACGGGGCAGCAGAGGAGGGAGATGATGAGTTCACGCTGTACCGGAAGCGGATGCAGGTGAGTGGCACAGCATCAGACTGTGTCCTGAAGTGTACCCCTGAGATGTGCTGTAATATGCGAGAGTTTTCTAAAGGGTGTTCTAAGACACTACACGCGACTGACACGTTGGCGCGCGTTTTGCTCGCAGCTCGGCTACAAGCACAGACCAAACCCGCTGGGCAACCCCCGAAAGAGCTACTACTGATGACAGCAGCAGGAGCGGCAAGGCTTGCAACATGCCAAACCAGCTTGCGACACCTGATATTGGCGACCTTGATGCGTCGCCCCAGAGGCATGCTGTACATGCACACCTCATCCTCATTGAAACTGTGTTGCGTCAGAGCTATTGGCAGTTGTTCGTTTGGATGTTCATGTACGTTTAGAGTCTTTACATGTACAGACAACAGGAGAACATGATGGGAGTGCCCGTTTACACTTGCTAGTCCTGAAAAGGTGTTGTGAAAAGCAGCCACTGGGGGCAAAACACAAGCAACGCTTGTGTCGAGAACATGCAACGACATTCTCTAGTGTCGAGAGCATGCAACGACATTCTCTATAATCTCCTATAATCATCTGCGGCACCCTTCCTCGAGGTTCCACAAGAGCTAGTCCACTAGAGCTCACTGTGCCACACAACATGCACCAATCGTTCGGCAAAATCTTTAAAGGCCAAGGCTGAACAGACATGCTGCCTGACTGGAGCAAAGTCCGTTTTGAATCTCGGCAGCCGCAACACAGTGCCAACCAGAACACAATCGCGCCGCATTGTGCCCCTCGGCATCTCTACAACTCCCTGCTGCGCCATTTCCGCCCGCTGCCTCCACTTTCGTGCACTCAGCGCTGCGCGGTGCCGGACGGCGCGCCGCCGGCGCCGGTGCACCGCCGGGTGCGCTGCCGGCTGCTGCGCACGGTGCTGGGGTAGTTGCTCAGGTCCTGCAGCGCGTCCCGCACGATGGAGTTGCGCGGCACCCATGCGCCGCCGACGGCCTCGCTGCCGCCCGGCGCGGCCTTGCCGCCGGCCAACGGGCCCAGCAGCGACGGCGCGGGCGTGGCCATGGGCCCGCAAAAGCCGCCGGCGCCGAAGCCGCCGCGGGGCGCGGACGGCGGCGCAGGCGTCGGCGCGAAGGAGGCAGCGGGCGCCACCAGCGAGGCGCGGCGGGTCGCCGCCGACGCGCCGCTTGCATGGCCGGCGGCGGAGGGGGGTGCGGCGCTGGCGGTGGCAGCGGCGGCGGCAGCGGCCGGCGCCCACTCGGGGCGGCAGCCCAGGGCGGCCAGGATGCGCAGCAGCGCCTCCAGCTGCCGGCCGCCGGCGACCAGCTTGAGTGTCTTCTGCCGCGCGGTCGCGTCCGAGCCCTTGAGGCCTGCGCGCATGTCAATGCCCTCCTAACAACAAGTCTGCGTGTCTTCCCCTTCTGGGTTCAGGCAAAACATGGTGCTACAGCAAACCTGTCCAGCAGCTGATGATGCAAGGGTGGGAGGCAGCGACCGGCGCCGCCTGCATGCTGGAGACTGGTGTGCCTGAGGAGTAGTATGCTGGGGAGTGTGACAGCACAGTACCTTCCAGACGGGACAGGTACTGGCGGTCGCGCTGGGTGTTGCGGTGCAGCACGCCGGCGATTGATTCCAGGTGCCGCACTGTCGCATCGCTGGCCGCCACCGCTGCGGCACGCTGCGGATCCGCCACCAGTCGCGCCGCGACGCCAGCGACTGCCATGAACACATCCTGCAACAAAGCTAGGTTCCAGGTCATGTGGCAGTATTGGCGATGTTTCTGTGCCGTGGGCCGCAGCGGCAGCGGGCGTCACGGCTCCGGTCAGGGACGCACAACATGCGACCGGGAGCCGGCTCACTTCCAGCTTGCATCGTTTTGATCCACAGGCTCGTTATCATGTTTCCGGGCCGCTTTGGACATGCGTCCAATGCAGCTGCAACCAGGAGACGCACAGGCCAGTTGACATTTCCCAAGCCGGTTTAGACATGTGAGATCTGATGCAGTTGCACCATACGGATTGCTGGGACGCACCGGCTCGTCCCGGAAGATCTGCAGCTTCTCAGCCAGCACGCCGGCAGCATCCGCGGCCGCCAAGGCGGCTCCGCCGTCGGCGCAGGCCGCCAGCAGCTTGAGCGCGGCCAGCGCGGCGGCCAGCAGCGCCGCGTGCGGCCGGCTGCGGTTGCAGGCGCGCACCAGGCGAACCAGCGCCGGCAGGGCGCCCGGCGTCGCAACGGCAACGTCGGCGCAGGCGCGGGCAGCGGACGCGCACCTCGCCAGCCGCGCACACGCCGCCGTGGCCTGCAAAGACAACGGTTCTCGTGGATTCCAGTGGTGGCTCACGTGTCTGCAGTGAATCGAGCTGGAAAGGAGCACCATCTACAGGGGTGCGTGAGGCGCGAGTGGCAGACACAACACCCACGTTGCAGCAGCAGACAGGGCGACGCTTTCGTTGAGAAACGACGTTCGTGGCCAAACAAAGGGAGCTCTAGTTATTGGCTGTGGCAAAGGGTTCAAGGGGGGTTTTACAGGGTTTTGGGTTGCAACCCACCTCCGACAGGCTGGCGGCCGTGGGCAGGTCGGCGTGCTGCATGATGGTGGCCAGCGCCGATTGCGTCACCGCCCCCATCTGCAGCTGCGGGCTGCCGGCCGCCGTGGCCGCCGCCGCCGCGATGCGCGCGCGGATAGCCCTCGCAGCAGGGCCGGCCCGCCGCCGGGCGCGGGAGGCCCGCCATGCCGCCTGCACGCCAGGCGCATGCGAATAATCGATTATCGAATGGTGCGCGGAGCACACTCGTCTTGTTTGTGTCTGTTTGGATGTCCACTTCTTTTGCCGGAGCAGAGCTGGCCCGCCAGGTCGCCTGGTTTGTGGCACACGGTGCTTTGAGTCGCATGCACCCCAGCTCCGCCTTGGCGCCCACGGAGGCAGACACGAGTGCAGTGCACTGCTCACCTGGATGCATGTGGCGGCTGCCACGGCGCGTGCCAGGGCGCGGCGCGCCAGCCGGCCCCGCACGGTGCGCTGGATGGTGCAGGCCGCCGCCGCCCGCCGCTGGAACTGCGGCCGCCAGCGCTGCTGAATGATGGGCGCGGCCCGCCTGCATTCGCCAGACCCTCGAGCTTAGCACCATAGGTCGGCAGCGCAGGAGCGATGGTGCTAGGCTGTACAGTATTGACTGTAATGAGAAACTGCCATGTGGCTGCCAGAGCCATGCTGGTAACCCCTTTCATCCCTGGTACCGGTGTCAAGCTTCGCTGCCTGGTGATGCCCGAGGTGCTTTCATCCTCACTTGCTGCAACTGAAAAGCTAGATTATAGCAGGGCCTCTTCTTCCATCAATTCCAATAGAAAGGTTGCTAGAAAAGCGCGCCTCAGGGCCAGGAAGTGGGCGCGATCGCGGAACGCTGCGGCCCACGGCGCAATGACCGCCATGGCCGCCTGCCGCACCTGCTCCTCCATCGCCGCTTTCGCCGCCGCTTGCGCCCGCAGCCGTGCCGCCGCCTGCCGCGCCAGCCAGCCGCGGGCGGCCGCCTGCAGGCGCAGCACAGCCGCCGTCTGCCGCGCGTAGCGCCGGGCGGCGCGGCTGAACTCGCGCACCGCACGCTGCACCATCAACGCCGCAGCATACCTGCAGCCATTTCGGATAGTAGGAATTATGAATAATTGGAGTTTCAATACACCTCATAAATCGTACTGATGTTTCTTTGATGATGCGTCCGTAACAACATTTATTGTTTCTAGAATCGGTGCTGTGTCCGAGCTCTCAGTACGGAAGCTCCCAGTGCCAGATGCCCTGGTCACCAGAGCAGGCGCAGATGCGAGCAGCAACAGTCGATGCAAGCATGGCGGCCGGAACGAGTCCCAGGCCAGACAACCGGGCACGAGCTGGAGCTTGCAGGCACCTGGGCACCACCACAAGCAGGAAAGATAAAATCTAAGTTTATCAAAGTCTAGGTCTGAATCGGAAGGAGGATTGCCTGCGGCGCACGAGGCGGCCGCGCATGTGCGCCTGGATGACGACGGCGGCCGCAAGCTGCGCGGCCGCCTGCCGCCGCGCCAGCCAGTCGCGCGCGTGCCGCTGCAGCGTGGCGGCGGCCGCGACACGACGCGCCGCCCGGCGGGCGAGCGCCTCGCGCAAAGCCGCCTGCACCACAAGCGCTGCCGCCCGCTGCCGCCGGAATGCGCGCCGGCAGCTGTGCATGCGCGCTGCTGCCTGGATCTGTGCGGTTAGAGAGGCATGTCAGAACGATGGCCCAAGGCAGGGCTGGCACTGATGTCGTCAGGTGGTGCAGCCTCGCAGTGTTGACAGAGCAACCAACCCTGCCTACGAGGCGGCCGATGTTCCAGCATGCGCACCTGGACGGCCGCCCACCGGATGGCGAGGTAGCTGCGCCGCTGCACGGCGCACCGCCACGCCGCCTGCACGGCCGTCGCCGCCGCGCGCTGTGTCGCCAGCTGCTGCCGGGCGGCGCGGCCCGACGCGAGAGCCCGCCACGCCGCCTGGACGGTGGCCGCCGCCGCATGCTGGCGCTGGAGGGCGCGCCGGCAGGTGAGCATTCGCACCACTGCCTGGACCTGTGTGGTTGAGAAACCTCAGAAGAGCTCAGGCGAAGGATGTTACCTTGAGGGCAGACACAGATCCGAAGAAAGAGCGTTCAGCCTTGCATCAGCGCCAACGAGACAACCACTGTTTGAGCATCAGCACCTTGACGACTGCCGATCGGATGGCGAGGTAGCTGCGCCGCTGCACGACGCACCGCCACGCCGCCTGCACGGCCATCGCCGCCGCGCGCTGTGTCGCCAGCTGCTGCCGGGCGGCGCGGCCCGTCGTGAGAGCCCGCCACGCCGCCTGAATGGTGGCTGCCGCCGCACGCTGGCGCTGGAAGGCGAGCTGTGCGCCGAACCTGCGGGCCGCTGCCTGAATCTGTGTTCGGAGACAGATACCATTGTTCAGTCCCACAGCATTAATGCGAGCAGCCCAAATCAGCCAGAGCCAAAGGTGCAGGCCTGAGCACGGAGCCGGGCTCGGAGAGAGAGGTGCGGCTGGCAACAGGTGCACGAGTCTACGCCCTCAGCTTGGCTTGCAGTCACAAAAGCAGCACCTGAATGGCCGCTGCGCGGGTGACGAGGAACGCCCGTCGCTGGGATGCGCCCCGCCACGCAGTCTGCACGACCGTCGCCGCCGTGTGCTGTGCGGCGAGCGCCCGCCGGGCGGCGCGGCCGCGCCATAGCCGCTGCGCCGTGATGGCTGCGCGCAGTGCTGCGACGTGCCGCCTGTCTGCCCTGCCGCGCCAGTGTGCCTGCACAGCAGGAGAACTTGGATTTGGAAGAGGGTGTGAGTCTTCGTGACAATAGACATCCACGTGAAAGGTGCCAGGGAGCGATGCCATGGTGGGAGCAAGGCTGCAACTTAAACGGATCCTGCATCACAAGGCAGAGCGCCATGTTGACTGGCAACAGCAGACAAGTGTGAGTTTCGTCCATTGAAACGAATCTCGCTATTCGCGCCTGCAGCACGATGGCGGCCTCGCGTAGATCCAGGAAGGCTGCGCGCTGCGCCCAGCGCCTTGCAGCCGCCTGCAAGACGATTGAAGCACCACGCAGCTGCAGGTACTGCCGCCGCCCCGCCGCTCGCCGCCATGCGGCCTGCAGCGTCACCATCGCCACGCACCGCGCTGCGAGCTGCCGCCTGACGACGCCTCCCCGCCACATCGATTGCACCACTATGGTTGCGCCACAAAGCCGCGAGTGCGCCGCCTGCACCGCCCGCCGCCGCGCCAGCGCCTGACACTGGACAGCAATCGCCCGCAGGCGGAGGAAGGCCCGCCGCTGAGCCGCCATCCGCCACGCCGCCTGGATGCGGACGGCGGCGCTGGCCACGGCCGTGAGGGAGCGCCGAGCGGCGGCGCCCCGCCAGGCGGCCTGGATGCCGACGGCGGCTTGCCGCTCGCGCAGGAACCGCCGCCGCTGTGCAGAGCCGCGGGCTGCTGCCTGCAAGAAGAGAGCACGCACCGCAGTCTGTGCAAAGCTGAAGTAGGGCTCGACAAGCGACCTGCTGCAGATGCACCGGCGCCTGGCTGTCAAACAAGCACAGCGGCTGTGACTGACTCTCTTGTCATGAACGACAGTTTTCGAGCGCAAGGGAGCCACTGGCGTTTGCATACCTGGATGATGACGCATGCGGCAAGAGTCCGCTGCAGCGCCAGCCGGGCCGAGTGCATGTGCCATGCTGACTGGATCGCTGTGGCCGCCTGGCAGGCCGTTGCCAGCTGCCGTCGGGCCGCGGCGCCGCGGGCAAAGGCCTGCACCAGCACCGCTGCCGCACGGACCTGCAGGCAGGTACAAGGGAATGATTGAACGTTATTATCTGGATTTAGCTAAAATTACTGGTTACCTCGCCAAGATGCTGCCACCAACCCTGAGTTATAAGACCAACGGCAATTGAAGAATCGTTGCAGAAGACATGGTGGAGTTCACATCATAAAGATGTCTCACAGCCTCGTCGAGCGGGACAAACAGTTGGGCCATTGTGGTGATTACCTGCAGGAAGCGCCTGCGGCACGCGGTCGAGCGCACTGCTGCCTGAATGCACACAGCGGCTCGCAGGTGCACAGCAAAGGCTGCCCGCTGCACCTTGCTCCTCCAGTGCGCCTGCACTCACAGCAGCAGCAATGCAGTTGATGTCAGGGATTGAACGTTGGACAATATGCGGTCTAGAACACCAGTATTACTGAAAAGGCACTGCAATCTTGCCGTAGCATATCGGGTTTGCTAAACTGAGCTCATGGCGACAGCTGTAGCTACCTGCACGAGCGTGGCCGCGGCGTGCTGCGCTGCCAGCCGCCGTCGCGCCGCGGCGCCCCGTGTGGCCGCCTGCGCCAGCAGCACCACCGAGCGCAGCCGCAGGAAGACCTGCCGCTGGCTGCGGCCCCGCCACGCCGCCTGCAGCGCCACCGCCGCGGCGCGCTGCCGGCGGGAGGCCCGCCGCACCGCAGCGCCGCGAGCAGCCGCCTGGATCGCTACTGCCGCAGTGCGCTGCGCCGCCAGCCGCCGCCGCGCGGCGTGGCCCCGCCACGCCGCCTGCAGCGCGAGGGCTGCCCGGTGTTGCCGCAGCTCCGCCCGGACTGCGGCGCCGCGCCACGCCGCCTGCAGCCGCACCGCCGCCGAGCGAGCCCGCTGCAGCGATCGGCGGGCGGCCGCGCCGCGGGTCGCCGCCTGGATGCGGACCGCCGCGACGGACTGCCGTGCCAGCCGCAGGCGCGCCAGCAAACCCCGCACGGCCGCCTGGATGGTCTGCGCTGCCGCCCACTGCGCCGCGAGCGCCATGCGCACGACGTAGCCGCGGTAGCTGCGCTGGACGGTCGTCGCCGCCTTCGTATTGCACGTCACCGGCTAGTCATCAGATAGCAAGCTTGCAGACATGACTGGTCCGAAAGGTGTGCTGCTGCACAGCAGCGACAGTCAAGTGCGTCATGATGCCGATTGAACCTGATGCGAATCGAGATGAGCTTTGACAGGGCGCCAAAGGCCCTGTATGTGCGCTCTTCGACACTGGGCAGCACCTGCTGCCGGCGGGCGTGCAGCCGCTGGCGGCAGCCGCGCCATGCGGCCTGGATGCAGACGGCCGCCGACCGCGCCGCCAGGAAAGATGCCCGCTGACGCCGCCCGCGCGCCGCCGCCTGCAGCGCCACGGCCGCGGCGCGCAGCTGCAGGAAGGAGCGCCGCGCTGCGGCGCCCCGCCGCAGCGCCTGCACCGCAACCGCCGCCCGCGCTTGCCTGGCCTCCAGCCTGCGATTTCACAGCAGGCAGCTGGTCATGCACATGTCATGCACACCCAAGTCGAAGTGTGTTGCTAGGAAACAAAGGACAGGTCGTCGGTGGTGAGCGAGTGGGGAAGCATGCAGACGCATGTTGTGCCACGTGCGGCTGCCCACCTGGCGACTGTCGAGATGAGGAGACGACAGGCATGTGGACAAGACGCCACAAGGGTGCTTGAGCCGACGGAAGAGAGGGAAATAGACGGCGAAGAAACACGAAAGCAAGGCAGCTGATCAGGGACGCAGTTGCACCTGGAGGCCTTGAGCTGGCGGGCGCGCAGCAGGCCCATTGCCAGGATGGGCGGCAGGATGCGCTTGTTCATCACCCATTCCCGCGCCTGCCGGCCCCGCCACGCCGCCTGGATCGCAATGCAACACAACGTGACATTTCTATGAATCAGACCTGTCTACATTGTATGGGCAGCAGCATCCACCTCGGTCAAACATGCACTGCTGCAACAAGTGCATCCATGCGCAGACGATTGTGATCGCCAATCAAGGCTGTCTCGGGACTGGTGAAGGATAGAAAGCTGCAGCCATCAACAGTGGTTAGCAGCGGCCGCACCTGAATGGTGACGGCAGCAGACTTCATACGCAGGAAGCCGGCCCGCGCGGGGCGGCCCCGCCACGCCGCCTGCAGCGCCGTCACGACGGCGACGCCGCGGCGGATGGCCGCCAGGGAGGCCGCCAGGGCGCGGCGGTCCAGCATCCGCCTGGCGGCGGCCTGCAGCACCCGTGCTGCCGTCGCCCACTGCGCCCGCCTCTCCCGCATGTACGCTGCGACACAGAGCATGCGGAGAGTGACTGGGAGTGTCGGAAGCGTCAGCAGCTGCACGAACGAGGACAAGCATGACTGTGCACATCCCGCCAGAGGGCACGCAGGGCTTCAGCCATCCACCTCTCTCTGGAAACTGCGCACCCCCGTGCGGATTCACGTTTTTTCCCAACGAATGGAACTTCGAACTTCGGGGATGTTCCAGGGGGTGCTCAAAGAGGGTGTTCAAGGGGGTTCAGATTCTCGAGAGTGGGTGGGCGCACCAGGCTTGCAGGCGGCACGGCGCTCGGCGGCGCGCTGCAGGCAGAAGGCGCCCCGCGCGTCCGCCGCACGCGCCAGCAGCAGCGCTGCTAGGTGCGCTGTGAACAGCACCTGCACCACCACAAGCACAGGTAAATCATTTGAAAGTGTCAGCTTGAAACCTGTCTTTTACGTGCGCCAAAGGCAGCGCCGTCAGGTGTGTCGTGGACAGCACCTGCGGCCCGGCCACAAGCAGCCTATAAGGGTTCACAACCTTTGAATCCGCAGCCGCTGATGAACCAGTGTTGTATCAAGCTGCTGTGTGAGCAGCCATGTGAGAGCAGGTCTCGAGGCGCCAGCATGTCGTCGCAGGTCTTGCCAAAACATGAGAGCATGGTAAAGATGACAAAACTTCCCACTTGGATCAACAGGGAAGTCTGTTTGCGAGGTAAACCATCGCGCCGGGTGGGGGCCAAAGTCGGCAAATGCGGCGGGGTACACCACTTCCCACAGACAGGTCTCGCTTGATGAAGTCGGACTGGAACATATAACGAATTTAGCACATCAGGCAAGGCGCACCATCGCGCGGCGGTCGGGGCCAAAATCGGCGAAGGCGGCAGGAGACACCATCTCTGGCAGCGGTCCCAGCGCTGATGCCTTGGCCTGCGCCAGCTCGAAGTTGCGGCGCACGCCATCCCTGCAGATGGACTCGCTGGCATCAGTTTTCGAAGAGTCTCAGAAGGCGACCGCTTCAGGTACAGGCTCCGGCAACAGTGGGATTGTCCAGGGGCACAGGCGTGCTGCTGCACATCTGCGGTCAGATGTAGAGGTGGAAGTGACTACCTGTGACTGTGCGCTTCGTCGTCCTCGATGCGCCCGCTTGCCTCATACACCACCATCCAGCCTGCAGGCAGCACAGCCCAGGATGTAGTTGGGGTCATGCACTTGTGGTTTGCCATGGCAGGAGCTAGCTGTCCAATGCTTGCGACATGAGAAAGGCTGCACACCTGTCTGCGTGGCAGCTTGAACGCCACCCTCGTGCTGCGCGATGGCAACTCCGGCGTCCGCACAGCCGCCCGGCGCGTAGATTGAGCTAACCGGCAGCAGCGCCGGCGCATAGTAATTGACCTGCAGTGGGCAGCTCGGATCAGCCGAACGAGGTTGTGTGCCTGTATTTGTTCTACAGTTGAGGTGCTGACTCGAAGACAGCAGGCACTGTGGCGGACAGCGCAGGATATCACACACGCTAAGCCCTTGCGGCAGGAGCCTGGAGTCGTCATGCTGGTTTTCGGACAACCGCACCAGCAGGCACAGGACGCGGCCGTCTGCGAAGGATGTGCTGAAGTCGGAGACCGCCACGTTGTACAGCCCGCACACCGCCTGCATGGGCACAGCACTGTACCTCAGCTGGCACCCCACATGGCTTCCAAGAGCTCTCTACCTCACATTATCGAATAGAGCATGTCATGTGTGGCGGCTGCTGCAAGTGCTGGGCGGAGGGCAAGGCGGAAGTGGCCTTCCTGGCGATTCCGCCGCCCCAACTCACCAAACCACATGCACAGGAACGCGCCTGGGCCCAGGCGAGTAGCGCCGCGACATGCGCCTCGCCGCCGGACAGCGTCGCCGCGTCGATGTGCGGCGGCTGCACCCGGCGCCGCATGAGGCGCGAGCTGCGGGCCGCCACGCGCGCCACCTCCATCTTCAGGCTGGCCGCCGGCACCAGCCGCGGAACCTGCGGCATATGCGCAGCAGCCTTGGTTGACTGAGGTCTCTTCCACAGCATCAAACCTGTTGCCCAGCAAAGCTGTGGCACTGTGCACCAAGCCAGCTTGCGTCGGCCAGATGCCCTGAAATGTCTGTGAAGTGGGGCAGCTGCATAAAAATATGCTGTCCTGCCAGCTCTCCAACGTCCAAACATATGCACCCACCTCGAACTGGATGGCTGTCGCCCAAAGCAGTGCCAGCGTCGCCGCCTGGTTGCCGTTGGTGACGTGCTCCGGCCGGATGCTCATCGTGTGCCCGTCCATCGCCTCCACCATCTGCACAGCAAGGTGGACAGCAATGTGGACATCAGCCACATGTGTGGTCACACGCATCGGAACCTCCCAGCACGGCTTCGCCTGTCATTGCACTACGTGCCAGCAGTCTGATCATTGCAGTGCGACTGGGTGACACAATGATGGAGACGCACTCCTGATGCAGAAAAAGGGTTTGGGTATGGGTCCTTACGGTGAGATCGAGGCCGGCCGCGGACAGCTGATCCAGCGCCAACCGCACATTGGCGACGCACACCGCGTGACTCTGCCGCCCCGCCTGCAGCTTGGCCCTGAGCACCGTCGGCGTGTCTGCAGCATCAAGCAAAACCACCAAGGTTGGCTTGCGTCAACGACAGTAGCAACTAAGACAGCAAAACCAACAAGCTAGGCCAGCCAAGGTGGCTTGTGTCAAGACAGTACTGCCAGGGGCAGTGCTAGTAGTGACTAAGACTGCAGAAACCACTACACATTGCTGGAAGGAGAAATATTGCACTGTCAAACACTCTGGGCACAAGTACGGTTTGCATGTAGGCTGTCAGTTGCGAAGAGGCCGGCAGCCACTGAAGCCAGGTCGGAGCTCCAGTTTTGAATTGCTGTAGACTTGGCGAAGCCGCACCGGTCAGCTTCTCGGCGAGCTTGCATAGGCGCAGGCCGTCGCACAGGTCGCCTGCCAGTCTATACACCGCAAAATCGTACTCGTGCAGCGGGCTCTGCTCGTGGGCCAGCCGGTAGGCGCAGTGCCGCAGGTGGTGCAGGATGTTGCCCTCGCCGCGCAGCCCCGTGCCAAACAGCGTGCCCACCACCTGCGCATGGAAAGCAGCAGAGCTCGGGTGCAGCTGAGGGGTGCAGCTGAGAGGTACAGCCCAAAGTCTGACCCGCCACTGCAGCTGCCGTGCTGTTGTGCTGGAAGGCTGCGCAGCTGCATGTCCAACAACGAGCCCACCACCTGCACTGGGGCCCGCGTGCGGAAAGGATATCTGTAGTCGTGCGGCAGCCGGTTTGGTGCAGCTAACAGCTTGAGCCACTGTCCAGATGTGGTCTTCCCTCCTTGTAGAAGAGTGCAGAGCTGTACGCAAACCGGACTGAGAAGAGGAACATGCAGTATCACCTCGGCGGAGGACTTGAGCTTGGCGTCGAGGCGGAAGAGCAGCGGCGTGGCGTCGGTGAGCACGCCTGGGCGCTGCGCCGCGCAGTCCAGCAGCAGCACCAGCAGCAGGCACCGCCGCAGCACCAGTTTCTGCAGCGCGCCCTGTCAAAAGGCACAGCAGAGATGATTTGAGAACTGGTTTGTCAGCCCTTATTGCTAGGTATGAGCACTCCAGCATCAGCACAAGCAGCAAGTCCGTGGAAGAGTCATGGGAGGGTTCACGGTCGCCGCTAGAAGCGCCGTCATAAGCTCAGATGCACAGGGCGCACTCTTAGGACAAAGTTGCCCTGCTGCCGCGCGCCCAGCGAGTACTGCACAGTTCACTCGTTGGCCAAGAGGAGCCATAGAGGAGCAAAGGCGGCTTCTATGAACCCTGGAAGAGTCCGGCGTGACGCACCCCGTACTGCTGGTCGTGCAGGCCCCGGCCGCCGCGGGAGCGCGCATGCTCCGCCGCCAGCGCCGGGTCCTTGAAGAAGCAGTCCCGCATGAACGCCGCCATGTCCTTCTCCGCGTTGCCTGCGTTTTGCAGCGCAGCATGAACCAGGCTGCAATCGACCAGGCTGTGGCGCACCAGAGCTGTGATCACGTGATCCATCGGACTGGCGACAGCTCATGGCTCAGAACCGTTGGCATCTCACACACGAAGCGTTCAGTGATGCTGACATGAACTCTGAAACACATTCTCAGATTGCTACTCCAGAGGCGGGGGTTGAGCGCGGCGCACCAGTGGTGGCGGGGACCTTGCTGCCGACAACGGCCTCGACAGCGAGGCGCAGCCAGTGCGGGTGGTAGCTGCCCAGCGCCCGGGTGGCCCGCTCCCTGAACTTTACATCGCTCAGCGCGTCCTCCTGCAGCAGTTCGTCTCAGCACGGATGACAAAGGCGCCGAAAGGTTGGTCTGGTAGCAATGGCACTCTGAAAACCATTCAAAGTTCGTGCTTCATGTGACCTTTTTGAAGAACCGGGCTGGCCACGTCGCTTTCCGCTGACCCAGTGTGTTCATTCGACATCTGAACGTTGATGCTGTGCAGGCGGGCACCTCGAGGCTGAGGTGGCCGTCACGGATGCGGCGCTCCACGGCCGTCATGGCCCTGATCAACGGCTCGTCCTTGGAAAACAGCCGCCACAGCGCGATGCGCGTCGCCACCTATGTCAGCAGAAAGGGTTTATGTTTATCTGGCTAGCCCAAGCTCAATACCTGAGTGAACACCAAGCCTTGTGTGTGATAGTTGTTCACAAAACAGTGGACTTGATCATAGAAAAGCAGCCAGTCGCATGAAAGCCTGCAGGAGATTCTTTGAGGGATGGTCGCACCAGCGTGGAGCCGCTCATGCCGGCCGCCTCGCGGGCGGTGGCCGTCGCATGCACCGGCATCAGCACCCGGTTCAGCCACGCCGTGAAGGCCACCTCCTGCTTCTGCATCCACAGCCTGTGCAGCAGCGACACCCACGATTTCGAAAAGCCGTGGTCTCTTCAAGTTGCTGGTGGTTAAGTTCTGTTATCTGGAGTGCATCAGACCAGATGACACCACATGTGCAGTTCATTTGAAAGCTCTCTGTCCAATGCATGGTGCTCAGGAAGCACGCAGAATCGTTCAGGAGCAATGCAGTGCTAAGGAATCTGCAGACCCAAAAGCGCACTGGCTGTGGTAAGCGGTCACGCTGAGCTGCGAGCGGCTGGGCAGCGCCGCTGGGGACGCAGCACCGCGAGCAGACGCCACCGACATCCGCCGGTCAGCCGCAACGCGCCGCAGCACTGACGAGGGCGGCGGCCGGGCCGCGCCAGTGGCCCTGCGGCGCCGTCGCACAGTGACCTTGCTGACGTGGGGCGACTGGGCGGCCTCGCCGGCGGGGGCGGCGGCGGCCGCAGCAGCGGCACTTGCCATCGGCTCGGCAGCTGGTGCTGGGGCTGGGCCCGCCGCCGCGGCTGCCGCGCTCTGCCGGAGCTCTGCCGCCGCATCTGAACCGTCGATCTGCTCGATGGGGGACGCCGCGACGAGGCTGGGCGGCGCCGCCTGCGCCCGCACCTCCGGGAGCTGTAGCGCCTCCACCGGTGCGCGGCGCTCGCCGATGGGAGTGGGCACGCCATCAATATTCTGCCGCTTGGCTGGCTGCTGCACCTCCACCTCCGCGGCGCTGAGGTCCACGAGCGGGCTGAGCGGCGGCCGGGCCTGCTGCTGCAGCCGCACTGGCGGCCCGCTGATCAGGGACCTGCCTCGCTTGCGGCCGAGGCAGCTCCTGGGCCGCTGGAAGGCCTCAGCTGCTGACAAGCGGGCAGATTGAGCGCCACTGAGGCGGCTGTGCCCCGGCGCCGCGGCGTCTGTGTCGCGCGCGGCCACTGAGGCGCCATCGTTCTCGTCCTGAAACACCTGCAGGGCCGGTGAGTCAGACAGGCGGAGCCGCCGCACGCAGGGATCGCGCTCTGCAGGCTGCGGTGTTGCCTGCTGCAGGACCGCTTTGCCGCTGCTGCGGGGCTGCAGGGGGCTGGGCCGGCCGTTCTTGACGTCTGACAGGAGCCTTTTCGTGCCGAAGGCCTGCCCGCCCGCGATCTGCTGCACCCGCTTGGCTGTCAGCGGCGTGCCTCGCTTGGCAAAGCTGATGCACTTCAAGCCGTCCACGGGCGTGTTCTCATCCCGCGCCGCGTCCAGCCGCATGGCGAAGGCTTGCCTCGTGTCAGCCATCTCTCTCAACGGCTACACCTTTCAATTGCTGCGCAGCGGAGGTCCCAATGGCATGCCGTGCCTGCTGCTGCACCACGCTTGCCTCCCGTGAGGTCAAGCGAGACGGGCTGTATGTGCAAACTTGTAGCTCTCGGTGCATCGCCAGCTGCGAGCTGCGACTGGGGAATTCAAATCAGATTAGGGTCGAAATTAGGCAGCTCGGTACATTTCTTTGCGTTCTTAGGGTTTGAAACAGTACCAATGCCAAAAGCATAAGCGTTCACCTAGGGAAAAGACGGCGACTAGAAGCAAAGCAGGACGTGTCGCGTTTAAAAATGTTCAGCAGATGCACACATTGAGCTAGACCTGTGAACGGCCTGCCACACAGCATAGACGACAAACATGGTCCGTGGCGCGTGCCGCCGCTTTTTTACCCAGCCGCAATATGCGACTTTCTACCCTATCGTGTCAGTCGCTCGATTGCGGCGCGCTGCAGGTGGTACCACGCGAATATGCCGCCGAAGCCGGCGCTGACCAGCGCAAAGGGCAGGAACTGGTGCCACGGGACTCTCATGCCGAGTGACGCCGCCCACAGCACGCCGCACAGCGCAGGGCCCGCGCCCCGCACCGCCGACGCCAGCATCTGCCCCGCGCCGTTGACCGCGCCCAGCTGCCCCGCCGGCGCCGCCTTGTTGACCAGCACGACTGCGCGTCGGACATGATCAATCGGTGCAGCTTCATAGTAGCAGTGTAGCACCCACCCGCTTGGCAATAATGCACACTGATCGACCACCCTGCTGTCGAACTTGCCAGCGCCGCTCTGCACGAGCGGCAGTGGTACCGACTGGAAGTTTCAAAGGTATTCGATTGTGCTGAGGCAATGGCCGGCAAAAACCATCGAGTTCAGTGGAAATTTGTAGTGTAAAACAAAAACACATTGGAGCTGGTGAAGGCGTTCATGCTGGCGGCCTGCCGCGCCGCGAGCGACAGGCAGAAGATCGCCTGGCCGAAAGAAAGTGGTAGAAAAAGTGTCCGTGGAGACGCACTGGAGCTGGTGAAGGCGTTCATGCTGGCGGCCTGCCGCGCGGCGAGCGACAGGTAAAAGATCGCCTGCCCGACCGCGTAGCTGCCGGGCCCCGGCAGCGACGCCAGCGGCACCGCCAGCGTGGTGGGCGCGCTCAGCGCCAGCCCCCACAGGCACGTCTTCAGCGTGCCCACCTGTGAGAATGGAATCCCAAAACATTCAGAAACAAACTTTGAAGGGTTGCTTCACAAGGATGAAGAATGCCTCTTGCTATTCCGAAGCCCCACTGTCCATGCTGAATGGAACACTTACGGACAGCGAAGTCCCGCAAAGCGGCAGGTACTTATCGTACTCGGGAGTGGAATCCAGTTGGGCCAGGGAGCCCACCGCACGCTGGAACAGCGGGTAGCCAAAGGCGGCTTGGTGCAGGAACAGGATGGTCATTGGGCAGGATGGTGATCTCCAACAAACTTCTTTGTAAAAACAAAAGCGCACCGCGCGCTGGAACAGTGGGTAGCCAAAGGCAGCGTACAGCAGGAATACGGCGCCGGAGAAGGCGAGCGGGCCCGCCAGCTGTGACGGCATCAGCGCAAGGCCGCCGCGGTCGCGCGGCGCCGATGCGAACAGCGGTATGAGCTGCGTGGCGCAGACCGAGTGTCAGCCGAACATGAGCACATGCGAGTGACGGTGCGGCGCCACTGCAGGAAGTGACAGGTGCCCCAGGAGGCTGCTGTACTGCCCTTGGCTCAGATTGTCCCCATGAACGACGACTGCCATGAACGGTTGGAGGGAAGGCAAGCTACCGGCATCAACATGCAGCGGCGCTGCAGGCTCGCTGGCGGCGCACACCTCGTTCGTGAAAGTGCTGAGCAGCGCGATGCTGCCATATCCCAGCACTGTGAGTTGCACCTGCCGGCAGCGGTACCACGGCTGCCGCCGCTTGGGGCCGCACTCCTCTGCCTGCTCGCTTTGCTCGTCAGCTGCTGCTGCCGCTGCCCTAGTTGCTGCCGAGGCAGCGTCGCTGTCCAGCTCGGGCGGTGGCTGCCAGAGGACGAACCGCTGCACGTCCTCGTCTGCCGGCCTCTGCTGCTGCTTCGGCTGCTGCTGCTGCTGCTGCTGCTGCTGCTGCTGCTGCGTCTGCAGCAGCTGCCCTCGGTCTGACGCCTTCGCTGCCGAGCTGGACTGATGTCCGTTGGCCTGGTGCTGTTCACGAGCTGACTGCTTCGCGGAAGAGTCCTGCCCGCTGCCGCTGCTGCCGTCTTCTGCAGTGGCGGCATCCACAGCATACGTCAGCAGGCCCTCCTGGGAGGCCGCCCGGGGCATGCTGCCCTGCGCCTTCGCCACGATTTTGCTGTGCTGTCGGCTGCCAGTGGCATGTGTGCCGCCATCACTATCGCTGTCATTGCTGCCGCTCTCGTTGTCGTTGCTGATGGCATCAAGCTGTGCTCCGCGCTTGTGTGTCCAGCTGACTGGCACCAGCTCCGTGCCTGTAGCAAGCCATTGCGTTTGTCTGTGGCAGCCATTGCATTTACAGCCAACAATTCCATGGTGCTGGGCATGTGTGCCAGGCACAGCGGTGCAGTACATGAAACGCGAGGTGCCTGCAACTAAGGAGTCGACAAGCCAACCTGCTGGCTGCTGCACGTGGACGGCAACATTCGCGTGGCCGCCAGCAGTCGGCTGACCGCCGTTCTCCTCGTCTGCAGTGAGCTTGCTGTACTTTGCCGGCCCAGCCTGAGGGGAATGGCAATGCAGAGCCATCGGCGATGTTTGTTGTCAATGTCAGACGCAAGCAAAGCCACCAGCGGCGCGTGCAGAAAGCAGGAAACACTTCATCAGACTTCATTCCATGTACACACTCGCCTGCGGCAGCGTCTCATTCAAGAGTGTGATACTGCGGCCACGACGATACAAGGGTCAGTCACAGGGCAACTGGATGCTTGCCTTTGGTCTGCCAAGCAGGGTCTGATGCAATGGAATTCAAGTGGCGTCCCAACTGGCCCATGAGTGCAGGTGAGTACAAGGTGAAGTATCAGAGCCACTACTGACCTGATGACGAACGCAAAGCAGGACAGAACGCCGACCGTGGCGCACGGCAGCAGGTACGGGCTGCGCCGCAGCAGCTCCCCCGGCTGGCACAGCGGCAAGCGGCTGCTCAGCTGGTTGCAGGGGTCGGCAAGCGAACCGCCCATCAAAGACCCGAACACGGTGCCTGCGTCTCGGACAAGAGTTCTCATTTGAAAAAACGCGCAGTCAGATGCTGCTGTAACGATAGGATGATGGCAACAGTTATGACAAAGGTTGCATGCGGGAGCGCGCTCAACGGAGTGTGATGGAGCACGCAAGCAGCAGAGATGTGCATAGAGAATTGCTGACCCAGGCCCCAGGCGCAGCTGAGGGCGCTCAAGGCCCGCGCCTGTCCGTCACCATCAAAAGACTCCCCGATAATGGTCTTCAATGCCCTACGCAGGACAAACTTGAGCATGTTCAGACATTTTAGGCACCGGTGAAGCAAGGCTCTGGAAATCGTCAGCTTCGCTTGTGGCTGGTTTCTCTGCATCTGAACCATAGAAAGGCGGCGGAAACCTGCCCTGTTATGCCGTTAAAGAAGCCGCCGCAGAACCGGGCAAAAATTGCCAGGCCATAGTTTGGCGCGGCACCAAACGCCACGATGGCCGCCGCGCACACCTGCATCATTGCACGCACAGCCACATATTATCCGGAGGCCATCCAGGAGCCCAAAAGCAGCCTTCTGTGCCATCACTGCACAAACGCCTAGTGCGTTTCCAGCCCTGGACGCCCACCGGATTATGACACAACACTCACCACATTGCCGATGACAACGACGGGGCGGCGGCCGATGCGGTCTGACAGGTAGCCCCACGCGAGCGCCGTCAGGAACTGCGAGGAGCTGTACACCGCTGCCAGCACGCCCGTCAGGCGGCTGACCCGCTCCTCGGAGATGCCGCCCTTGACGCCGCCCTCAAAGCCGCGGACCATGTAGACGGCAATGGTGAAGGGAAGCGTCATCTGCATGCCCTGCCTGCGTCACGGCAAGGAATTTCCGCCTGCCATCAGGCTGATGTGGCTGAGCACCGCCAGGCTCATGCGGCTGACCATCGTGGTGGTGTGTGCAAGACCCAGTCGGGCGGTCCAATCGAGCTTATGCAGCCATGTCGTGTCAGATAGGCATTGGCATGCATTTGGCGGGTGCCATGCCGCAACCAGGATTTTGAGATAGGCAGAAATTGTCCTCACGTGAATTGCGTGTAGCCGACCGCGCACACTGTGGCAGAAACACTCAACTCAAGCCCCAACCATAGATTTTCAGAAGCAGCAGAGCTGATGCCGCCGCTGGTGATGCATCACCTTGACGCCATTCTGCCCATGTCAGGCTGTGAGACGAGGAAGAGGCCCTCTGATGCTTGCACATGTGCTGTCCGACGGCTCAGCGCCCCTCGAGCGCTGCAGCTGGCTCAATTTCCGTTGACGCGGGATGCCACGACGTCGAAGGTCGAACTGGTGTAATATGACGTCGCTCCCTCGAGATACCAGCCTGGAACTTGACAAATTAATCAGCGATACACAAACATAAGCTGTATATAGCCTTCGCAACAGCGACGACGTGACGTTGCGTTTGCAGCGTCATGAGGCGTGGTCACGTGCCGTCTCTTGATCGGCACTTTCGAAAAGGCGGCCCACTGTCTAGCGAGCCCTTTCGGATCGATAGGGAGACACAGGCCAGGACCATTATTTTTTCGCCGCAGAAATCCTTCGAACGCTGCAGCATGATGCTCTCAACGCCCCAGTACACCTCTAGGCTAGCCTCGCCGTCGCCATGCAGACGCACAGCCACAGCAGCACCACGCTGCGGACCCTTGCAACATGCATTGCCCTGCACAAGGGCGAGCCTGCCATCAGCGGGCCTGAGGCAGCACGGGCAGCCCACAGGTTTGTCACAGGGCCGCAGACACCATGCGAGGCAAGCTGCGGCGGAGGAGGCGCAGATATCGGATCTGCCTCATTTATTACCCCTGGACGGTGCGCCGTCGCCGCTTGCGGTTTATGCAAACACCATGCTGTTGGAGAAGCAGACCGGAAGCTTGTCACGAGAGAACCATTAAACATTGTCTCGGCACCTCGCAGACAATTACGACGTGGCCCACACCTTCTCGTGGTATGCGAACTGGCTGCTGCGCGGCCGCCTCATGCTCGGGCGGTACCCCTTCGTCGAGCCCAGCAGATCCACGTGAGTCATGCGCACGATCTTGAATAGGAACTGCCCAAGACTCTCAGTCATCAAGCGTCCCTCTGCCTCGCCATGTTCATTCGTCAGTGTGCTGGCGGCATTACCGTGCATTCCTGGTCTTCAAGGCGCCGCGAGCAGGGCATGAAGAACCTACGGGAGATCCTGGACGCAGGAGTCACCACCTTCGCCTGTCTACAGGTATGCCCTTCGCGCCTGCAGACGCTGTGCATGTGCCTGAGGTTTCATGCAGCAATGCACCCAAACCCAGTGCCATCAGCAATGTAATGGTCCTGGGCCAGCAGTCATGCCAAGGTTGACATGCTGACGTCTTGGCTCGTCATGGCTTGCGCACAGGCGGAGCTGCCGCCGCAGGCCGAGATGTCGCTGGGCGGCGTAAACGGCTTCCTGCCGTATGCAACGACAGCAGAGCTCATGGCCAAATCCCGCGATGGCCCCATTCCAGTGGTGAGCTGTGCCCCCGACCTTGCTCTCACGTCTCTGTGAGTGCTCTTCTAAAGCTCTCAGACTGACAACTGCGCCTTCCACAGTTGTCACCGTCAGACAAACACGTGCATGGAGATGACAGCCGGACCCAGGGACGGTACCGCACTGGACGCTCATGGAGTCGGAGTCTCAAGGCGCATGACGATGGTGAATTCAGTGCCCTCGTTGCAGGACGAGATCATGGGGTTGCGGAATTTCGTACCTGGACAAGGAAGAGATCCAAATCATCAGAATCACGAAGCTTGAACCAGTGTTGAAATTAGTGCCTCGGCCTCGGTGCAGGACGAGATCATGGGGTTGCGGAATTCGTACCTGGACAAGTTCCTGCCAGCGAGGACGACAGCCAAGCCTCAGCAGCCCGAGGCGGCGCCCGCCAGGCCGCCGCTGCAGTTTGTGCACGAACCCATCACGGACCTGGACATCCCAGACCCCGCCAGGTGTGATGGCACGCCACATCTTCTGCTTCTTGCAGCCTGGCACTGCAGATGCCAACACTGCCTGGCAACCAGCACGCTCATTGGGCGGCACATTGTCTGACATGCTCCTGGAGCTGGAGCCAACATTGGCGGGCTCTGTCAAGGGCAGGGTGCAGAGACGCCCACTCGCCAGTGTCCAACTGCATGGCTTGATCTACCATTCAGCCCGCTGTGGATGCGCAGAATGGCCCGCCACCAAAGTGTTCTTGCACAGTCAAACGGAACGGGCGGGGGAGGCCATCACAGCAATTCCTCCAATTCAAAGTTCAGAAGAAGACCGCTACCACACTTCTCACAGGCTCGAGCCGCTGCTGGCCAGTCTGGAGGCGCGGCTGCGGGCGGGGCAGGTCATCTACCTGCACTGCTGGGGAGGGCGCGGGCGCGCCGGCACTGTGGGCGCCTGCCTGCTGGCCCGCATGTACCGCCTGGGCGCCGAGGAGGCACTGGACCGCGTGCAGCGCGCCTACTCCACTCGGAAGGACCCCGATCGTGAGTTCATCCCGACGCGTGAGTACGGGGCAGCGCCAGCAGTGCACATTTGCAAGCCTTGCTTCGCACAAGTGGGTGGCGTTGGAAGTGCAGCGTAATTGCTCAAACACACAGCCAAAATGGATGGGGGCAGGGGAATCTTGCTGTAACTGTGGGACCTACATTGTGTGTGGCCGCCTAGTGCAGCTATACATTTGACGACCTGTTGCGCGGGTTCGAGTGCTCTGAGGAAGTGTCTCATGAATTGACACGTGATTCCCGCAGGGGACCTGTCGCCAGAGACGGACGAGCAGCGGGCGTTTGTGCGCTCCTTCATTGAGGCGCACAGCTGAACCCCGCAGCTGAAGTCTCTGAAGAGCGATTTAGGGCGCAACAAGAGATGCCGCACCGAGCACCAGCAGCTTCTGGTTTCTGTCCATGTAAGGCCAGCTAGAACAAGATGTCGAACTCATTCAGATATTTCTTTCGTCACCGACATGAGTGACATCTGCGACAGTTGGCAATGTATCAGGTTGGTGCTTAGGAGTCGTGGCGGCATGATTGCCTGCAGATCAGTGAACAATTGAGCTGGCCGTCATTGCAAGCCGTTTACAATCAGTTCTGCAATCAATAGACCTCTGGCGTGCACAGACGCTCAGAGTGCTGCCACTACAAGACAGCGTTTCATGCACCAGGTTCGTTCACTCGCAGCATCATCTGCAGGAAAGGCCTCGGCAACTACCACCTAGTTCGATCGGACCTGCGCTCGACTTCGTCCTGGCACCGCAGCCGCCTCTCAAATACAGCGGCCTCTCAAACCACCGGCCTCTTGCTGGAACCGCAGCGGCCAGCCATGCGCAGGGGACCACCCCAATCTAGGCCCGGGCGGGGTGCCCTGCCCCGAGAGTCGGCTGATGAGCCGACTTGCAGGTGGATTACTGCGCTGGACTGCCGGAGGATCATGCGCTGGGGTCGATGACGGGCAGAAGGGCGGGCCGGGCGGGGTCCATGACGCGGTACTCGATGACGATGTCGTCCTCTCGCCGCCAGATGAACTTTTTCATCGCCGCCAGCGACAGGTCGCTCGGCACTGCCTGTGGCGCACCACAGCAACCGCTTGAAGACAGCAGTCGACGAGGGGCGAGACGGCAAAGCATTAATGCAGCAGCATACAATGCGGCAGGAATATCGACGGTTTGCTTCCTTTCCGCCACAAAGCCTGCCGGGCAAGACACACCTTGCCGAGACAGGTGAGCTCCAGGGTGCTGGCGCCGGTCCGCGGCGGTGCCTCGCGCCGCTGCTGCTGCGCGTCCAGGTACACTGGTACCGGCGGGTCCAACACCACGCCCTTCACCTTCAGCTCGGCCTGCAGTACGGAAGGAACCCTGTAGATTCTGTTTTGAGGCAGAAACGATATCATGGCACCGCCGGGTCCAGCACCACGTCCTCCCTCTCCAGCTTGGTCTGTGAGGGAAAGATCTCCGTACATGCGAATGGCAACTTCACGCCGCGGGGCGCAGCACCACGCTCTCGCCATCCAACTGGGCCTGCGGCATGGGTGGGTGCGCTGCATGGATGCTGTAGCGCGGACTCGCGTCCCGTTGCAGCTTGCGGCGGGCCGCAGCACGATAGTGGAACCTCTAGACCAGCGCCAGCATGTGCCACCGCCAGCTGGCTGTCGCCTGTTGGCTGCCGCCAGTGCTTTCATCGTACTTTAGAGGAATAAGAGATGGACATTCGCACCAGGGTGTAGGGCGCGATCTTGGCAGCGCGCATGATGGCGGGCGCATTGAGCCGCGCCTGCGTCAGCGGCGGCAGCCCCGACCCCTGCGTCCTCAGGAAGCTCGTCGGAAGGCTGCACGGGGCAAGTCATCAACACACCGACTGCAAGCATAGATGGACCCTCTACAGCTGGGTCACCTCAAAGCCTGCCTGGGCCACTGTGGCAGTCAAGCTGCGGGGCCCGGGAGCAGGCAACCCAGCAGCACCTCCCCGGCTGGCATCCAGCATCTGATGTGAGACTGCGCAGCCGCAAAAGCCCAAAGGGGACACAGAGCCGCGCGCACCGGGGCGGGCTGCAGGACAAAGGCGAATTTGTCCTCGGGCTTGGCCGGCAGGCGGCCGCGCACGACGATCTCCGCCACCCAGCCCGGCACAACGTCGCCGGGATCCTCGCCGCCGTCAAAGCCGCCCGCCAGGCGCCGCCAGGGCTTGCCAGCGGCGGTGGTGGAGGCCACCAGCGGCGCCGGCGTCCCCTCCCAGAACTCGAAGGCGGCGCGCCCCGCGCGGTGCTGCCTGCGACGCGACCAGGGATCGTGGCGTTACGGGGGTGTACAAGAGACGCGAATCCCCTTCTTGGTCAGGTTTCTTGCTCACCGATGTTGTCAACGGTTGACAGACATCTAGACACTAGTGCTGCAAGGCGATTTTGCACGCTGTTGCGTCAACGCCACTGCGTGCGCGCAGCAGCATGTGCAGGCGCCGGATGAGTGTCACCGAAACCGCCTGAGACAACGCAAAGAAGTCCGCACCCATGCATGAGTCGACTGACCTGTGGGGGTCCAGCGCGGGGCGGCTGCCGGAGGTGGCATGCCCGCTCTTCTGCGCCCAGTCCCAGAACAGGCCCTTGGCCATCTGCTCCGCAAAGCCGAGCCGCTCGTTGTCCGGCGCCGACAAATTCCCCAGCTCCGTCGCGTACACCTCCGCCACGAAGGTGGCCTCCTGGGTGGGGTCCATCGTGACGGCCAGGTTGCCTGCGCGATGTCAGACTTGACGTCAGCTTCAAGAATTTTGGATGGCGGCTTGAGACTCGGACGACAGCAGGCACCCTTCGCGAACATCAGCTGCAAAATTCCATTTCTCCACCCAGACCTGGGCAAACATACGAGTCCTGAATCCAAAAACAGCAAGGGCAGCGGCGCCGGAGCCTGCATTCCGGCACACGTTCAGGCAGCACTGTTTCCCCGGCTGGACCCTGCGCCTCACTCGTACATCTGCCATCTGCAGAAGTAACGGCAGCGCACCAGAGCTGACGTCCAGGGTGCACCAGGGCGCCACGACCATGGGCATGAACATGTCGCGCACTGCGTTTGCCAGCGGCCCCTGCCCCCGCCGCCGCACCACCATCCTGCGCGCCAGGCACACGTGCTCCACACTCATGCGCCGCTTGTCATGGAGCCTTGGATGCCAATGCGCCATTCGTGGTGGATGATCGGCGAGCAGCACGGGCAGCGCCTGCTGCCAGTGTGCAGAGCCCAAAGCCACTTGAAAGTACAGGCGACGAAGTCCGCAGTGCTTGCTGCTCTGTGAGACATGTCGCACTGGACAGCAGCCCATGCGGCTCTCAGAGGTGAATGACCCCTCAGGCATCGCAATGGAACATGCATCTTACCCGGTGGTGACGTCCCAGAGTGCCACGTTGCCGTCGGCGTCGCGCGTCACGATGTGCCGCTGGTCCTGCAGCATGGCCGCCTCCCGCAGCGCCGCCGCCGGCCGCGCGGCGCACAGTGGCGCCTCGAACAGCGGCGTCGGCGGATCTGTGCACCAGCAGAACACGCCATCAGCTGCATGGCGGCACGTCAGGATGTCGAAAGCAGCCTGGATTCCTGAAGGACGGATGACGCATCGGCTGGACCCATCGAGGTCAAAATGCAGCCCTCAGCTGGGCAATGACACGGTGGCGGCCGCAGGCACGTACCGCCCTCTACGGACTGCCGAGCGCGCATAGCCGGCGACGCCGCCGCCATAAAGCTGCCGCCGCCGCCAGGATGCGCCGCAGGGCTGGGCCTCAGCTGCCCCGGGCTGGCGCCGGCTGCCGGCGCCCTGCCTCCCGGCGTCGCTGGCGCAGCGCCGGCGGCGGTGGCTGCACCTGCAGCCGCCGGCCGCTGCGCTGGACTGGACTTGCCGGCAGCGCCGCCAGCGCTGCCTGCCCTGCTTAAGGCTCTGGACGGGGAGCCCTGCACGGGGGTGGCGCTGCCGGGCACTGGCCGCCGCGGGCTGCTGCCGGCGCCGCCGGCAACGCCGCCGCGGGTTGAGGCAGGCCGCGCCGCCGCCGCCTGTGCCGGGCTGGCCCTGCCGCTGGCGGCCGCGGCAGCGGCCGGACTGCTCCTGGCTGGGCTGCCGCTGCCGCCGCCGCCGCTGCCCGGCCGGGTGCGCGGCGGCGGCAGCTTGCCCCCAGGTGGCAACGCTGCCAAACCGCTTGCACTGCTTGCCGGCGGCCAGGCGGTCAGGCCGGCGGCTTCGCTGGCGGACCACAGGCGGCCGTCCGGCGCGAGCGCAAGGCGCCGCACCGGCCCCAAGTCCCGGCACACCAGCTCGCTGGTCCGCTGCGCCAAATTCGTCCTATAGGGATGGCAAAAAAAATGAGCAAAACTCTCAGGTGTGCTTTCTGATGTGGGAATTTCGGGCAGTTCCGTTGCCGGCCACGCCAAAACACTCACCCTTCCAGCTGGCTCCACAGGATCCCTCCTCTTTCTGGCAGCCCAATCACACTGAACTTCCAGGAAGCTTCTGCGCAGGGCTTGCGGTGAAGAGAGCGGCATTTTGGTCACCCAAATGGCGCCCTGTACCTGTAGATGCAGCCGTCGCGGCCGCCGCTGGTGACGATGGCAAAGCCTGCGTCCATGGCCAGCGACCAGACGCTGTCCTCGTGCACCGCCAGCGTAGCTACGCAGCGCTGCTGCCCCAGATCCCACACCCGCAGGGTGTGATCCGTCGACCCCGATATGCACATTGTGCCCGCCTCATTCAGCGCCAGCGCCCTGTGCAATTCATGCAGATAAGGATTGGTAATTGACCAGACTGATATGTGTTGGGAATTGTGCAGTATTTCTGAATACTGCAGGAGAGGACCTCTCGATTGCGTGTGCAGCAGTGGCGAGCCGGCCTGCTGTGATAAGTCTCAATATGTAGTCGGGGCGCGCTCCGAGTCTGGTCCTGCTTCCTGCAAGCCACCTCGTCGACATGCGGGCCGGGCCCAGCAGACCAGCGGCGACAAGGTCCCGTACCTGATGTTGGCGGTGTGCCCGCGCAGCTTCATGAGCTTGCGGTCGGTGCGCGGGTCGGTGATGCGGATGCAGGCCTCCGGGGCGCCGCTGGCCACCACGCTGCCGTCGCCGCTGATCGCCAGCGAGTACACCGAGTCCTTCAGCCCCGGCGCCGGGTGGGGGTGGTACTCCTGCGTTTGGCGCCAGTGGAAAGGACATCGCCAGGCTAGCCGTGTGGCAAAGCAGTCCGGCAGTGTCATTGTCGTTGGCACAGTTTGAGGAGGCGACACCGTCCAAAGGCAAGAGCAGATGCACCAGCGCAACGAGGCTGGGCAAGTCGGAGCTTGAACTTCTTGGGAGTTCGACATCACCAAGTGCATGATGGCGGATGGACCGCACTAAGGTTCTGCACCTGCCCGCAACTGTTGCTTCAGAATGCTCGAAGACGCTGCCAGGCCCACCTGCTGCAGGCGAGTGGCAGTCTGGATGTCCCACAGGAACAGCTGCGAGGACAGGCCGCCGGTCGCGAGCACGCCCGCAGCCGGCGCCGCCGCCAGCGTTGTGACGTGGTCCGTGTGCTCCAGCAGCACAAAGGACGCCTGCGTGCCCACGAAATATTACATAGAAGAAATACAATTGCTTTTGACTACCCAGCAGCAGGACCGACGCCTGCGTGAAGCATTGGGGGGCTACTGCCAGGCACGACCTATGCTGCAACCGGCCACTCATTCCCAGAAGTAGTGCCCGTTCAGCACCTTGATGAGGAACCGCAGGTTGGGCCTGCAAGTGGAAATAACAAAATCCATGGATATGATGCCAGGCTTAAGGGTTTGCCCTCCCCGGTAATGGTAGGCACCACCAGCTCTGCCAATTGAGCACCTTGACAGACAGGGCCGTGGTCATTTTGTGACGCTTTCTCTGGCGATTCTGTCTGTGTCATACGTCGAAAGCCATGTCCGCCGCCAGGCTGGAAGCCGTGCTTTACGACTACCCGACAAGCATCACCCTTGCACCACCCTTGCGCTTTAAATCTCGGATGGATCCACCACAAAAAAGCTACCACATCAGGTGGTGAGTAACAGCAATCTGCAACAGCAAGAGAATGTCGTGTATCACCCCAGGTGAACGCATCATCTGACAAGGGTTGAATTTCTCGAGCGTCAGCGGCCTGACAGCGCCAGGGCACTTTTGACACTCCCCCCATGGACAGCGCTGGGTCGTTTCAGCTGAACCCCAAAGACGCTCACCTGACGATGCGCTTGAACTCCTCCAGCGTAAGCGGCGTGTCGGCATCGGCGCACTTTGACATCTTCTCCATGGACAGTGCGATGCGGCGGTCCTCCGGCCGGATGCCCGACTCCTCGATCAGCGACTGCAGGGCTGCGGATTGGGAACAGAGAGCTGTTAGGATGTGATTGGCTCAGGGATTGTGACTGGACAGCTTGCCAATGGACAGTGCAGTTGCGCGGTCCTTCGGCCGGAAGCCCAATTCCTCGACAGCGACTGCGGGGTTGCGCAGCGGCATGCAGATAACGTATTTCCCGCAATGTACATATATACATATATATTGTGGTGTTCTCGCAGCTCGGGTGCACTCTGGGGACGTCCAAGCACAAACGCAAGCACGATCCACCAGTAGAACGGCGGTCCCTGTTGTGCAAGCGTGGCCGGAGCCTCGGGAAAAGCAGATGCTGAAGGGCAAATCGAAAGAGCACCTGCGGCGGACGGCTCGCAGCAGCAGTCGTGCGCATACAGCAGCAGCTTTGCGTATAACGCCTCGAAGCTGACACCGGCGGACATGCGCGCCTGCAAGCACACGGCAGCAGCAGCTCATGTGTGATGCTCGATAAGGCTGGGCGCTCATGTGGGGTGGCCTTGATGTATGAGACATGCGTCAGGCTGCATGAAGTGGAAGGGCCGGCGTCACCAAGCATGTCACATATTCCTGATTTTTGGGGATGTGCCAGCATGCATGCCTTTTGTCCCGTCAGCATGCCGCTGCCGCCGCCGCCGCCGCCATATTGGAGCGTCTCATCGTCGCCTCCGCCGCCGCTGCCGCCGTGCGCCGAGTCCGGGCCGCCATGCTTGCCGTACGAGGAGCTCAGCGGCTGCAGAGCCGACCACGTCAGCGCCTTGCCCGATCCCGCGATGGCCTGCTGGCCGCCATTCGGCGCTCCGCTGTCGTCCGACTCGCCGGCAACGCTGCTGTCGGCAGACCCGCCCGTGGGCCCGTCAGCAGATCCGCCGTTCTCGCCGCCGCCACCGCCGCCGCCGTCGGCGTGGCTGGCAGGCGGCCAAGGTGCGCCGCCGTCGGGGTCGGCTGCCTTGTCGGGATCCGCTGCTGCCGCCGCAGCCGTGCCGCCATCGGCGGCATCTGAGGAGACTGGTGGCTTGTCTGAGGAGGCCCTACAGTTTCGCACGAACATCGCTCGAGGAGGGATGTGGGGCGATTGACTGCTCGCAGCAAGTGCGGATGACCGCCCTAGATTCCCGTCAGCGAGTCAGTCCATCATGCATTGCGCAGGCTTGCGAGCGCTCACACATGCACGTGAAAGCGCCATCAGCAGACAGGAGTAGCCTTGGCAGCAATACTGCAACATGACTGCAGGCTCAATCTGTTCGTGCTTGAAGCAGCACAGCGTCGATTGTGGGCGGCTTGTGATCCGGTCAAGGAGACCTAAAGGATGGCCCACCGTTCTGCTGCGGTCGCCTGCTCATCTGTGAGCTTGTGTGATTGGATCATGGTTGAATGACTAGCAATTATCGGATCAACGCAGCTGTGCGCTGCGCACTTGGTTGATCGCTGCTGCGCTTACGTGCAAACAACTTGAAGAAGATCGACACATATGAACACCCCAAGGTCCCCGCGCATGCACTGCGGCGTTGTAGAGTCGCTGTAGATGCGCGCTCTGATTCGGGACTGTGGAAGACAGAAGAAAGACGCCGCTTGCGTTTTAGCGAAGCAAGATCAGTCGTGCCGTACATGCCCCTGTACTGGCAGCTACCGCTGCTCGGGACTTCTGAACTCTCGGAGGACAGAGAGTCTCGTAGGGTTTCTGGGATGCGAGCTCACATCTCGGTACAGATGTGAGCTCAAGTTCACAGCCTGTGTTCCCAGCGCATCCAGTCAATTGCCTCTGCCACACACGCACTCTTGCAAGACTCGTACAACCTATATTTCCGCAGCTTGCGTCAGCAGACACAACAGACATGTTTCCGAACCCGGACTGCCCAGAGTTCATCCCGTCGCCCAGCAGCTCGCCCGTCGCGAACTCCAGCCTGACAGAGCAGACGATGTTGAAATTCAGCAACATCCAGTTGCAGGAAACCGACTGGGAGGTCGAGGTCAGTGCCTGCTTCGCCCGTTGCTGTTCCGTAAAAGCGCAGAAGAATCTAACCTCACCGGCCAGCGTCCACGATGGCTCTGCGTCCTCCAATCTGCAAACACGACTTGAAAGCAAGCTGATCTACCATACCGAGAGATGCCCTGGCCTTTAAAGTCAATCGGGGGCTCCGGCCAGCGCGATGCTGACTGTTTAGCTGTGCAAGTCCACACGCAGCCCCGATCCATCCCAGACGGTCACAACACCTGACTCAGCTTTGTCTGCTCCGAATCCAGCCCCGTAGCGCAGCTGCGGCCCTGACCCTCAGATCGGGGGCGGTGCTCCGAAATTGCAAGTTGGTTCCGAAATTGCAAGTTGGTTGCTGATGCGCTGTCGAAATTTTGATGACGCAGCTTGGCCGCGGGGCAAGCTGTCCGCCGCAGGTTTTTGGACTCTGACTTTATCTTTCGATCACAGGGGAGCTCGTGGGCGACGAGTGAGGATGGTCCAGCCAACCATGCAGTGACTCTTGAAACCAGAAACTAACATCATGCCGTGTCTTCTGGCTCGCAGGCAAACGTCAGCCAGGAGGAGCTGGAGGAGCTGGAGGAGGCCGAGAGCTGGATCGAGCAGCAGGCGTGGTTCGCCGAGCAGGAGGCGGAGCAAGAGCAGTTCCTCAACTGACACGGCGGGCATCCCTCTTCCCGGCCAGCGGCAGCGCCACAGCAAAGCAGCCACATGCAGGCGCTGTGCGGCACGACGAAAGAACTTGACAGTCTTGTTTAACCGGTGCAGAATCTTTCTAGCAGCAGCTGCACAGCAGCATCGACAACATCAGTGGTCTGCGGGCCTCGCGCCGTCGCCGCCATCTACCGCGATGACGGTGCTCACAGAACAGTAGGAACTTCGTCTTGCCTTTGGAGCGCGCGAGTGGTCAGAGAATCGAACCTAGGGCCGGACTCAGCTCCTATGCACCAGCATTGACGAGCTGCCACATGCACCACTGTATCATTCAGTCGCGGTTGACATTCATTCTGCTTTATCTAGACTCTGTCGAAACTGCAACGTTAAATCAATTGCTGGCCTGGTTTGATTCGGGTGTCTGACCACAGGTGTATGCCTACGCGTGGTTTGCATTGAGCGTTTTTCCTGATGTGCTGTAATACGCCGCGTTTTGCCTGGAGCAAGCCAGTCCCATGCGACAGCTCATGCGGCACCACACCACACAGGTGTCATGAACAGGCAGTGTCAACTTCACCTTCCAAATCACACAAAAGATGTCTGCCTTTCCGCAACCTACTGTGACCTACACAACGACCCAGCCAGTACTTCCCGCTCTTGGCGCACAACACAGATACCTCAAGAAAGAATCCCAGCAATCCCACGGCTCAGTGTCAAAGCACGACGGTGTTATGACGGTGCTACCCTCCCAGCAATTCGTTGTTTGGTGGCCACATGGTACCAGACCTAGATAGACGACGACGCTGCATGCCAAACCGTCAACTTGCACTCGAAGACTGCATCTCAGGTACAAAAGAGAAATTAACAGGTAAGCTGTGCCCCCTGTTCGTGCTTGGGGTGCCGGCGCCGTTGCAGGCCATGCCAAACATTCCTCACTGCGTGCTGTCGTTCAAACTTTGACGGCTCTTCCAGAAAACAGCGCCGGCTTTGTACCAGGGACCCCGGACGCGCTGGGAGCCGTGTCTGATGTTTCGGCAGCCATCTGATGTCTCGAAGCCGAACGGTTCTCCTGCCGGCTAGCCTCGCGCCGGGCGTGGGAAATTGTTCTCCCCGTGATCTCCCAGAGGGAGGTGCCATGATGTTCTCCTGCAGGCGCGTGTTTTCCCACGTCATGAGCCAACCCTCAAGACAGGCTGTCGTAGGAGGAGTTGCGACGCGGCGGCGGCGCAGGCGGCGGCACCCACTTGGCGCCCGAGGCGGTCACGATGCCGCGCGGCGCCGCCACCGGCCGCAGCCCCAGGTGCGCCTCCGGCATTGGCTCCGGCCGCTTGCCGTTGTTCTGCATCTTCGCCATGAACCTGTGTGGGGAAAGGGACTCGGATTGAGTACCTGGTAGTATGCTTTGTGTTTCGAATGTACAGTCGAACGTGCGGCTTTGGCATCGGCTCCGGCCGATTGCCATTGTTTGCATTTCGGCCACGAACCTGCATGGATATAACACTTCAGGCTCGTATGAGTGTGCGTTTGCATTCCTGAGTCTGCGTTTGCAGCCCCGGGTGCGGCTCTAACACGAGCCCCGAATGCTTCCTGCTGTGCTGCACCTTTGCACTGGGCTGCACCTTTGCACTGGGCCTGGAAGCGGGAGCAGGTTGTGCACACCGGCATGCTGGGCACTCTGCATCACTTGCAGTCCAGCCATGGCCGTGGCAGAACGGCCTGCACTCTCCCAGATGCTGCAAGTGGCAAGACCAGAGGGCCAGCGGGTGTGTCGAAGGTGCTTCCCGGGCAGCAAGTCACCGCAAGCAACCGCACCACATCCAAGATGCTGCAAGGGGCAAGGGCAGTGCCGAGGTTCACGGAGCATGCCGAAAGAGCAACAAGGGGACCCACCTCATCCAGGCGCCCTGGTAAGCGGGGCTGGTCATCTCCGGGCTGAGGCGGAGGAACGTGAACGCACGCATGATTGGCAGCGCCCGCATGACGCCTGGCTGCCCCGGCCACGGGCTGGCCAGCCCCAGCGACACCGCCTGCGCCGGCGCCTGATGGCCGCCGGCCGCGGCGCTGCCGTCAAACAGGCCGCCGCTGCGGCCGCCGCTGCCGCTGCCGCCTGGGCCGCTGTTTGCGCTGCCCAGGCCGTTGGTGTCCGCCGCTGCGGCCGCGGACTCGCCCGCTGCCGCCGCCCCCGTGGACGCCGCGGCCGCCGCGGCGTCCATGGCGTTGCTGCTGAGGCGGTGCTCGTCGCGGCTGCTGAGCGCTGCCGACGCCGCGGTGGCCTCATCGCGCGAGGCGGAGTTGCGGCGGGCGTTCTCCTGCAGCGGCGGCGCCCACGCCTGCGGGCAAGGCAGCAGCGGGATCAGCACTTGGCTGCAGGCGTACCGGTGCAGATGCGCATGGTGCAGGCAGCTGGCGGCAGCCTCAGAGACCATGCGAAGCATACCAACAGCTTCAGGCACAGCAGCAGTGATGGCAACCTCAAGTGATGCTGCGCCATGCAGGGTATTTGAATGTCGTGCCACGAGCAAGCGCGCACCTGGGTGTTGTACACGATGCGCTCTAGGGCGACGGCATCAACGCCGTTGGGCGAGAAGCAGGGCAACGCGTTCTCCCCGCCCAGCACCACCCCCTCCCCCGCCGCCAGCTCCCGCACCTGAGTTGCAGTTGAACTCCTTTGTCACAAGGATATTGCTATTGGCATTAGGCGTATGGTTAGCATCAAACTCTGCCGCCCAGTACCACCCGCTCCGCCGCTGCCAGCACCCCTCACCGAGGCGCAGGAAGCAGAGGCCATGAGCCGATCTCAAGGCGGGGTTGGTGCATGTCTCCTCAGCAATATCACTGCAGCCCAATGCAGGCGGCCAAATCACCTCCCAACCTGCCATCGCCAAGGTTGTCAAAGAGAGGCCTTCAAAACACCAAAGGTCTCCCGCTAACATGCCAAAATCCACCTGTCGCAGCAGCCCCTCGGGGCCGCAAAGTGCCGCGGGCGGGTGCTGTGCGTCGCACATCTCGACGCACGTCAGCGTTAACGCCAGGCCATGCCGCGCGCAGGCTGCCACCAGCGGCGCATAGCCGTCGCAGCCCGCGCAGTTCCAGTAGCCTGCCGTCGCCTCCGCCGCGTGGCTGCGCGTGTGCCACCACCAGTGCAGGCCCGCCACCTGGGCAGAGCAAGAGGAAGGGGTAAAACAAAGGGTAGCTTGGCAAGATGGGGCTGGTACAACCAATCATAGAGTCGGGGCGGCTTGAATTCCGCGGCACTTGCACAGCGGTTTGCAGGATTGGCAAGTGTCAAGAAGGTGCCAGAAGATAGGACAAAAACCGGCGTGAGCAGCAGCCCTCACACAGCACAGCATTCGCAGCACAGCATTCGCAACAGCCCCGTCGCCGCCGCTCTCCTGTTGCCCGAATTCAGAGGAGGAACATGGGTGCAGTACAGGAGGTTCGTCATCAGCCCGGGCACGCACCTTGAGCGTCACGTGCACCTGGCCGGGCACATGCACTTGCGCCTGTTGGCGGGGACCGGCTCCCTCCTCGTCCGCTGAGGCCGTGGGCGAGCCGCCCTCGCCACGAGGCGGCTGCTGCTGCTGCTGGGCCGGCTGCTGCTGCGCCTCTGGCGGCGCGCTCTGCGCGTGCTGCCGCTGCGCCTCGGCGCTGCCGTCCTGCAGACATTGCGACAGCGGCAATAAGGTATTGTGCAAATTGCGTGGACAGGACATCCGGTGCTGCGACATGATGAAAAGCCGACAGCCGGTGCAGGGTAAGTGCTACGCCGCATGTGCGTCGATCAAGTCCAGAGCATATGCACGAAAGCGCTGCACAGCACGGCAACAACCTGCTTGTGCTGCTCGTCAGTCTTGCAGCGGCAGTGGGAGTGGGCGCAGCTGGCGAAATCACAGAGAGTCAGACGTGCTTGTGTTACTAGCATATACATCAGCCATCACCTGCTGCGACATCGCCATGTCCGTCGCCTCGCTCAGCTGCGAGCCGGAGCCGGACGAGCCCCACGGGCTGACGGGGCCTCCCTGCACAGCAGGAACACAGCATGAGGCATCGCAAAGGACATGTATGTTCGCCAAAGCACAGCCTGCAGCAGTTCGCAAACCATCAAAAGCGCGAGGATCATCAGGGCTAACAACCCTATGAGACCGGAACCAAGCCATCAGCAACTTGTCAGTGCCGTCTTGCTGGCTGGTGGCCATGGTGGAAGTGGAGGAGGGCAGCGCCGGTCGCACCGGATACGTACTCAGGATTCAGACTCTGAAGTTCAACACCCAAACGACGTGCACCTGGCTGGTTGCTATGGTGGCAGTGGAGGGGGGCGGCGCCGGCCGTGGCAGCGCTGGCCGCGGCGGCGCGAGGGCCAAGACTTCAGGGGTTTCAGGTATCGTGTGGGTAGTCGTTGTCATCATGTACATATATCAGCATCACCGCACCTGGCTGGTGGCCATGGTAGCAGTGGAGGAGGGCGGCGCCGGTTGCGGCGGCGTGCTCGCGGCCGACATCCCGCCCTCGCTGCTCTGCCGCCACATGCCCACCGGCGCGCTGAACGGCCGCGGCAGGCCTGCGCAGCCGTCAAGACACGGTCATCAAGACGCATTCGTCAGTGCCAACGCCGCAAGTCGCATCCAGGAGCGAGGCAGTCGTCGAGCGCGGTCACCGCCGCTGTGCGCAGTGTCTGCGCAGGCACACCTGCAGGCTTGACAGCACATCGTGAGAGCACGCCACGCTTCCTGGTGATGAGGATACCAGTGCACCAAAGGAGGCTCGACCCACATCTTCACGATGAACCTGGAAGACTGTTTATGCACCTGGCTGCGCGAGGCTGCTGTCGGCGCGCCAGCATGCGGCAGAGACTTTGTCAACGCTCTCATTTTCGATCGGGCGGGCTAATGGCGCACCAGGCTGCGCGAGGCTGCTGTCGGCGGGGGAGCCCGTAGCAGAGGCGACCGTCCCCGTTGACATGTTGCTGAGCATGTCGCTGCTGCCGCCGCCTGCCGCCAGCAGGCCCGCCGCCTTCTCGCGACCCTGCCCCACTGGCGGCTGCTCCACCTGCGTTCAACAATATCGGTTCACGCGAGTGTTCGAAGACATCATGTGTATGTAAGATGCTGGGAGGGTCGCTGCCGCTGCGGCTGCCCGTAGCCGGCAGGCCCGCCGCCTTGTCGCCGTCCAGCCCTGCTGGCGGATGCTCCACCTGCTGCATGTGAAGAACGCGATCCTTGAGGAGTACATGTTGTTCCTTCCACGCCCGCTGGCTGGAGTCATGATGTGATTCTTCCCTGTCAGTCACGGCGAATTCGCGTCCGCCTGATCGGCGCAACACCTTGCGGACTGCAAGGTGTTGGCCCCGCGCAGCACTGTCACTGAGCACCGGTAATTGCAGCACCCACCGGCCAGCCGCGCTTGAAGATGTAGGCGGCGGCGGCCACCGCAGCTCGGGCCACGGCAGCTCAACAAGACACATGTGTTTCTTGTCAGCTGGGACCCCAAATGGTGACCCAGCCAGTCGCGCTGCAAGGTGGAGGCGGCGGCGGCTGAAAGCCGCTCCCGCAGCCGCAGCACAATCTTTGTTGCGTCAGAAAGGGACCCACCGGCCAGTCGCGCTTGAAGATGGAGGCGGCGGCGGCCATGAGCCGCTCCCCGTGCGCCAGCAGCGCCCCGGAGTACCAGCCCATGAAAAATCTGCCATAGTCCGAGTCCCAGGAACCGCCCCACGACCGGAAGAACGGCGCTTCCTGTAAAGCAGCAGGTTTACGGTTCATGTAATGGACACTGGAGTGCATCACTCCTGCGGGCACAAAGAAGACGCCATAGTCAGAATCTTACGACCCGCCCCACGACTGAAAGAAGGTGCCTGCTGGAGTGTGGATGAAAGGAGTGTTTCGCTATCGTACCAAACCAATATGGAACCCATGTGGAGTAACCTAAGAAGCCGGCCCATGGATGAAGGCGCCTCCCGCAGTGGAAATCAACATGCAGCATGAATCTTCTGAGCTGCAGGCGCTGGCGTCCTCAGACAAATTTGCCAATGGTGCGGACATCCAGCACACTGCCCATGCCATGCTCCAACCCACCTCCGGCGTGCTGTTGTAGTTGCCTGCGTCCGCAGGTCCGGCGTGGCCCCACTCCGGGTGGCCGGCGGCGGCGGCGGCTTCCGCCAGCGACGCCAGCGCGCGACGGTCGTAGCACTGGAACTCGCCCACCTGTAATCACATCAAGCAGGTTGCCGTGCTGGAATGAGCGCACAATTGGTGCAGGTGCAGCCTGCCTAGTTTGCTTTGCCGACATCAGCGTCTACATGGAAAACCTCGTCTGCACCCGTGGATCAACACAAGGCATGCGCAGGCATGCTGAGCAAAATGTTCACAACGTCCTTCAGACGCAAGTGGCTGCTGCTACTCACCCCGGGGAAGCGCCAGCCGTTGCCCTCGAGGTAGGAGGGGTAGCGGAGCTCGCCGCAGGGGCCGCTGCCGACCACCACCTCCTCAATTGACGCGCCCAGGTCGCTCTCAAACTCCGTCGCAAAGGCAGACTGCGGTTCAGCATCTGGAAATCAGTACTTCTCACCAAGCACCTCCATCAGTACACAACTTGGTTTTCTGTCATTTCTGTAGGTGAACGAGTCTGTCTGTCTGCAGAGGTTCTCCTTCTGCTTATACAAGCAAGTGAAGGTCGTTCTTGTGCTCCTGAGGTTCAGGGTGTAGGGGGCACGCACCATGAAGTCGGAATAGCAGGCCAGCGGCGTGCGGCCCGCGAGGCACGGCACCTCGTCCGAGAACAGTGACACATACTCCCGGTTCACATTGCCCTCGGGCGCCTCCCGCCGCGGCCGGTCCCTGAAGAACAGGTCCGGGTCCTCTGCTTCCGACTGCAGCCAACAGGTGGATTGAAATCAGTGGCAGTGGTCCTTCCTGTTCTGTTCTGGCGGAGGAAAGATGACGATGCCCGTGGGCGCTGCCCACGGTGGCTGGTCGCGGAAGGACAGGTCTGGGTCCTCCACGTCCGACTGCATCAAGCACAGGCACACACGAGCTACGATTGTGTCGTTGGTCCAGTAGCTGAGGCAGCGCGGGTCGTCAACGGCGCCTCCCGCGGGTCTGGCCCACACACAGTGTGTGAGCTTCTGCGTGTTGCGCAATGGCATGGACCGCAGAAACTGCCGGGTTGGCAGTATGTTTGAGCAGCCACTGCCCGGCGACTCCTCGGCCAACAGCCGCATCAGTCGTCTCCTACTTGCACCCCCGAACCGGAATCTCCTCTCCGGAATCTCCTCCCATTCGAATATGGGTGTCACCCACCTGCAGCACCCACTGCGGCAGCGGCACTTGAGTGGAGTCGCCCACGTTGCCGCCGCACGCGTGGAAGCTCATGACCGCCTGCACCCTGAGCCCCACGCGCTTGACCGCCTCGAACAGCGCCCGGTAGCCCCCAAAGTCGTATTCCTGCGGCGCACGCTCCACGGCGCCCCACTGCAGGATGAGTACACAAGAAGTTTCTGATCACCTGCAGCAGTGGATGCTCGTTTGGAATGGGAAAGCGCCCAGAAGACCCCAAAACCGTATTTCCGCGGCGCCCACTCGACAGCGCTCCACCGCAGGGCGGCACGAGGAGCCGCGCAGAAATGCACCTCGCTCTGCTGCAGTTTTCCTCCGCCCCTGCCTGATATGGGCGCCCTGCATGTGCTGATGGCACAAACCGCCTGCATCGGGAGCTGGGCATGCATGCACACCGGCAGAACAGCACCGCCCGTTCATCAGCTGCTGAGAGCAAAAGTGGTTGGTAACGGGCTTCAGGCGGGGTACGCACCCAGACGTCGATCGCGACGCCGCGGACGCCGGTGCACACGAGCGACGCCAGCGCCCGTGCAAACCACTTCGAATTGGCGTAGCGAAAGTTGCCGCTCGACGTCACCTGCGCCGCAATTGCAGAATTATACTTGGGCGCCTGCAGGCGTCGTCTGCAACAGTCCTGCCGCTGTGTTCCGCATTGTCTGCCAGATGTGCTGTCCTCGACAGTCGTCACATCCCTGCGCGCCATGCGTGTTGGGCACGCTCTGCAGCAGGACCCAGCTGCAAGGACTCACCGAGTCCAGCGGCAGCATGACGAACACGGGCACTCCGTTGGACACGCCCTCAGGCGTCGCCTGGTCCACCTCTGCCGGCACGCCCGACTCGCTTAGAGCGTCGCGGCTGCCGTTCAGCCGCCGCTGCACAGCGCGGCAGAAAAACAGTTGATGAGAGCAAGTGATGGAAGACATCGTCGTGAGGTGCGCCACTGGTGGCAGGCACTTCGTTGCCGTGCTGCGCTCTTCATTGCCGGGGTGCACAACTCAAGGCTACAGCAGGATGGCTTTCGCGAACGAGTGCGATCATAGTACAGTGCTTCTATGTCCCACCTCCGAGGGCGATGGCGACAGCGTCTGCGTCCGCAGCAGCCCCACCGGCGATTTTCCAGCGGGTCGGCCGTCCAGCAGCCGCTGCAGATTGTCCACCGTGCGCACGCTCCGCAGGCTGGCGCCGGCGATTACCGGCCGCGTGCTTGGCGGTTGCTCCAGGTCCGCCATCGCGATCGACCGCCAACGCACTGCAACGCTGTCGCCGATGGTGCCAGAAGTATCCTGCCGTTGCAGTCATGTGGGTTGCTTCCATCAGGTGCGCGCATCAGAGGCGAGCCGAATGATGTTCAAGCGGCGTTTGGTTGTCTTGTACACGCGGTAAGATAAAACACGCAAGGAGATTCTGCAACACACATGGGCCGGGCAGACGAGGTTGCTGCAGTAAATTGTGAATCATGTGGCGTCTCATAATGCAGGAGTCTGCGCAGCAGTGTGACCGCATGGCCTGTGCATGATGTCACTGGCGCCATCCAGAGTAGAGCTGCAGCTATAGCATTGCATGCAAGCCTCGGATGGCCAGCCAGCACCGGCGTGTAGATCAGGTTTGAAAGAGGTGCTAGAGGTGCACCATGACGCATCAAGCAGCCAGTAGCTCACCTCGTCCACCACCCCGGTGATGCTGCAATTTGGGTGCCTGCCGAAGCGATTGCCGCGCAGGGCAACAACACTTCCCGTGGCTTCTGACAGCAGGAACGCCTCTGCTTGGGCAGCCTCCGCGATAGGGTTTTCCTCGGCTCGGCGTGCCTGCCTGCCAGCCGGCCGGTTTGCAAGGGTCGCTGGCCCTGCTGTGCTGCTGATCGACGCGTCTCTGAGCAGGCGTGCGGCCAATGAGTTGCTGGCAAACTGCTGTCGAGCGGACACGCTGCTAATCGGCATATCGCTCGCCTAGACCGCCGCTGAAGCGCTCTCCAGCCGCCGCTGAAGCGCTCATCGTCCGTCGGCAAGCCGTGTGCAGCCAGCACCCATGTGCCAGGCGCAGCGGCGTTCTTCTGCAGGCTTCAGGATCAATTATGACGCTGATCAGTTGCTGCTGGTAAGAGGGTCCCGAAACCTTTAGATCGGCGTTTAAGCCCAACGCCACTGGACATGCGGAACCAAAGAATGCGGACGTCACTCTCCTCTTCAGCATCAACGAGCTTGCTGCACGCAGCTGATGGAAATGCTCAGTCAAGGCATCGCGAGCTCGCCGACCGTCCGACTTGTCCCGGAACCTCGGGTGCTAAGCCCTGGATGTTTACTCAGAATGCAAGTGAACCTTCGGTTGAGCCAAAGGGGGATGAAGAAGGGGGGAGCATCCATAAAGATCACATGGCGCATACGTAACCCAAAGTACCAGGCCCAGAAAAGTCGCGAAATATGGCCGGTTTTTCGCGAACTGCGCGTTCGCGACACAATT
>JAABUL010000892.1_pt1 | contig 61393 bp, 68 predicted proteins | sample 5559151 | NCBI WGS metagenome assembly JAABUL01 (sample SAMN10711876, study PRJNA513368) | rock metagenome | isolation source: Antarctica rocks | place: Antarctica: Victoria Land, Pudding Butte sud
AGCCGCGAAGTTTGCTGTTCGGATGCAAAAGCGGATGCATGCATATTGACGTGGCAGCTATAATCTTCACGGGCCAGCTTGACGTGGCAGATTCGACGCGGACACGTCACCAAGCTGTACGCTTTTCGGCGAGAGATTTTACTTAGCTGCACGGCGAATTAGCGCAAGTCGTCACATACCTTGAGGTAAGACGATCCGCCGAGATCTGACGCCAATTGGAGTGATTGGAACAGCACAATGCTGCCCTCTTCTTCACATATACCCAATCACTTGTTTTTCTATGTTGCCACACGTAACCAGCAGTTGCGAAACGACTGAACCATGAATGACGAAGTGATTTCGACATCTACCAAGGGATTACTCTTCTCATCAAGTGTAAGACTTTTCATCGTCTTTCAAACGCCGCTTGTCCCAAACCAAAGGTCTGTTGCGTGAAGCGCAGGTCGGACGCCGCCTGAAAGCCAAACTTTCGACCACATGTTCTTATCTAGTGACGGAGTAGATATCGAAAGAACCTTCAACAACGTCCTTCCATTGAAGATCGCAATCCCTCTCGTGCCTCGTTGAAAGGACTCTCTGCCGAAAACCAGACTGGATCCATGGATGCCAGTGTGGCATCTCTAGATGCTTGAATGACCTGACCCTTGAGTTCTTCGACCTTCGAGTGAACAACCGCGTCCCGCAAGGCCGCATACTTCACCGAAAGCCGAGCCGCGTTTGTGGTCCGGACCTGACTGATTACCTCGTCGAATCGTTCTCCGCTTTTGTTCATGAGCTTGTTCCAGCTGTATTGGTCAGTGCGGGCTCAGTCAGAACAAAGCGATGAATGTTACTGGGACTCAGGCAGATCGCTCCCCAGAGAAAGACTGATGCCATTCCCCAGCAGTCGCTCCATATTGGCGTAGCGGTGGCCCCAATCAATCATCCCGCTGACCGTCTTCTTGATGCTGGTCTCACTTGTGCCATAAACACCACTGATCTTCACAAGATCGACAAATGCTTCAATCGACGGGCGCTGTGCCCAGTCATGCAATCCGACCAGCACAATACAAGCCACACGCTGTGCCATACGAGACTAAGCGTCATCGTACTAAGTGTTAATATAGAATGCCACGAGTCGCGCCGCTGGAGACGCGGAGCGGGCAAACGTGGTACTCGGCTCCGGTCTCAACCAGAACGAGTGTGGCTCTTCCGTCCACCTTTCTGCATTTGTCGACAGGAGACACTTTGTGGACTCATCTGCTCCAGCGTATTCGAAAAACTTGCTGACTCTAGCGATATTGAAGCCTCTCAAGGAAGCCACGATGCTGCTTCAAGGCCATATTGGCGGCAAGGCTAGTGCTATATGGCAGGTGATACCCCAATACGACAAGATGCTTAGTCACTTTGAGCGGCTGTCCAGCTCTATCCAATCAGGGGACCCCCTGACCCAAGCATTCACTTAACAGCTAGCCTTAGCTTCAGTCAGCAGGTGCCTGAGTCCAGTTCGGCTTATGTGGACAGTCAACTGGACGATATCACCACTGCAGAACACCACTTTGCCACCAATATCAAGCTTGCCTGGCAGAAGCTTGATAGCTATTCCAACAAGCTCAATAACACGCCTATCTACGTAGCTGCAGTGGTGTTACACCCTCGCTTTAAGTGGAAGTACTTCGAGGTTCACTGGCACGAGCACCCCAACTGGATTAGGAAGGCAAGGACTGCCTTCTCTCGCCTTCTAGGTGAATATCAGTATCAGGTGACTGAGTATTCACCTCCTCCGCAGCCACACTTACCAAAGCGGCAGCGGCCAACCGATGATATCGATAGCTACTCATCAGACGACGATTCGGAATTCACTGCCGACCAGCAGTTCAGTCAATACCTCTGCGAGCGTAATAACAAGACGCTCGTGAGAGATATTGAGTCCTCGCCTATTGATTACTGGCTAACCAAGCGGCGTGATTGGCCACAGCTCTCTGCTCTAGCACTTGATATCTACTCGATAGCAGTGATGTCAGACGAGCCGGAGCGGGTGTTTAGTACGACCGGAGCGGCAGTATCACAGCGACGACGACGTCTACAAAGTGATACTATTGGCCACTTGATGTGCTTGAAAGCCTGGGTAAAGGCAGAGATCGTAACAATCGATGGGTGCTTGTATTCACTTCCCTATAGTCAAGTCAACTCTAAAGCTAATCACCGCAATAGGGCACTCTTCAGCCGGCTTCCGACCAGTGAGGGGCTTCCCATTAGGCCTTAGCTAGCTCTATAAGGCCGGCGGGACTTCCGGAGGCTCTTATCATCCTTATTGACAGCTAAGAGGACGATATAGTCACTTTAGGGGCTATGTGAGCCAATTAGAAGCCTCCTCTGGCACCTCCGGCACCCCTAGAGGACGGCATATTCACTTTGGGGGCTATATAAGCCAATCCGGAGCCTCCACCGGCTCCTCCGGCTTCTCCGCAGGCCCCTTTGAGTTACTTCGAGCCTCGATATATCGATACATTTACTTCTTTCATACTCACTTGCCCTTTTGGGCCCTTTCTTGGCATCAAATCACCAATACAGGCAAGACAAACAATTACATTCACTTCCTCTCTCTTATCAAGACAACACAGAGCTCTTATTGGCCCAAACAAGACAAGATGAGGTCATTATCTTGTCTTGTATTGTTTATGGAGAAGTCTGGTCGACAATAATGAACTTGCTGCGGCCATGTTTCGTAGCGGCGAGAGCATCAGAAAGCGATTTCAGCTCCTGAGGCTCTCCAACGCCTTCATGTCCAGAGCTCGCAGTCCATGCTTTGATGCAAGATAAGACCACCGTGATAATGATAGGGAATATGAGTGCTCTAAGGCTGTGCTAAACCAACTTCGGCGACCAACTAAAAGGAGGTCCTTCTTTGTTAGTAACCATGTCTGTTCAAGGAATTGCATGGCGGATCAGAAACGATGTCCAAAACGCGAATGCTTGAGCCCAAATGTTCAACTTGCTCTGGGTGAAAACACCGAGACGTGGAACTATGGGAGATACACGGTTGATTGTGGGGCAGTGGAGCATGCCTATCTCTCCTCGTACCAGGCTCATGCTTCTGAAACCTAACGAGATCAGCAACGAGCAACATGCGGAGAGATGAAGGGCAGTGCCAGGCTCCGAGTTTATGCGGAGTCCTTTAAGCGCTTGTATTCGTTTCAGGACATTATGGCGACTGTAAATTAGAGTCTCCAGGAACCACGGTAGGCGTTGGGCCACGGTCAGTCGGGCAGTTGAGGTACCCCGATGGCTAATTAGGTCAAGCAGTTAATCAGCACCACTTCTATTGAAACGGTAAGGCATGGGGCTGAGAAGACCATTCCGAAAGTAAAGGATCTAGGGCTCAGTAAAGCATCTAGGGCTTAGTTAAGCTAGCAAAATTCCCGTAACTTATGACTGGTGGTCCAGTGGAGAGCCATTAGATCCGGAGTGGCGGAACGGAACGATGCGCGGCATAAGCTTCCAAGTTCGTCCGGATTAGGATTAGTGAAGAAATCAGGCATTAGCATTCTAATGACGCAATACCGAGGCTGCTGTCTCGTCAGCATTTCGACTGGGTCGACACCCTATTGACAGGCATTGCGGTCGCGCAGTCAGAATAATGTTGCTGCCTGGAAGAAGGGTGAGACCAGTCGCATGGAGCGCTGCGTGCAAAAATCGCAGTCGGCTGAAGAACGACAGAGAAGCTTCACCGACCTCCGGCATGCTTACATCCCACCATCAATGTTCCGAGAGGGTACTCCGATAGAAATGATAGGGAGAATTCCATTTCCCACACGCCAGGCCCAGGAGCCAACCCGCGGGTGACATCTCCGACACTCGAAGCAAAGGCAATGCTGACAACATCGATCTATCGCACACTTACATCCAGCAGAGGAAAATGGCGCAGACGTTATTTCAACAACCATACTGCTTTTCTATGCATCTGAATACGATGCCATTGAGACCCAGACGAGCACGGAGAGATCAGCTGCAACACCATCTGAGCGCCCGACATCGACCCATCTAAGCGGAGCTTCTGCCTTCGGTCAATGTTTAGAGTTGAAGCCCTGAAATTGGAACGGGGCTCAATGCACTGGGTCCCCGTTAGGTTCTTGATATGTCGTGATTTGTTAATCTTGCTAGGAAGTAGTCTAAAAAGTGGATGGTTTCTCAAAACGCGAGAGCAAACAAGACATCCGAAGCAGAAGCCACCATTCCTTCAGTATCTGGCCTGTTATGATGATGAGCCATCTTCGCTCAGTGAGTTGTTACCATCATCTCCATCGTCTCCACCATCACCTCCTAGGCCAGCTGCAGCAGCTGTGACGATTGAGTTTTTCGAAGGTTGAAAGTGTTGCTGAATCGCCTTACCTGCCGCCGTCCCAATATCCGTTCCCAGAACAGCGGTATCACCAGCAGCAATATGTCCGAGCAATATGTCCGAGCGCAGAGGTCAATGCGCCAGCAAGCCCAGCGCCTGCGCCATCCAGAGCAGTAGCACCATCCAACGCCGCTTGGACAGCAGCGGATGCGGCAGGCGCAGCGACGCCTCCAGCAACGGAAGCTCCGACGACGCTTGATGCGCTGGATACCTGGGAGGACACTGAAGAGGCGCCTGCGGGAGTATTACGACCACTCCGGATGACGTACTGATGGGTGCTGGCGTGATTGAAAATGGAGGTCTCGAAGCTGAGGCGGGAGCTGCGGACATTGGTATCGCCGAGGGCGGTGCGGAAGAAGATGCGGGTATCGCCATGACCGAACCAGACGATATCGGTCTTGATATAATTAGAGCAGACGACCCTGCTGCTGAAGATTCAGGGATGATCGGATTAATTACGACATTGGACGATGCGGAAATGCTGGATGCAGAATCGCTTCCAGAAGAGGGTGGAACGAACGACGACGATCCTGTCCCTACCCCCCAGAACTCATTGAAACGACCGAGATCGATGCGTTGGTTTGTCTCTCCCGTATTGGTTTTGCTGCAAACCCTGCTGGTGCATGGTACTCTCCGCGAACATCATACCGGTTCAACAATATTGCCGAGACGAGGTGATGGAAGAACATGACGAGAGCATGTATGAAGGGTTTTCCCGAGAAGATAGAAGACTGATGAGAAAGAGAAGGGGTTTTATGCAGCCTTTCACCTCTGTCTAGCTTTGCACTTTGCCCTTTGCCATGGGTCTATTGGATATTTATCCTAATAACATTCAGCTACGACACACGTTTGGAAACTGACCTAAGATCTGTTGGTCGTAACACGGCCTGCGTACGTGTTAGTGGCTCAGCCCTCTCTTCTCTGACCAGACTGGGGGGACGCGATGCACGGACGCGATTGCGTGACGCAGCTCTGCCCCTGCGGAGCGATGCGTGCCATTATTTGATCTCCCGGAAACTCTCACCCTCGTCCTTCGCACTTCCTCTGCACTCCGCACGGGCGACAATTGAGGTTGTCATGAAGGTGATGACTGGCTCTTTTCCTTCGAGCGGTCGCATTCGGCTCGACGACATGATCTTCTACAATGGTCCGCCGACGGAGAAGAGCCGGGCACCTGCTCCCACCGACGGCGGTGACGAGATGCTCGTGCGAGCATTCGAAAAGGCATGTACTCCTGGGATGGAGGAGTTCGATTTTACAACTGGCTTCGGTAGTGCATTTGCAGGTAAGATTCGTTTGCAGCTTCCATACAGTAGCACTACTGACGCACTGAGAACAGAGACTCGGAATTAACTCGATGCAGGATCTGCAGTGCACGCAGATGCCTCAAAAGCGGTGCATTTGCCACAGACGGGAGATTCTTCATGCGCTATACTCTGCGGAGCGGAGACTGCGGACACAGGACGAAGATATGGACACTACGGGTACGTTGTTCGCCGAGCTGTTACAGTACCAAGCCAACAATGAAAGATCAAAATTCTTTGCGAAATGCCCACGGCGGGCAGCACTGACTTCCTTTTCGACGACGGCGCCTATTGATCCCGGTGTAACTGCTGGCGCAGGAGAGCAAAAGGCAGGAGATAACTATGGCGGCACGCCAGAGATGCGGTAAACGAAAAGCAAAGATAGGATATGGGAGTTCCTTGCGGGAGTGTAATGCCGCGATGATGGAGGCAGGCCTAGCTGCGTCCATTGCGCTGCAGCAGGCCTGAAGTGCACCTACGACGTCGATGAAGGCTTTACAAGACACGGCTTTCTGAGGCAACAATTGCAGAATGCAACCGCGCATGGCGAAGACCTGCAGCTGCTAATCGATGCGCTGCTCGCTAGAAGCGACGAGGAAGCGTCAATGATCCTCACTCACCTGCGGATGACCCGAGATTCGACAACGTCGGAGCTCACTTTCTCGACTATGCTTTGCTAACGGTGGCAGCGCTTTGGAAACGAACGTCGGCCGTCTTGAGATCGCAGCTTGTCTAGCTCCAAGCGGCGCATCAGCCCCCTCACCTGAAATACCAGCTGTAATTTCTGACTCTCCTTGGGTAATATATCGTGGCTCACGTCTACTTTGGCTGTGGACAACAGGAACCCAATGACCCTGCATTGCAGCCCTTTGCGCTCTAGAGTTAGTCTGTGATCGGTCTCTCTTGTGAAGAGTTGGCCAACGAGTTCTCAACATATCACATGTATGTACTGACTCTTTCGCATCGCTGCCATACGGTTTCGCTTAACGCTGGCTGCAAGCCTATCACACCGACGTCGGCCGATTCCAAATACTCCTCTCCAGCGGAAGGCCATGGAAGCTGAACGCTGCAACTGCGCCGGTATCACCTTCAAGCCCATGACTGGACGCCTTTGGCAGCGCCACCCAACACGCCGTCAAACCCCATCCAATCATCTCATTTGTCAGGAACACTACTTAATCGATTCAATCCGTGAAGCCGAGTTCCGCTTATTATCGCTACCCTTCCTCTCGCTCTGCCAGCTTCCTCGAGTACTTTGTGTTCGGATTTGGGTACCATCGCAGGTTTGATCCATGCAATAATTAGTGTCACACTCCAGGTAAGTGAAGCCCGCATGTTCGTACCGACGTTGTCTTCTAAAGACTCGTTGTGGGTCTATATCTGATGTTGTCGCAGTTCAGGTTCAAAAAAAGAGATTGGAACGTAACTTTTGCAAGACTCAACCATGACAGCATCTCTCGACGTTTTGGAGGATCTCCCAATCTCTGGCATCAAGTTCCCAACCAACCCTCTTATCTCTTCCGCCCTTGCCTACACTAAGAGCCACACTTCTCTTACGACAGTCAGCCATTGCCTACGTAGTGCTGCTTTCGCCCTCGTCGGACTCCGCAAGAATCCTGACTTTGCCAGCGCCGACAAAGATCTCGTTGTCTTAACATGCCTGATGCATGACCTGGGCTGGGCCAACACCCGCTCGCTAGTCTCGAAGGACAAGCGCTTCGAAGTTGACGTTCCACCCGCTCAGAAGTACCGACGAGTGAATTTACCATCCCTGCAAAAGTCCGTCACTCATCGCTACCAATTGTCGCATTAGCTGTCAGTCAGCCTCCTAGACGTTCTATATCTGCTGGGACGTATTTTGGGGGTGCGCAAGTCGTTAGGTGGACGGAAAATGATATAGATCTCATGACGTATATAACCCAAGCAAGGCAGTCTAGTCCAAACGGAATGGCAGAGCCAACATGCGCTCTAGACAAGGCTTGCTTAGGTTCGTTAGATGGGTGATGACATGGCGGAAGGCTCTAGATGAAGTGCAAACAGAGAGATAGCCGCAGTCGAAGTGGAAGTGTCTTTCCGCAATTCCGCTAGCTAGGGTTCTCCAATAGGTCGGGATGGAGTGTGGTTGCGGCACCGTCTGCCCGTGTTACTCCCAAAGAGGTTTACGGTGGAGATTGTTGCCGAAGTTATACCGAAGGACTTCATGGTTTTCTGTCGTGGCCCAAGCCATCTCTGTTTTGCTTTGACGGACTGAACGGGCCGCAACTTCGATCTGGATTGCATCGGAAGGCGTAGTGAGCTCGTGAAAGAAGTGCAAAAGGTAACCTCAGTTACTTTGCGCATTGACATCTACACACCTCTAATAAGCTTGCATTACCGCGCACGCAGATTCCGGATCTCAGAACAATATGGACAGTACCTCTCAAGGTCAAACTCCTAATAATGGAAGTGAGTTCGTCCAGATCATCCGATCTGCAGAACACATATTGGCGGTCGTAGGAGCGTTCCTCCGAAGCTTTCCAACTGTCCTTCTTGATCAAGCAGCAGGAAGTCATCAGAATCACCGTTCCCAAGCTCTGCCAACCACTCTTTGTATTTGCTTGGTATGACTCGCACACCTTTTCCAAGCCTTTGCATTGTGGCTGCCAACATTCGCACCTCAGAGGGAAGATCTGCCAGTCTGCTGAACCGTTCCTGTGTTGTCGGATACCTTGCGTACCTCAAGCCAGCCATCTTTTTGGCAGGGCTTCCCCCTCGCCTTCGCTTCCTGCCATCGCTGCTTGCCCATGATGCATGGGAAGATTCGGAGGCCGCAAGTGGTGGATCATAATAGTGACTATGGGAGCGCGGAGGGCTATTCGCGTCGGTCAATGAATGCTGAGAGGGTCGTGGCGTTTGGTTCTCGTCACTTGATAAGGATATTGTGGTAGCTCTCGGCCGATTGCGCTTCGGCATCGATATGTTGCTGCTCATCTCATCGAGTGGCCGTTTGCGCTTGCGACGCGGTTGTTCGTAGACGACTGCTTGCGAAGTAGAAGTACTTTCGAGCCAGACTTCGATACGCGTGCTCGACTCCTGATCAGGACGGAACATTTGCATTGGAGTAGCAAACATGCCAGACCAACGTGAAGAAGTTGGTCTCCGGCAAAAGTAAACAAACCCCACATGTCCCGCCGCGGGCCGAACCTCATCGCAACGTGAATCTTATCGGCGAAGGCTGTCGACAATGCGTCATACCCTGAGCGCAGATACCGGGTGTTCATTCAGCAATCTTTATTTGTTGCATAACCTCATAGTCAGTCTAGCTCTCATGTTATTTGCCAGCAGCACGGAGTGCTGCGAAATCGCAGTCAAGCGAAGTGAAGGTGCTCTACGAGATCGAGATCTCTAGTGACATCATTGCGATCGAAAGACCTTCTGAACTCGAATGGATCTACTTCTTCCTGGAAAGTAGCCATGACGCTGGAAAAGAGCATTCTTGACCCTCCTCGATCTAGATCTTTGCTACCATACTGGAACACTGCCTCCCGAACGACGAAGAAGTTTGAAAACCCTGTCGTCATTTGGATTAACAGTACAACATAATGATCATCTATACTACTCTCTTCCACTCAACATAGCGCTCCAGACTTGAGAAATTGGACCTTAGGAGAAGATCGAACTCCTCCTGAGATCCAATCTGGTTGCGTCCTAATTTCAAGCGTGTCGGCCATGGATCGCAGATGCTGTTCGGCCACTTAATAGAAACATGAAGTGGGTCTGAAAGACGTTTGAAGTCGTGCGTAACCATGTAGCTGAGGAGCGAGTTAGAACTGGACTATCCTCAAGTAACAGGTCAACCTACTCCTGGAAGTAACGTTCGGCATCCATGACCAATGTTCGCGCATCCCACAGTCTGAGTGTATCTGCACTGTTCTCCTGAACCAATTTCATCAAGTTCGGACTTGGAAGGTACTTAAGCAATCGATCCATATTTGGCAGACTGTTCCCCTCTCTTCGTGTGTGAACCATTTCCATGACGGCATTCAAAAAGAGGGATATCAAAGTCGCATGTGGGTTGATCCAAGGATTTTGAAGAAGAGGCATCAACGCAGCCAAAGTGTTTCGAATGCCTGCGTATCCAACGTCCGAAATATTGGAGACCTTACACGATGGTCTTAGTGACTGATAAGTTTGTTCGAAATGTTTGAAGCTCATACCTCAATCCGAGTATATTGATCCTTGTCCAGATACTCGGGAAGCTTCATAGCATCCACGCAACGCATTTCGAACTTGAAACCACTCCCAGTGCGAAGCTTAGCGATGAAAGCGGTGAATTGGTGCCTACGATAAGCAAAGAGCTTGCCATAGAGATCTTCTTTGGCCGGATTTGGCCAATGATGAATCTTCCACAACGGCCAGCCATCCAAGGGGTCACTTCTATCCTCCATGGCCCAGCTATTTGAGCTTCGGAAGAGCGCGCTGTACCGAGTCAGTACACATGTGCAATGCAATGGACGTTGAAGGCATGAACGACTTACGGATTCGGTACCGTGAATCTGTCACGTGGGTGTCCAAAAGGTAGAAGTAGACCATCCTCGCGGAAACGTTGCTTCGCCACACGAGCAAAGCGGGTAGCGTCTTTGAAGAACCACCGATCGCGAAAGTCTTTTCGCTCGGGTGCAAGGGTCACTGCTGTCCTTATTCGATTGGCTGCCTCCTGCGACAACCGGACCGCATCGAAATAGTTCTCGAGCCGGATCCAGAGTTCTTTGCTCAAGACGAGACGGAGATTGTTTTGCGAACCGAATTCCCACGTCTTCCCAAGCATTGTGCTTGCAGGCTTATCTCTAATGTCAGAACAAACTTCGGCGAACAAAGGCTTGACTAGACGTCGACATCCATCTGCGAGATCCTCAGGCAGGAAAGCGGAATACCAGAGATGTATTACGGACTCCACAGTATCAGTGTTCCTGTCAGTGTCCCTGGGTTCGCCGTCCTCCAGACTAGTCAGGATATAGAGCAGTATGACTACATTTCTCGCTACGACCTCAAACTCCTGGTCATTTGCTGTAGCGTGAAGTGTATTTCGATAAGTTTCCGTAGTCCTGCGATTGTGTGAACTACATTGCGTAGGTCTCCTGAAGCTGCCTCTAGTGAGATACCGTATTGTTTTCAACCCTTGAGATCCGATCAAACCTACCTGCAAACAACAGATAGACATCGTTGTCATACGATATGCCCTCGTTCTTTTCCAGACTCAACACGTCTATTGCTGGAGTGTTTCCCCATAGATATTTGCCTCCTCCGAAAGGATTGTGTTGAGAGGCGGGTTTCGACCCATCCGTGAATGGATTACGATTCTCCTCCCAACAAGCAGGCCGCCAGCTTGTCTTCCCGAGGGAGCACTTGCAATGCACTTTGTGAGCTGGCCAATGTGTCCGCTGGCATTGTTTGCCGCAATACTGCGGGTTCGTCAGCAACCTTAAACTCGCACACCAATGGTGGGAGTGTGATACACTCGAACACTAAGTAGAAAGCAATTGCCGCAAGGGAACTTGCCATCGCGTATGCAACCATCAGCGCCTGCGCTCCAGTTCGCGCACGGTATTCGAGTGGGTGTCATCATGCTGAAGACCTGGGACACTAGGTGGTCTATCTCAACATCTTCAAATTCGCGACCTTGTTGATGCCGTCGTTAACTCCAGCGTCTTGGGAATCGAGAGCTTTCCATTCAACGACTGCGTTGACCTCCACCAACCTCAAGCGCAGGCGCAGACAAAGTGTTTCACAGACTATAAGTAGCTTCTCGATATGGGTAGCACCAAGCAATTGCGTGCAAGCGCGCGTGGCCATCTTCGGACGATGCGCTGACCCAATGCGGATTAGACGCGGATCAGAACCCCACCGACCTGCCCCGATACGGACACTGCTTCAATGAATTCTCGTAGGAAGCGACTATGTCATTTACAGGCAATGCAGGACCTGTAGAGTCCATCTACAATATCTTCACGCAAATTTGTCGCTTGCCATACGTTCATGCTCTCGCAACTCGTCGTTAAATTGAATCCATGAACATGGCACCCTTCAACCCATTCGTTGCAAGCTGGAATTTCACACGCGCCTCAGATCTCACAGCTGGTGTACGGCAATTCTTAGTGGAGCGAAGTATAACCCTGAACTATATTGAGAAATATTGGGATGGGTTTGTTGTCTGGCTCTCACAGCCGAGTAAGTACGATGACAGACTTTGCTGTGATCATGTGCCTATCCACAAGCTCACGTACTGTCCCACAGCCATCTTCTACATCATCATAGCATGGGCTGTCACGTTCACTATCATCATGATTACTGTCCTCAGCCTTGGTTTTGGCCCAATTGGCGTCGTTGCAGGCTCGACAGCAGCGGCCTTCCAGGCATGGATGTATGGCGGCTTCACACCAGGCGCCGGCATCTTTGCAACGCTCACTAGCCTTGGGATGTTGGGGCTAATGATGCCTGCAGCTGTTACATTTGCAGCTTGCATCGCAACAGTGGTGGCATGGGCTTATGGGGTCGGCGCATGACGCAGATTCATTTCGGGTTGTGAGCAGCGAATCGAGTGTGTAGCGTGTACCGTATTGGCTGGCGACAGACAGCAGCTTGGAGAGGAAGGGGGCAGTTAAAATCTGTATAAAGTCCTTAGCTCAACTAAACGGCGAGAGCTAACCGATCTACTTCTTGATGAATAGGTGGCTGCAAAAGTCTCCTAACATTGTTTCAGAAAAACCCTCCAACGAGGTGCGATTGCAATATTGCATTCACTTCACCAGACCCTACTTCATCCACATGCATGCTCGCAATTTCGTCGCCCAGTTGGATGTGATCCCAGATAGCCGTTCTGTCCTCGAAATGGACGTGCCCCTTAGTGGTCATCAGGGAGACGTTGCCATTAGCCACCAAGCTCGCCGCACGCACGAACTTTGAGCCTTCCATAAGACCAGGATCCAGTCTCATCTCTCTGAATCCTCTCGCGCAGTTGGCAGTAAAGTGATCGTCCCATCCGGCCCGAGATCTAGTTAGATCCTCCTTGATATCATCACAACTCTTGCAAAACGTCATCACAATACCGTTCGTATACTCGGCGTCCAGGTCGACTGACATCTTGGGAAGGACTCCACTGGAGAACCTGATCCTGACCATGGAAGGGCACTCTTTGCAGCGTAGAAACAGACAGCCTTTCACAATGTCCATTGTCTTGTGGTTGAGATCTGCCATCATAATCTCCGCTCCATGCTCACCGACCGAATGTCCTGTCGGCTCTCCGTCTAAACTGTTGTTGTGTTCCTGGCTATCTTTACACAAATTTTCATTGCGTCTCTTGCCAGTATCAGTCTTGTTCTTTGGATGTTTGCTCTTTCTTTTCGCCTTGCTACGTTCCTTCCTAAACATGATGTTACATTCCATAGGTAGCGACAGACCGTCGTCCTTCGTAGAGACAGATCTGGCAGAATGTCGAGTTCCAGTTCCATCAATGTCAGACAGAATCTCAAAGTCATCATCCATCATATCAGCGACCACGATGGCACTGTGAAGTTGTGGCCGGTTTTCTGAAGCGCCGTGCGGAGTGCTAACCACCTCAATTCCATCCCACCTAGGAGCTATTGATTGCGTTGAACCTGAAGCAGTGTCCGGATGAATTGTGACGTCGTCGTTTGACTCGGCTGGATTGATTATGTCCATTAGACGAGTATATGCCGCTCTCTCAATGATACCATCTTCTCTCATCTCATGAAGAGTCTCCCTGAGTTTAATCTGCTTCTTGTAGCTGATCTTCGATTTCTTTGGGCCCATTCCTGTTCGACAATATAGTTCGTGGTTGTGGACGTATGATGTATGTAAGTTTGCGGTGGTACTACGTCCACTGATAATTTCACACCGCCTCGTGCGTAAGTGGTGGTGTTGTACGGTTGGAGCTCCCCAGAGTTCTATAATTGGCCAAATGCCACGCCCAAACTATCATTTGAGCGGGGTGTCGCCAGCGCATACTTCTCAGCCGCGTGTGTACAGCCCAATCCCCATAGCATCATTGCATTCAACTCAGTTACAGTGCTTATCCCTACTGTCGTTCCACGCAGTGGCACCACGCAGTGGCAGGCAACTGCTGCATCGTTTTCTCAACCCTGAACTATCACTTATTCAGACCATATTATTGGTTCCTAGAGAGTGTAGATAGGTGAGCTCCACAGCGAACAGGTGCAAAGGCTCTAGCGTGCGGCTGCTCGCGACATTGTCCTGCGTTGAACCGGTGAGTCTCTCACCGAATCATGTTAATCATCAACCCTCCCTTTCCTACGACTGAGTGAGCAGTACATATCTGGTAGTCTTCCACGAGCGGTCGTTGACCATGAAAAGTGGCGAGATCTTTCCCTGAATGTAGATAATAAGTCAACCATTGAGGAACCACAAAGAATATGGACGAAAGTAACTTACTCACTAACGAAATTGCGAAGGCTCTCCTACGACCAGCAAAGCCAGCGGCCTCGCAGTCCGCCGAGGACAAGCGCGCATGGTCGAGGAAACTGGTACCAGCCCGGCCTCGTTGCGACAGTGTTCTTGACAAATTGTGGGATTCTCTCCTCATGCGAAGTTATGATTTTATCTCGGGAAGTAAACCAGATGCTCAGCGTCGCATGTTGGCTCGAGATGCAAGAATGCGCTTAGATACGGAGGAGCTCCGTCGTGACACATTGGAGACACATGCCGATCATTCAAAGTGGAAGCATACGCCGTACATTTCTTTCACCAGCTCACCACAAAATCTCCAAGATATAGCCGAGATGCGGGCAACGAGAAACAGGGGCGATCAAAGTATCGTGGTGGTCGATCCACGCATTCGACTTGAGCTTGGCTTACCGGTTTTGCATTGTGGCGAAGAGATGTCGTACTACAACGTGAAGTCTCCATATGAGGCCAACTATTGGAGCGACCAGTATCTGTGCTTGTGGGAAGTCACTCCAGTAGAAGTGGTCGGCATTTGGAGTTGGAGTTTCTTGCAAAGCGAAACGGATTGGTTTGAGATGATCGTGCTGCCAGCCGTTGAGCAACATCGACAGAGCAGAACCCGCAGTGACGGCGCAGGCGCTGTGAGTTACCGTGAAGGAATTCTGAGCGGTATGTTCGTGCATCATTCGTCTAGACCCCCATCCAGTCTGACACGTACACAGGATATACCCACGCAAGCCTACATCAGCGCTGCAATCGTCCACAAGACATCGACTTTGATGAAGCGGACGATGCTCTGAATAGCGCAGGGGCGGTCTCATCCGACGACTACGATGACGCGTATAATGACAGTTTCTGGAGTGACTCGGACGATAGCTACGAAAGAGTATGCAACGAGAACCGGACTGGAGAACTCATGAAGATGTATGAGGATCTCAGACTTGATTGAAACTGCTACTTAAATATCTTTACTATTCACAATGCAACGGCATTGTTCATAACGATGACCAGGCCAGACAGCAGATGACCTGTGGATGATCTTGCGCTTCTGAAGTATCCCCTATGCCCTTATGCGCGCTTCCGTCGCTTGCAAAAACATGCAACGTTGGAAATGGGCCTTTAATGGTCATGTAAATGTCTGACAGAAAGAAGACAAAATGTTGTCTGTAAGTCTATACTTTAAGTATAGTAACTAATTTAATATTACTAGAGAAACTCGGGAAAATAGTAAGTTTAATTCGATACTAGTCTTTTAAGATCTAACTTACGTACTATCCACGTTCCCACGAACTTGTCACCGTGCCGTGTTTGGTAGGGGCTAGGGTTGCCTTGCAATCTTAACCCTTGAACACCCTGCCATGTTTGACCAAACATGGCAGGGCAAACGTCGGTTTTTCCACGTCAAATTTGGACACAGTCACTAGAACACCCATTGTAGAAGACCATCGTCGAGAATTTGATAGAATTGTTGCATACAGAGATGGTGTTGCCGTCGATGTTGGGAGCGTGTTCGGAATTCGAGAGGCTGTCCACTACGCACGGCCGTACAAGGCACCCCAGAAAGCGCTGTAACAGAATATAAACGCACCAACCCGCTTCCACCCAGAGATAAGAGAGGCGCACATTAATTTCGTCAAAGGGGAGGTTCTCAAGGAGATAAAGCAGTATGTATTGTATCGTGAAATACGTATCATCGCGAGCTTACAAATGGACGAATTCGAAGAAGTATTCCAACATTTTCTAGACAACAAAGTCATTATTTGTACATCGTGCCGGTATGCAGTAGTACCAATACACGTGGAAGGGCATTTGCGTAGATTCCATAAAGGTATCACGAAGCATGTCCAGCAACGCATTGCAAGTAGTGCATGTCAGATACAGGGTGTTGCCCGTACTCCGGCTGAAGTTCAATATCCCGACCCACGAAGCGCACCGTTCGTTAGGTTACCCATATACGACGGTGCATATGCGTGTCAATGGACCGACATATCCGCAGAGAAATGCAGATATGCGTGTAGGGGGCAGACGCCAGCATGGATACAGGCGCATTGCAAAGAAGTACACCAATGGAGGAATTGGCAAGAACGAGGCGGTCGTGCAGACGAACGTCAGATGGAGACCCCCAATCGCATCTGGGTCGGTGGCCAGCGGTGTCAACGATTTTTCAAAGCGGGTGGTTGGCAACGATATTTCGTCGTCGGGGCAGGGTTCGAAGAGACGACGTCAGCAGACGATATCGACAAGCAGAGACAAGCCGAAACGATACTCAGCCAGTACGAAAGAACTATACAGGAAGCCAGGGCCCAGCGTGCTGTCGAGGGTGATTCCAGTCGATTCGTGCCCAATGCATGGTTCTCGTTTACCGGGTGGTCCGGTCATTTGGCACAATTCCAAAGCAAGGAGCAGATCCAGGCGTACATCCAGCGTGCCGCTGATGACGGTGCGGACGACGGTTTGGAGGATGCATGTCACGGCACCCGACGGTTGATCCGAGCCGCATTCCGAATATGCAAGCCGGAGATCGTGAGCAAGGCGGCGTTGGATTCCGCCAATCGACGAGAGACAGGCGCAGAATCCAACGCACGACCATTCTATGCCGGCCAGCAAGTCAAGACAATCCGAAAGTATTGCGACAGCTGGGTCCACATATTACGATGCATATGGCGGACGGCATTGCAGAGAGAGCGACCGAAGTACACCATTACCGAGCGGCAGTCCAGGTGTTTAGAGCAGTTGCAAGAAGCCGCCGCACTCGAAGGGCGAGACCATGAAGAAGATGGGCCGGGAAGAAGTAATGCACAGAGGATGAAAGAACGACGCCAGGCGATCGAGGATGCATGTGGAATTTTTTGGATCGCCATGTTCGATCACGAGTTGAAGGATAGTGAGTTCAAGAGTGGTATTATGAGTGGGTTGGCCGTGTTGGGCATCGACACCCAAAATGGCAGTTGGAAATCCGCCATGAGCTACACGCCAATATTGTCCGCCATCGTTGCCGTCATGAGAGCATTAGTCGTATACCGGGCGTGGCAGATCCGTCAAAACAGCATTCGAGAGCACATAGCCACAGGGTGGTCGACAGAAGAGGCGAGTGACCAGGCACGGTCGGTGGTAGATGGTGTTGACAAGTTGGTGGCCCGGTTCATGACGTTGCGCAAATTCGGAGGTCGCATTAGCCCGATGGATCGGATTTTGAGGTTGAGAACATACGGGTTGAAGATCCGCATGACGACCAAGGCAGGTGGGACGGTAGCATGGGAAGGGAACAATGTTTTGGTCAACAAGATCCGATTCGGTATGGACGATATCCGCACCGTCGTCCATGGGTTGTACGAAACCGTGCGGAGCAGACTCCAGACGGAGTTGTTGTTCGTCGACGAAGTCAACACGTTGCCAGATTTCGACATCAAATCGTTGGCAGACAATGCAGCCGAGTTGAGCGAGGGATGGAATTTTTTACATGACAGCAGGAATCAGTTCGCCGTGGATGGCCAGCGATGGATGTGGCGGCGCATGTTCGCGGAACAGAAGATCGAGGGAAGATTTATCGTTGGTGGATTGGAGCATGTGGAGAGTCGAGACGACATACAGTGGAATCAGAAGGCAGTCGAGGATTATTTTCGAGGGGTGCGCCGTTTCAAAGAAGAATGTGCGGTGTTGGTACATTTAACAGCAGGAGCACCGGCCCGAGCAACGGAGCTGATCAGTATCCAAGTCGAGAACGGGCTCGATGGTCGTGGTCAGCGTGGTGTTTTCATCGAGAATGGAATGGTGGATATGGTGACGTCGTACCACAAAGGATGGAGTGCCAGTAAGAAATCCAAGATCATCCATCGATACGTACCGCGGGAGGTCGGTGAGTTGATCGTGTACAGCATGTCGTTGTTAGAGCCGTGGGTGAGGCAATTGCAGAACATGGTCCACAACCAGACCGATTTCAGTCCATTTATGTGGGAACCTAAACCTAAGAAATATTAGAGTAAAATGATTTAGATCATAACTAACCTATATAAGACCCCATTCACGCCGTGAATGGAGCCTAATCCGGTTAGACTATCCCAATCTGGCAGGAATCTCACACGTGAATGGGACAACGTGAATGGGCTTAGGGTTGTGTAAGGGTTAGGGTAAATCGTAGAGTTGAAGGGGCGAGCGATGGTGCTTCAGGCTCATATCTTGAACCAAGATAGCGTTACGTTGCAGGGTGTCCACCTATGTAGTCGGCCTAATGGACCCTTGAGGAGGGTTCGCTTGTCGTCGACAGACGAAATCACATGGATGCACATCCGCGCGCAGAGAACCGCTATAGGAACGCTGGATCGAGGTACGACAACAACCGCAGCTGCACTCCTTCTTCTGTCCGCGAATTGCATATCTCCGCCGTTTGCAACTGGACCTCATAAGCCTTGCATCCCCGTATGATTTGCTCCCGCTGTACGATTCACGTCACAATCCTGACTTCTCCACAGTACTTGCTCACGACCTTGTATGTATCCCAACTCTGCAACAGACTCTCCTTCAGTTCGAGGTGGGCACTCTTCCCCCCATTGCCCCCGGCTCGTCGCTCGCAGTCCCCGCATACCGTTGGGACGAAGAAATGAGAGTCCGGGTGATCTTTGTCGGATGGACTTTTCTGGTTGCCGGTCATCACCATGATGTGATCTCCCGTCACACAGCACATGAACATTCTCGCCCGGAGTACACGATCCAACCCATACGCTTGTTCCATGAGATCAGAGATGTCTTCCGCCGCCATGTCGTTTGTCGATAAAATCTTTCGTGGTACCACGTAGCACAGTTTGGGTTTGGATAAAATGTATGCCTTGGTCGAATACGACAGTAACAAACCGATAGGCGTTCAGTGATGCACAGGGCAGGCGTTCGCATGACTAGTAAAGTCATCTTTTTCGCCGCAAATTTGTCACCTCGTTGGACACACACTTACAGCGAACGACAAGCTTGGATACTATCAATGAGAGTCATGAAGCCGAAAATATACACGAGGTGATCAGCCGTGCGTTCGGAACGGATAGCCAGACTCGGGGCAAGCTGTTCGTCACTTGTGTAACGAAGGAGGAAATCTTGGTCATTACCGACCCCCGGCCGCACCATAACGAGGAATTTACACTCTGGTTGAATGTCTACATCCCGACCGTCTGCGGAAACTGTATGGGCGATCCAGGAAGCATGAGAGGAGCAGGAGGTGACTTTCAATTGAGCGACAACATGATCCGCAAGTCAGATCCGTACAAGGCGGCGGGCGACTGGTGCGACGGCTACGTGGAGATCATGAGACAAGTTGTCGACCGGAAGTTCATCATGAAAGAGTGTAGGAAATACGGGGTTCACCTCTCCGGGGCCCGGGTGCTTAGCAAAGAGCTGGAAGAGCCGAAGCTGGAGGCCCTGCCATACTTTGACTTGAAATTCGAGTAAATGGGGTGGACGCCCGCATAGGATGCAATATGGGGATTGAGGGATAGAGGTGGAGTAGCCACAAATCAGACAGTGAATGGTCCAACGTGGTAACTTATATCGGAGTCTTCTAATACAAACAGAGTGTTAGGCCACCGACGAGATTCCCGAGGTGACATTGTGTAGTGGAGCGTCTCCTTCACCGACATAGATCCTGTTCGCGCCGTAAACAAGTCCCAAACTACGAACACAGACTGGAATCCTCGTCTGCAGTGCTCCGTTGGCACTGGATCCTCAGGGCCCAGCGGGGTCGGTGTAGACTAAGCTCGATCCAGTAGTCTGCAAAGGGGTGCCAGAGGATCCAGTGATGATGTGAACCAATAAGGTGTCCTTCTACGACGACTTAGACCACTATGGCAGTGGATCCCAGGGTCCTGCAGATGTACCAGAGGATCCAGATCAAATGCCATGCGGTGATAGGTCCTCTCGACCTGTGTTAAACCACTTGTAGTAATGGATCCTGGGGATTTGCATTGAACATGTGGATCCAGTTGACGGAGCCAGAGGACCCGGTCGGTTGCAGTGACTCATGCCGTGGTGTAGGAGTGTGTATATATACCTCCAGTTTACCACCACGTCTTGCCCGCCTCCAGCTCGACATCTCCGGTCGAAAGAACATCATAGACCAAGAAGAAGACCCGGCAATCGTCGCTGGTATGGACCATGCTGTTGCACGAAGACTGCCGAACCGAAGCGGCCGATCAATCATCGTCGGAATCATCGGACAAGAAGAGTGTACTACGCCGTGGCCGACCAGGTGCGAACGGCAGGGTGCCATGGTGCTGAGCTGCTTCCGCCTCCTCGTTGCCGAAGTAGTGCTTCTCGACACAATCTAGTGCCCTCATAACGGGCCCCAGGTCATTTATCAGGCACTTCACCGCTTCCATCGTGGGATCGCGGCAGTTGTCGCAACATTTGGTCGCCACATAGGAAGGGTCATTGAGCTCTCGACACAGAACAATCAACCTTTGCAGGCCCATCGCGAACGCTGGAGCCTGACATTCGCGTGGCTTGGAGGTGGCACCCTCGTTCGCTCGCGGAGAAGGAGTCGAGTCTTGCGAAGTGTCGTCTTCCGTCATCGTATCACCCCACGGAGGCTCTCCCTCGACGCGCAGTTGAGACGGGACACTAGTTTGTGTGCGTTGAGGACTGGATGGATGCTCGCTGTCGGTCTCCGGAATCTCCTCCACAGGCTTGCGGATCCAATGATTCCTCACTCGCTTCGTCACGTACTTGCCATTGGCGGATTCTTTCCAGTCGTGGCTGCCTCTCGAGTCCGTAACGGCGCCAGAACGCTCGCCATCGTGCGTCCTCTTGCGCTTCGTTGCCGGCTTGGATGCTGCAGTCTCCGCATAGTCCGGCTCCGGTCTAACCTTCCTCGTGGACGGGGGCGGGACCAATTCGACACGGAGATGATCTTCTTTTCGCGTCTTCAGGGAACCACATCTCGCTCGTGCGTTTTCCTCGGCGACCCTCTAGGGCGCCCCTGTTCAGCGATGCCACATCATTTGGAATGAGATAGGGTGTCGCTTTCGACTTGATGCCAAGTCGCCGCCGCGCTCCGTAGTCGTTGCGTTCCTGCAAGGCCCATGACCAACCCGCGATGGCCGTGATCGTGGACATGCCCTGCTTCGCATTGGCAGCGATCTGTGTCAGCATGCGCTTGGAGCATTCTTCCGCTCGCGACCATACGGGATCCCGCATGTTAGCCGGGATCTTGTCGAACCATCCCGCGCCCCAAGCACCATCGATCAGACGTATGCAGTTGCGTTTCGCCGCCTGCGCCGATGTGCCAATGATGATATTGGCCTGCACATAGTCGCTGCCGTCGAGGTTCTTGATGAGGTCTTTTGCCGACTGTACATCCGGGTTTGGATGGCCCTTCCACAAACCGTGAGCCTGGATGTACCGAAAAACCATCGCGGACTCTAGAGCCGTCCCCTCCGTCTGGTCAGCCAGCTCTTCGAGGACAGCGGATGCCGCCTCATACGGAGCGAGTCCATCGTCTGGTTCTCGCAGGAAGGAGAGAAGGGACCGGTCAGGCTGCTGCTTGCAGAAGCGTTGTGCGAGAGCCTCCTCGGCCGCCTCCACGGTGATCAATTCCAGGCGAGCCTGCAAGTCTCCAGCGTCTGCTCTGGCTAGCCGATCCGATTGAGAGCGGGTCTCATGCTGGGACAGAGGCTGGTAGCGGACCACTTCTTGTGCCTGCGGGGGAGGGGGAGCGTTTTCCATGGCGACCATCACAGTGACGGGTGCTGGCGAGGTGGTCCTGTCAGAGACCATCGGCCGAAAGCGTGCCAGCAGGTGCTCTACGGAGTTTGATGTCGTCAGGCCCACCATTGAAGTCGCAAACGAGGGGTAGAAACATGAAAGAATCACGTCCGGGATTGTGTCCGTGTGAAACAACGGTGGAATGCACGGATGTCAGTGGCCGGCTGAGTCATCAAGTGGGCGGCCTAATACATGATTCTTCCACGAGTCCAATTGAACTCGCGAATCTCGATGCGGCCCTTTCCCCTTCCTGGCTTAGCGTGTAACTTTCGCACGTGTGCATGTTTGTAGGTTCCGCCGGGTGAGGGTACACCGCAGGATGCTTTCGCTATGGGCGGGGGGGGCAATCTCGAAGAACAAACGAACTCCTGCGGTCGTCAACCATTCACGCCGGCGGACGTCAGCGAGCAATAGAAAAAGAAGCGCAACCTCCGTACAGTCGAACTTCTCCTATCACGAACGTTAACATCTCGATGGACTAGTACGTCATACACAATGGCATGCCGACCTGCATTAACAAAGCGGAGAGATAATTTCAGGCGATGCAATCGAAATTTGATGAAAAGAGCCGACGGGCTTGCCCAGCTTTCCGGAGCGGAAGTCCATTGTGTGGTGCTCTTTCCACGGCCAATTCTACACATATACCTCGCACTGTACTAGAGCTTGGCCACCGCCGCAGGATGAAGCGATCAGGAAGAGAATTGCGAAAGCGGTGTATCCTCAGAGACCCTGCCATCCCGCAGTATTGGTCATGCCGCAGCATTGCACAGTATTGCACATCTCGCAGCCGTCTACAATATGCTGTCGGTCTACCATATGCTGTCCGTCCACCGTATGCTCTCGGTCTACCATGTGCGCGCACATCTCGCAACATTGCATATACCAGGACAAATTTGCCTCCGTCGGTTGCTCAAGAGCTGCAAGACAGCACGCTTCATGATAGACGGTCACGGGGTCGATCAGAATGCCTACATCGACAGTACGGTTTGTGCGGTGCAGAGCAAGAGAATGGTGCCCGCGATAAACATATATGCGAGTCTAGCGACATTGTAATCTGATGCCATGCTCCTTGTGCGCATGATTCTTGAGATGATCCAAGTTGTTGACAGTGATGCCGTAGCCTTACATTCCGGATGCGGACGAGATATTTTGCAACTGCCTTGTAGGGCATCGATGTGATTCTCGACATGCCTGCCGAGTGTATGCTGTTGGCCGAAGGTCCTTGTGCGGTCTCTCAACGTGAGTCGTTCATCTCCAAGGCAGAAGAGGCATTGCAAACGCTGGCATATCATAGCAATGCGCTCACCAGCAGTCGTTAGTAATGGCTCTTCACACGAGTCCTTGGTGAAACTGTTGTCGTACTGGACAGGGTTCGTCTTTAGCTCCACTCGGCAACAAAGACTCGCCATAATCTGAACGGCTGCTCCTCGTTGAGCCCGCATCGAAGGGGATCTCATGTCTCTTGTGCCAATCAGAGTCATTAACTGCGCTCTTTCGGGGATGCCCAGGATTGGCACGTTCTGCACCGTTCGCGCTGTGCGATGCGCCTCACCACCGTTGGGCTGCGCCTCGATCAGCTCAGCATCTTTCCGTGTGAAAAAGTCCTTGCGCAGTTGAGACATGATCCGCGTCTTGTGGAGTTCCTTTCTTGCCTGATACGAGTTCCTCGCTTGCACATATTCGCCAACCAGCTCGTCCGATGTGGGAGCATTTTGGATGCTTCCATATTTGTTCTTGACACACTCGGCGAGACGAGAATGTTCGGCCTGAAGAGTGGCTACGTCCGACAACGCTGCGATGTGGTCGTGGGTCTCGCGCGGTAGTATGATGTTTGCATTGGGATCTGCGTTTAGGCCAACGGCGTTGAATTTGTGGAGAAGAGCGTCTTCGGTCTCCTGACCTCGGACTAAACTCGCGACGTCTAGGCTGATGCGTTGATCTTGATAGTTGTTCCTATAGATGCGGCTGTCCAGGTGGCCCGCGACCTGGTTGCGCACCTCTTCGGAGCCGAACCCTGCGCTATGAATAAGTATGCCGTTCCTTGCTTTGACGAAAGTGCAGGTACTGACCATCGACAGCATTTAGGACAAGACGTCGAAGCCAGTACCACGTCACAGTCTGTGGATATCCCATCTGCTCTCCGAGAGATTTGAGTCGCTTGGCAGATACGCTGTCCTGCAGTTGCGCCGCTCCTGTCCCATCTCCTCGTCCTCGCAGTATCGGTGTGTTGAGTATGTCATCGCGCCAAGGGAACGTGATCCTCTTCTCGCAGCTCGGTACGGTCAAGGAGAACACACAACTGGCGTCTTGAAGGGATGGTAATCTGAAAGCTTTGTCGTGCAGTGCGAGCGCCACTAGATGAGCGACCGGGCATGTGAGGATGTCCGCTTGATCGGTCCAAGTGAGTATCTTTCTGTTAAAGTTCGAAGAACGAACATACTGCTCGACAAACCGCTGTGGTCTTCTATTTCCACCTTTGAAGTGTGTAAATATAGCTTCTACTGCGAATCGGGCGCGCCCTTGCTCATCTTCACAGACCAGGAGCGCCACATCTCGATATCGAAGCTTCACGACCTCCTCAACCACTCCCGCAGTCTTGTCCGCTTCCATCTTGCGTCGCCCCTTGTTTGTTTGCGTGACTGAGCTCGGCCGCAAGCCACTGGACGCATGTATAATCATGAGGAAACCTTGTTGAACCCGCTTTCGCTCATCTGGATATGTAGTTTTGTCTCTAGAGTAGAGGAAGTGAAGATTATTCACAAGGTCTTCACCGGACGGTACAGGCTTCGGACGGTGCGAGGTCTCCTTCCCTTCGGCATAGTATTGGGTAAACTGCCCATCCCTGGTCAGTGTAGAACATGCAGACCCCAATCAGTACTTACACCGTTCACATTACAAACCACGTCTTCATCGAGCAGTGCGCCGGTGTCTCGCTTGTAGATCGTCTTGAGGATTCGGAAGTACTGTTTCAATGTACCTATTTGCGGCGGTGTTCGCTCAGCGTTCTCATTCATCCATTGAAAGAATGCCTTTAGATGTGCCGCTTGCACGTTCTGCAGCGCTTCTTCAGGATCTTGGAGAGCGGCCTCGAGACAAAAGCTAGGTGGGTAAGAAGAGGTGAGCTGCTAGATTCACGATTGAAAGGACTCACAAGGGAGACTAGGTGCAACACTCACCTCTGCCATCTCTTGCGCATGTGATCGATGCTGCTCTGCGTCGTGCCGGCATATGGTTCGACGTGACGTCCATGCTCTGCGAAGCCATCGATGACGGAATTCCAATCCTTCGGAGGTTCCTGGCCGCCAGCCATATCTCCAAGACATCGTGAGAGAGGCACTCTGGGCCGTGGCAGGAGGGATTTATTCATACGTGCGCTGTGCGGCGTCCAGAAGTGTGTCAGGTACTGGGCGCTTGATGAGCCCGTGCAAGATTTTGACCCCTCCTGCGCCTCTAGCCGCCGGGCAGGTTTAACCGACCTTATGCAAATTATGCAATGTGGTTCTGCTGCTCAAAATGGACGCAGAGAGTTGCCTGTTTGGGCAGCAGAAACGCGGCCAGGCTGACTTTGCCTGTTTGCTACATGGCCAGAAGCAGGTTGGTTGTGAGTTCGAACCACCGTAGCGGCACGTTTCTAAATCGTGTTCGTTCGCACTCATGCCTACCAATACCTACAATATATCGCGACACCATAAGTCAGGAAGGTACTCGTCACTCAGACAATGACACCCACCTCCCAAGAACCCAGTCTCTACCCACGTCTTCCTTCTATTAAAATCAGGCTCTTCCGGGACGTCCCACGCTGCATCGAAGACCTTCGTTTTCCCTTTATACAAGTAGGTGGCGTGAGCATGCACGGTCTTGATTACACCGTGCGCTACCCCAACGGTGGCGAGGTCTTTGAGGCCTTTGAAGATGGTGTGCGTGGTTTCTGGCCATGTGTCGGGCGGGTAGTCATCTTGGTATGTGATGTGCACAGAGAGGGTGTTGATTTTGAAGAGACGTTTAGAACGCATGCCACGCACCCAAGAATGGTTGGGTCCAGGATAAGTTGCCGTAAGCATAGGAAAGTCACGTGGCTGATCTTCAGGATGCGACCACTCAGAGGCTAGCCATCCCTTAGGTAGCCCGCCAGGCGAACTTTCCTTGTTCGCGAAAAAGTAAGGTCCGAAATGGATGAACCGGTTCAGCATCGCCGTCAGATCTCGGAAGGCGGTACCAGGTTGCCGTGGCCAGCCATCATTACTCCCGAAGCCCTCAGTACTGAAGACACGTAGTTGAACATCTAGGTCGAATGGAATATGTGGAGCAAGATAAGGTGGCAAGTAGGTCCAGGTTGGCCATTGCAAGTATCCCTTGACCATGATGTCCACTTCAGCTCGCAGGAGGTGGCCAGATGCAAGTAGAGAAGATATGAGGGCGAAGTACTCGTTCCGGAGTTGGCGATTTGTCCAGACTAAAGGTGAATATCGCCAGTGCTGGCATTGTGGGACGCTGAATTCGTAACTGATACGGTCATCGGCCAGTCTCTTTCCTGGCAAGGAGGGATATAGGGGTGCTTCGGTACGTGCGTGGATCAAGTAGACGTAGATCTCGTCTCGTAGTTCGCGAGGTAGGCGTAGTATGCCTGGAAGAGGACTCGGACTCGCCATATCATTGAAGACCGCACGCGGTGTAAGTCCCAGGATTGACTTGCTAATTTGATTGAGATTGAAATCTTCCCCACTGCAACGCCCTCTTCTTAGATGATCAAGACTGCTCGCTCTTCGTCAAGAAAGTCTAGTGGACCAGTTGAACAGTAGAGTCTTCTGACTTGGAAAATAGTCGTGCCTCAGGCATATAGAGCTTTGACCATGTTCAGCCACATCGTCGTAAAGCTGCCCCGTTTCGACCTTCCGGCAAATCTCATGTCTTCTACTTGATTGACCAACATTGTTGAAGACCTCTCGGACAACCGCAATGAGGATCCTCCTGGCGCTTGATGGCAGGGCATGGATCGTCAAGATAGCTGAGCACAGAGCGTTCTGAAAACAGTCTGCTCGCTGATTGCGCGAACGAAGAGAGATTTGGTGTTCGATCAATGTCCCGGATTAGAATCCACGGACAGATGTACAGATGTGAAGCATGCCAACGCACGTCAGTGCGGGGCGGAGCTGTTCCGACTGCGCCAAGAGCCCAGGCGCTCCCTGCAAACAAGTCCGGCATCGGTGAGCTCAACTTACTGTACCAGCGGGCCGTGTGATGACACAAGATTCATGTACCACAGACGGTACCTGCGCCTTTATTCCATAGGCTATGTAGAGGAAACACAGTCTCCGAAAAAAGTCTGAACCAAATCATGGTTTTCTCTGCCGTGGTCCTGATTGTTGCAAGACATCCTACTCATTGGCCAGTGGCTGCTGCAAGAAGATCAGTCCATCATTATACGCTCGTGATTGCCTGCATCCTGGTCAAAATCTCCCACCCGGAGATCTGCATTTCGCTACCATTAGTTGCATGGTGTACGTTGTCTCCGTTGCAATTTGAAGTGCATAAACTCCAGTCCCATTCCACACCTCGCAATTTGAACCACAAGGGATAATACAAAGCCCTCGGGTATTCTAGTATCAACCACTTGTCATCCTCCCTTCGTATCTTATACGTCTCATCCATCGTCAGGCCGTTCTCGAGGTTCCTTTCCACTTCTGGCCAATGGTCCCTGGTGATGGATAGGGGACTGGCATGTGGCTGGAAAACGAGCATTCTCCGCCAAGAGGCCATTTTATTGTCGTGATCGAGTGCCGCGGCGGCGTTGTGAGGCCGGCTCCTTAAAGTGACGGCTGCACTAGGTTATGAAGAATGCGCATGGAATAAATAGTTGCGTAGGAAAGGATTGACCGCCATTTTCTTGGGCACGCCGGCTAGGAGTCGGGGGCCTTCTGGAGTAAGCTTTGTCGTATCGCATCCCGCTGTCTTACAGCAAGGTCCAACTGTTCGCGCGTGACCCCAGCCACTGGCTCGAAGAAAAGTGCTCGCTGAACGAGCGAAGAACCATGGACCACTCCATGGAAAAAGCGAGAGATGTCTTGTGCGTGAAGCAAGTCCTGTAAAGGCAGGTGAAGGAGGATCATCTCCAGTATCTCCACAGTCTCTAGGGGACGTGTCGCCGTGACTTCCTTCAATGGGCTTTGGAATGGTTGTCCCGGGAGTACATGTCTGATGAAAGCAGTCATAAGATATGCTTCTGAATGAAAGATGATTGAAGATGTGAGCGAGCGACCATCGTCCGATAATGAGGGTCGCGGGCATACTTATGAGCATATGAGCTCGACCTGTTCACATCACTCACTTGTGGATCTTAAGCACAAAAGATCAGAAGAATGCCGAGTGGTTTTATATTTCAATGTGGATCACGCATGCTTTCGTGGCGATCTCAACCACCTTCCACATCTCGTTCGCCTGGTCCGGTGCTCTCATCACTTCCGCAACGGCAGAATTGCTTCTTTGTCTGCATCGAGGCTGGGCCATCACTGCCTGGACCCCTCCACGGCATTGGGCTTGTGTGGTGTGCTGTCAGCCAACTCTTCCGTACAGCCCGCTGGTAAGGCTTCCCTTCCTTGCTGAGCTTTTGCGAGAAGTGGGCCATCTCCTTGGCAGGTGCGTGGAGCTTGCGATAGCGCTTCGCCGTCTTCAACTTCATCACAATGCCGACTTTGCGCCTTGACTGGCCCTCCAAGCTAAATAGTATGGTTGTGGACATTTTAGTAAGTCTTTCCTTGTGTTTTACATCCCTATCATCTACAACCGACTTAACCGTTGAAGTGTTGAGTCTAGACTAGCTCACTATCGCACTAGACAAGCCTCCAATAGCTCGACGTTAAATATACAAGCTCCTGTCCTCAGCTCGAATCCGTCCGACTCGAGTCACAGGGAAGTCGCTTGTCTTATCAATCAGTGTATACAGTAGTAGCCGTTACACAGTACCTGCTCCCCTCAAAAGTCATTTGACAATGGTTAGATGTCCTAACACAATCATAAACACTTCATAATTTCCTCCGCTAGCTGAATGGCTGTTCTTCTTCTTTTTAGCCTGCGGACCGTCTAGCGTAGAAGGGGGGATCATCACGTACACGCGCTTCACGTTTCTTACACTCACTTTGCGAATTGATTGCTACATCAATATAGACTTCATTGAAGCTGCGTTGAAGGAGCTAAGAGTTAGTGATACGATGAATGCTTTCCCTTTTGCATAGCAGTTCAATATCAACCGTTCTACCTTGTCGTGACGATGGAGAGGCGTCACCAAATTAAGCCAACAACACTACCAAAATCAACAACTCCTCAACCCCCAACAGGAGTCCAAACTTATTGCGCGTATCAACAGATTCACCGATAGAGGTCTGCCTCCAACGGTTGCAATAGTATGCAACCTAGCCTACGAGCTCGGCGGAAAAGAGCCTGGACACTGCTGGTCCCAGAAGTTTTGCACCCGCCATAAAGACCACCTCTCGTCTGGTTTTCTTTAGTCAATCGACAGACAACGTATCAAAGCCGATTCCAAGCAGTCCTATACCTTGTTACAACAGAAGATCGACCGACATAGCATCAAGAGATATGACATCTTTAGCATAGACGAGAAAGGCTTCCTTATTGGATTCGGTGGCAAGGCAAGACGGATATTCACCAAGGCAGCACGACGAGACTAGCGGCTACTTATCATAGACGGACACGGCGGCTATATGACCCTGGAGCTACTAGATTCGTGCCATGAGACTCGGATCATCGTTGCAGTCTATCCACCTCACTCACCGAACCGGCTGCAGCCGCTAGACGTTGGTCTCTTTGCACCACTAGCTACAAGATATAGCCAACAACTTGATCGATTCATATCAGACAGCCAAGGCATCAGTTCTGTTACAAAGCGTGACTTTTACCGCCTTTTCAGGCCTCGTCCCGAGCCTTTCTCACGCCAAGCAACATCCTTTCGTCTTTCGCGAAGACGGGGTTATCTCCCTTCAATCTAGCTGTTGTATTGGACAAGATGACGTTAGCTTATTCTTCACGACTAACGACCGCCTCTTCAGCAGACAACCTTCTAGCAGCTGTCAAACAACGCAAGAAGGTGATGTTCGTGCCAGCCATGCTCAACCGCTGCACGGACCGTCCGACTCCAGCAAGGCGAGTGTCTATGCGACTGGTGAGTAACTTGATCTCGGTCTCTTGTGTCGCAATCCGGTCTGCGGTCTTGTCGTGGTTCGTGAATGGACCATTGAGCTATATCTGCGCACCAGTTAGTGGTAGTTGCTGCTTTTTTGTACGCGATCATCCACAGCGTAGCGACTCCAAGCACGTTGTCGCAGCTGAATTTGCAACCATACAGGTGCTCCGAGAACGCTTGACTTTTCCCGCTTTGAACAATCTAATTTTCGTCCGATCTCTCCAAGAACAGCCTACCTCCTGGTGATCGCGTGGTCCAACGCTATAAGTCGCTGAAGAATGACTCGCATACTATGGTGCAAGTGCTCACCGCAGTTCCAGACTGCCGTGTATCTACTTCGCCAAGGGCCTGCCATTCCGTCTCTTCAATGCTCGAAGCGAGTGGAGTGTGGTTTCAAGCGTCTTGAGATGCTCTTCCAAGCCCTTGATGACGGCTGGAGCGTCTATGATCTTTTCCACATCATCGACTGTTCGTCGAATGTCATGGATCGGCTGAAGATACCAGGGCGCAAAGACCAGAGGGCAAATGTTCTCAAGCTCCTTCACGACAAATTCTCAGAAGCATTTACTGGCGACATAATTGATATCTCACCAGTGAAACAAGAGGAGGCACTACATCTGCTGGAGAAGAAGACTGGAAAGTAGGACGACAATGCTGTTTGAGAATTGGTCCGCAGATCCGGGGTGTTTCCCAGTGCCTACCGTTCAAGCAGGCGGTTACATCAGACACCGGACGCCATGACTTTCGGCACGAGAGTACTTTAGGAGTTCCGCCAGAGTGAGCGGTCACGATCTCCTCTGTTGAGCTATGATGCTCACCTGCTACGGTGGGACTGGGAAGCGAAGAGCTCTGTATTACTTACATGGAACATATCATTCGAGTACATTTCGAGGTCGCGGCAATCTGCTGCAAATCTCCTATCTGTGATGAACTTCTATGATCGTCAGAAGCATTCCCGAAGCTTCTTCACCCGTCAACTGGCACGCCTCGTGGCAGTGCGAATCTGAATGAGGGGACGATGATCAGTGCCTTGTTGGGGTTGGCTGATATCCGTGGGGTCTTCGATCAACGAGGAGTGCGTCATGCCCTCGGTTATGCTTTTGTGGGGGCCACCTCCGATGTGTCGCTCGTCTGTGCTGGGCCTTCAGGATCGAGTTCGGCTTTGTGCTGCTCTGCGTGTGCATCGATCCAGGGTTTGAGTTGCTCAAGCACTCGATCGGCCTCGGACCGTATATAGCTGATCTGGGACGTGGGCGACCGCCGTGGCTCGACGCAGTAGCTCATCATGTCTGTACTCAGCTTGATCACTCTCTCGGCGATTGCAATGACGGAGACCTTGGTGTGCTCGTCGCGGGAGCTACCCGAGGCTAGCGACTGGTGGTTTCGTTGTGGTGAGGGGCATGGGGTCGGGGCTCTTGCTTGCTTTGAGGGTCTGCCGCCGTGCGTCCGCCATTTATTTGAGTCGAGGTGCAAAGAGGGCCTGTGTTCTAGGAAACATGAGCATCGATTCCGAACCATGAAAATCTCTCAACTCAGACGTACTCTTGCGCGAAAGTTTGATTGTAATCCGAGTGTCCCTACCCTTGGCATTCGGATCATTCGGGCTCTCACCAACGGCCGGAGGCACACCCAGCGCCACAGTACCGCACGATCGGCTTTCGGGGGCCCTTTATTCTGATCTGTCCATGCTAAGCCCAACGTATGAGACTGTAGAGCTATTGCGGACACCACGGCCCTTTATCACCTTATGCTGTGGCACACGAACCGCGAAACGCTCACACCGTTACCCCTTTGCGAGTCCGCATCTACAACACACGAATATAGAATGCCATCCTGCACTCTCGTACCGATAAAGGGGTCAAGAAAACGCCCGAACGCAGCTCCACAGGTTCGCGTCCGCACGGCGTATAGAAGGGGGGTGGACCTCGGACTGTAGACGCAGTTGCAGGTGGGAATCAACCGCTTCCCCGTGACTTTATGGCTCCTTTTCTTGATTTGTTCACGTGAGCAACGACAATAACCGGGTCCCACATGGTTCGATAGCTCTCCCTCGGAAAGTCCTGGGCTCAAGAACATGGGAACCCTGACCGACATGTTGAATGTGTCGTAACATATAACATCGAATCTTGCCTTTGTCCTCTCCAATCCGCCTTCTCCAATTTCGTTCCTCCGCTCTGGTCTTCTCGATTCTTGACTTCGCCAGTCACCCATTTCCATACCTGTGTAATGCTTGTCATCTATGTCTCCCTGTGGCCGGCCAGTCGTAATCTGCCCCTTGAGAGTCTCGGTACCGGGAGACGCGACCAACGCCCACCGACGACGCAGCTAACCCAGGCTCAAGTACCTGTCCAAGGCTGAAGTCTGCCGAAAGCTGGAAGGCCACAGAGAACGTCGGGCGAAGATAGTTGTACCAACTCATTCGGAAGACTTCGGGCACATACATACTATCACGCCGGCATTGGACGGACCTGGCCCCGATGCCTCTCGTGTTTGTCTAGCGAAGCTTCACCATAGCGGAATGTTTGTTTTCAACATGGAAGGTCAGTAGCGACACGACTTGCTCCAATGATATTATTGCTAATAACGAGTAGACGAGGCGATTTGGGACGGCTTTGAACAGCTTCCTTCGTACGAGGAAATGGATACGCCCGCGGAGGGTGCCGGAGAGGAGAGTGCAGAAGTTGTTGGGAACTCAGGTAGCTTACATCGGCTTGCATACACAACGGCGTGTATAGACAATGGCATGCATAGACAATGGAGCGCATAGAGAACAGAAGTTTGAGGTCGATAGCGACGTCTGTAGGCTGCGATCGTTCCTTCTTTCCATAACCGGGAGCGTTTGGGCGTAGTAACTGTTTACTGCTATCTCCGCACTAGAAAACACTGTTTGTTTCTGTGCAGGGAGATATGATGAAGACGTTATAGTAAGGGTGATGACCAGAGACAGTACGCGATATGCTGTGGTAGCGAGAACACGGTTCATGATGATAGATTAGCATCTGAACCAAGACGCGCGAGACACGGACCTGCAGGGGAGTAACGGAAGATGTGTCGAGCGACAACAAAGATTCGAGCGATCACGAACAGGCATGGAGAGCACCCTTCGATGTAACACGCTACTGTCAGTGGGAATTTTCGGGAATCATACGTCAAGAATCGCGGACACGCCACGTAAAAGGATTTGCGGGAAGGGGAGGAAGAACGTCAGTGAGGCCTGTTCAGAGTACCATGAACGACCTCTGCTCAAGAAGCTAACGATGCCTCATTGCATCCTGCCGCATTGCATCCTGCCGCATCTTTTTCCATGTCTCCTGTTCCTCCAGTACAGTCCCGGCCGTCCCTCAGACTGGCACGCCGGGAAATTTTGCTCAACACATTACTACTACAATATGCTTTTATACAGCAGCAATTCATGTCTTCCTCAGCATCGGCCCCAACCTACCACATGCCGTCCGAACGCTCGCCTCATCTACAAACCCTGATGGCCTGGCCTGACGCTAACAGTCCCGCGAGTCAACAATCGCCCACTCAAACAGAAGGCAGTGCTGCCAGAGGACAACTGGATGCTGGCTACAAGCTACGTGAACTTCTACTCGTCAAATGGAGCGATAATTGTGCCGCAGTTCGGCGAGGAGAGGACGGATCGAAAGGCTGTACAGGTCTTGCAGCGCCTGTCCCCGGGGAGAGTGATCGAGACCGTATTGCTGGATTGGATGGCTTATGCAGGTGGGAGACCGGATTCCGTGACGCAACAGTGGCCGGCGCCTGGTGGATGAGAGAGGCGATGGAACAACGATACATTCTGTCTCTACTCTGGTTGATTGAACGCTGAGATGTCTGAGAGGTTGTGTAATTAGAGGCAGTATTTCTAACTTCATCATTACCAAACATGTATCGAGAGTACTACTCGTTGAGTTATCCTTTTAGTCATACTACAAGAAATGTCCAGTGTGTTCTACGTTCCCCCTTGGTCTAATCTAGCAGGGGATTCGAACAAAAGTGACCATTGCCTGGTAAGGGAAGAATGCTGACCAAAATATCCCTCGATTGATTGGCTGTGATGCTCAAAATGTGCGACATGCGCTCGAGAATGAAGAAATGATGGCAGTCGTGCGAAAATCCGGAGCAGTCGGAGCGGGTGCGCGTGTTCCGACGACACATAGTGTTGTTCACTTCGCCGTCCCGTAGGCCCTCGCTGCCGGATTTATGTTGAAAGTGCCGACATTGCGACTGTTGGAAAGCAGCTTCGCGACTTCTTGTTGGTATCGGTGTCTGTAGGGTGGATGGCCATCCGAAGGAGTTCGAAAGTACTGGGCGCCGCGTGATCGAGGAGGCGGAAGCGTAGAGGATCCGCCATCGAGTTGAGGAGCTGTTGAACAAGTGTCGGTCGCTTTGATGTTATCCACCATGGTCTTTCGTCTCGGTAGTCTCGGACTTGTTAGTGTCAGCCGAGCCAGCTGACGCTGGACGCTGCTTCTGCAACTTCTTCCGTCTTGGAAGCTGGAGGGTGAGCTCTAAGCCTGCTCTGGCTCTGCATGAAGGCCGGCCTTTACAGATCTAGTAGGAGGCACAGGTGATCTGATTGCTCTATCGGCGCCGGTGATAGCGGTAGAGGGAGGTATACACTCGCCTGCGTTTTGATCCGTGTTTCTCGTAACCGTAACAGTTCCAAATTGATCAATGCTCTGTGCTAAGGTCGTCGCGGGTACCTCCAGCCAGTCTACACTGCCTGTCTTGCGGGCGAACGTGAGATCCCGCAGAAGTATAGTGTTCTTAGAATTGTTGAAATCACGGCCTTGACTTGCGCCATTGTAGATTGCCCGATTCACATTCACTTTCAACTCGTGCCACTGGTCATTGAATCTCCGCAAAGCTGCACGGAAACTGTTGATGTATTGAATGCTTTGCGCAGCGACACCGTAGTGCCAGAGGATGTCAGAGTCGCCCATCAACTCTAGCGTGTTGAATAGCATTCGAAATGCGGCCAGCCTGTTTTTACCAGCACTGCTGCGATCATCACGTGGCGGAAAGTCGTTCTCGGCGGCTTTCAATTGCTGCAGCATGTGATTGTCGGCGTCACTCCGTTTGCAGAGGGACTTGACGATGATCTCGGCATGGTTGGTATCCTCGCGTTGAGCATCGATGGCTGCGATGCAGCCGTTGAGAGAGTCGCTACAGTATTGGGGGCAAACAAGAACTTGAACACGCACCGACTGAGCTCACTGTCACACGTGTCCATGGTGGTGGGGAAGATGTCAAGCGAGCAGGTGCTCAAGGATCTGCACGAAGCTCTGCTATGGAGTACGATACTATAAGGTAGTAAAGGAGTCTTTACATATTCGGGGCCCCTTCGCCTGCGGGGAGCTTCGAGAATCAGTTAAAAGTCACGTGACAATGAGTCACTTAAAGGTCACCTGATGATGACAAGAAAAAGGACCAATGGAATCAAAGCTTGGCGATCCTTGGCAAAAAGGCGTCGGAAAGTATCGCACTCCCCTTCGCTTCGTGCAACAATGTGCGCATGCAGAAACCGCATGCATCGCGGGTGCCAAGATGGCCACTGCGCAAATGGTTGACGAAGTCTACATCATGCTTCACTGTGCCTGCCTACGCCCTGCCTCGTCCACCGCTACCCGCTCATAATCTTCTAAGACGACTCCAAAACATGATCCAGCACTGGGCGAGACAATTCGTGTGGTATCAACCTTCATGGTCGCGTTGCAACAGTCAATTGAACACACCATCGCATAACGGGCATCGAGCCGAGGATGATGAAGCGGAAGCTGGACTGCGTCCTGCTACCCTTCCTCGCTGTGTTCAACCTGCTTCTATCCCACAGCGGGTTCGTACCTGAGCTTGTTCTACACCAGATACGAACACGATGTGTGGTTAGGCGCCTCCCACGGGCAAATAGCAGTCGTCGACTCTTTACGCACCCAGAGAGCATGGTCGTCACTGGTCAAGAGGAGCAGTCGGCAGAGCAGCGCATCTATCCAGACCACGACCCATACAACCAACCACTACACACCTGCGACACGAAATGAGTGACGATGGGTTGGACGAAGACGAATGTAGGTACGCCGTCCTGTCTGCAATTTCCACCTACAAGATCGTCCGACCAAACCGACGCTCGCGTGGCAACATATCGGGGTACTTTTCCGACGTCAACCTTCGGGGGGGATTCAATGGGTCCATAACGATCCATAAGTACATGAATAGTCGACTAGAAGCTGCATCCGCAACCCTACCTGGTAAGCAATTTGAATTTCGGGCGGGGTCAACGGTCACTGACCTAATTCACGCAAAGAACAAGACCCAAGAAGCGACGGAAACCATGCGGTGCAGTTGTAATTGTCTATGGTTCTGCGGTGTCTCGGACTACGCGCTGCCTACCAGACCCTTACGTGTTACGACACAACGTAGGAGGTAAGGTACAAAGAAGCTCCTGGGCAGATCTAACAAATTGGACCAAGCAATTCGGACTGAGTTTAAGCATTTTTCCGTCTGCGCAAGCACATACGTACCACAGTGATATACGAAGGCAGCATTGAGAGTTGTAGGCTTTCGATCGAGAGCAATACCGACACGTTACAGGCGTGACGTGAACCCATACTGCCGCTGATAACTAGGTCCTGGTCCGGACCCGGCTAAAGAACGGTGACTGTTAGTTGACTTTTAGATCAGACACCTGCCTTGGTGGACCGGGCTGTCACATCACGTCGCGAGGTATGCCGCATGCTCAGGTAACTAGGCGATCGTATACAAGTTTTCATCTATTCGTTGTCTCCAAGCTCCAGCGTAGCGCTTTAAGGAAGTGGATGCGTGAGTGTGTCTAGGACAGCTGCAGTTCTGATGATGACAATGCCGCTGGTACTAAGCAGTCCATACCACAAACCGAGCATGGAGAATAAAGGCGGGACATGCCAGATTGGAAGGGTCACCAGCTAGGGGTCTGACGGTGGGACGCTTACTGTGCAAAATGGGCGAGGCATTTTTCATCATCACCATACAACATCTCGTAATTCGACATGACTGCACGAGTTGCTACAGTCAGTTGCAAATGAAAGATGAAATCATTCTGTGACTGAGATGTGATTGAATTCCGCGCGAGTCCTCCTCAGTTTAGCGCTCCCGTCTAGTGCCCGCCTCCCGTCTAAAACCAAACAGTGTTTCGTTCTCCTCACGCTGCTTCTGTATCGTAAAGAGTATTGCCAGGAGCATCAAGTGGAGACATTTTAAACACATGAGCTTGCAGTACCACATACAAATGCAATACGGCGCGATTGTCGTCGCAGGCATTCCAACTCTTCGATCATTTCGAGCCTTTCCGCTACTTACCCGGAAATGGACCACGCGAAAATAAAGGTTTTCTCATAGAGCTGTGCGAGCATGGCAGAGCTCTTAGTCAGCTTAGAAACCACCCGGATGAACGGAAAGACCGCATGGGGCATTATACTTGTACTGTACGGCATTGCAACACTTTAGAACTTTTACAAACAACTACTTAATACAAGCGGTTGGCAGGACCTTCGACGCTGGTTACAAGAGTAGTCACCATGGTCTCACATTTGGAGATCTTACGAAACCATGGCGAGACAACCTCGCTCTATGAACATTCACTACAGAACGCGCTGGATCTCGCAAGTGGACATCTACCCTTGGTTGTTGTTATGCAGGAGCCTTGCAACCTCGCTGATACTGCCTCCTACGAGAACATGGTTTACGGTGATGACGCGGCAAGCCTGTACTCCGTAGAGCGAGTGGGATGTCCAGCGCTCCAGGAAGTTGAACGTCTTGCCGAAGAGGCTTCTGCGGACAGATACGGTTTGGAAGATTTCTCGGTATTCGATATCAACACTCTGCTTTCTCCGGACATGCAAGACGATTCAAAAAATCTTGAAGCGGACCTCCTAGCAGCTCACCAAACTTTCTGGGATATGATCAAAGCATTGGCGCCAAAGGTCATCCTGGTGTTAACCTGCACTGCAGGAGAATCTCAGCACAAGCCTGTCAGACTATTATCATCGTCGCTCAAATTAGCCGGATCCGTACGTCCTGTTTCTTTTGGAGCAATTCAACTCTATGCCACGCTACAGTGATACGAGCTTTCCATCCTAGCGTCTATCTCAGAGATGACTATACTTCGGACCAGAGCTGGTCACGGGAGGATGTGCGCTTGGCGAACCAAGTGTTACGTCTCTGCTTTGCCAAGGCATTCATCGGACTATCCAGTGAGGACCCCGTTGAACTCGAGGATACGGAGCTATTGCAGGCATGGAGAGCACAATTGAAGGCGCAAGAAGACTTGCGGGCTGTTGAAGAGAATTTGGGAAACATATTGACGTTGAACTGAAGCGACATCAACCGCTGTGGGTAGAACGGAAGGAGGTGCATTTCGAAGACAGCACGAGCGCAGCAAAAGGACACCGAGGACAGGCAGCTTGAATCGTATTTCATTGCTTAGAAATTACACGCATGCCTCAAGATTCAAGTCGTAATTCATCAGGTAGTAAGTGCCAGGCCTCTATGTCTTGTTCTACCACGAGGTTCGTAACCATCAACACACCCCTCCGTCCTTTTGAACAGTTCCAAACGCACAGGTGGGCCTCCGTGGTTCCACGAGCTGCTTTGACTCATATCCGACACGCCGGAGTCTAGACAATCCAAGTCCGACAACGTAGAACAAGTTCTCGGTCTCTTCCTTGAGTAGCAGTCAATCTCGGCTTCCTCTGCAAGGGAATCTGAGTCGTCCTTTCGACTGCGCTTCGTAGGGCTTGCGCTTCGACCACGCCCCTGAGCTTCCGCAAAACGTCGGCATTCCGGTGGAGTGTAGAATTTCACGTCCACATCACCATTAGCCTGTCGTACAGCAAGCCGGCGCGGCTGGCTACTCTGCAAAAATCCAATGAGCTTCGGAAAGATGTCCCATGCGAAGCGCGCAAAAAGGTACTCTGCCGTGCGTCCTGCGAGCGGCTCGGTTGGCTTGTTGTGAAAATCTTCGTACACTTCCTGATCCTGAGACATTGAGTGTGTATGCCATGTACCCTTGTCACCACTCTCAGGTGTACACTTGGGCACAATGCTGAAGTAGTAATTATCCCAAAGATAGTGAACGTCGCGCCGCAGCCGAAGCAGGTTCGAGGCGCAATCGGCCACATCTTGGCCCGTTCGTCCACCGAGCTCCCCGTATTGATCCATTTCGTTGTCCGCGAACCAGCTCTTCTCTGAAGTCGGCACGATGTGCGATGTCTCGCAAGCGAGGGACTTGTTCGTGATGCGACAGGTCTCAGTTGTACGGGGAGCGGCGGGTGAGACTAACGCGGTCGCTTCATATGCTGCTTGCCGCCAGAGCACAAAACCTTTGCCGTACCGAAACGGCCATACGCGAAAGTTGGGAAAGACAGCGAAAGGTTCGCCATCCTCGGTGGTGACATGGAAGAAGTATACGCCTGCAGGCACTAGGCCTTCAGTGTCAGGCTCCGTGCGCGGCTCACCGTTGCGCGAAGGTGAAAGCCAGCCGTCGGCAGAGCTGTAAGCGATGATACTGCATGCTGCGTGAACTGTTGCATAGTGTGCGTGACTCTTGGATATTCCGTCGCACGCCGGCAGAGCAAGGAGGGTGTTGTTGCCTCCATAGCCAGGGTGCTTGATTGTGATGCGGTGGATGATGAACGTGGCGGGGTGCTCGACGGCTGGCTCAGAAGGATGGTTCGGTGCGCCCGATGTCGACGGTATAATAGATGCGAAAGTGGACTCCATACGTTGCGGATACTTGTATCTTACGAAAAGTGTTCGAAAGCCATGGCGTCTCCATGCAATCAAAACAACAAGCGGGGATCAGCCACCATACTCTAGCCACACAATGGCCGTGCGGCGCGGCAAAGCGGCATTGAGCCACATCGTCGAAACTGACCGAATCCTTTCGAAGCGCTACAGTCGAGTTGCAATTTATCCCATTGGATTACCTGCTCGGACATCCGCCATGGATGACCCTTCTGCACCGATTCGACGGGACCAGTGGCTAGTGCCGGGTCCGGATCTCGGTGGCCTGATCGACCTGCAGGGCATCGTGCCTGATGCCGGAGTTGTGACGCAGGAGAGATCGCCCTCACACGCAGGGCCCGCGACGTGTGCCCAGCTGCATACTAGTGCAACCCAAAACGAACCTCGCCCGCCTCGCTTCCTTTGGCTGGGTGGAGATCGGCAAGAGACGGAAAGTGACAAGGGCCCGGCCCAGGTAATCTGTTACGACTTAGAGCTAAGGCTTAGGAAGAACAAGCGTACCGAGGTGGTCGACACAGAACGAAAGCTGCGAGTGGCACCGAGTATGCACTGGGAACAGATTTTGCACAAGAAAGTCGATGTGATTCGAAGCCAGAAAGACCTCGAAGATACCCAAGCTACCGTTGTGGACAGAAATGTCATTGTATCATTGACAGGCCGTCCCTCTGCTAAAGTTCAGAAGCATTTCAAAGGTCTCGACATAGACTGGTCATTTGCTGAAGAGGAGATGACGACGTGGGCGCGGCATCTTCGTTCTCATCAGAATCTCAAGGTCGAGCTTGTGATCAACTTGAAGGCGAACGAACCTCTAACAACATCATTGACTAAAAGGAAAGAAGTGGGACGTTCGTCTGCTACGACACGGATGCTCGCTGAGCGTAACGAAGGTCTACGGACGGAAGCACAAATCTCCAGACATATGGCAGGAAGGCTGGACAAGATAAGATCCATCCGGTGTGTGGATACCACTTGCAGAAACCAAGGACAGTGGTGTCGTGTGGATCAAAACACCGGTCAGCATCATCCGGCAAGATCACAAGACATTCATCAGTTGTCCAGGCTGGACTTAAGTTCGTCGCGCGATGCCCCCAACAAACGACAGGCAGATCAGGCAGGGAACAACGTATCCAAGAAGCGAAGACATGGCCCTTTGGAGATCACCAGACGTTGTCCGGTGAGTCTTCGTGCATCTTCGCCGTCCGCTCAAGGATCAATAGCGTCACCACTGGCCCCGTTCACACGCAGAAGCATTTCGAAGTTACCAACAGGAGACATCCTCAAACTGTTTGGTCTGGAGGGTCGAGACCCAGTTAAACTGCTTCCCCAATATGGAGCGTGGATGCTTGGTCAAAGTGACGATGCCAGATGGCCAAAGGCGAGTCGGAAGGCCGAGGAAGTGGCCATGGAATTGACCTTGGATGTTGTCCAGATCGACTTTAAGTTAGGCCACAAAGCCCTCGTTGATGAAGGCGTCGCGATTGGAACGGCTCTTCGATGGGAAGAGTATGTTCTGCCGTGGCTACAGGAGCACGCGCGAACACCAACATCCCCATTGGAAATCGAAGCCTGATCATACTGCGCTCATAAATACCCTTTTATATCTATAGTGTTTTACGCATCTAAGTTACATTCCTTCCACCGTAATCCCAGCGCTTTTGAAGTGACCTCTCGCACCATGTGCTCTCGATCCTATTTGGTCGACGCACCATTGCAGGAAGGGCGCAAATCCTTGGTTGGGGTCATCAGTGTACAATGACCAATGCTTCCTTATGAAACTCTTCAGCTCCGCGAAGAACTCTTCGATAGGGTTCAGGTCCGGTGAGTAAGGGGGGAGATAGATCAGCATTACACCAGCCTCTTCACACATATGCTTCACCCGTGCCGTGTGATGGATTGATGTATTGTCCATGATCAATACCAATCTTGGCTCGGGCCATCTTCCACACAGTCTCCTCAATGAACTCTTCAAAGAGTGCACTGTCTGTATTTCCGTAGAACATTTTGGTCATGACAACCCCGTCTTGGCAGTATGCGGGCAGGATCTGGAGCCTCTTGCCTCGATGGAACTTTGCAACTTGAACCGGCGCCACCCTTTCTTTCTGAAGCCAACGAGCCCGTCGCACCCTGTCTCGTCAATAAAGACCAGCTGCCACGAACGCAAATTCGACACCTTGTCCATGTAGAAGTCTCGCAGGTCTGGTTTGCGCTCCTTTGCCCTCCGACGATTCATCTTCTTTGACCAGCACATGTTGCTCAATGATCTGCTGATGGTGGATGTTGAAACGAGGACGCCGTGAATATCGAACAAGAGTGCTCTCATCTCTTCGAGGTATCGATCGGAGTGCTCGGATAGGTACACTCGCAGTGTGTCGCGCATCTCCAACGTGACCGACGCAAGTCGTCCTCCTCGTCGGTGAGCTGATTTGTCCCGCCCGAACTTCTCCAAATTTTCACGCATCCTCACGATGGTCGGGATGCTGCAGCCTACAACTGCTGCTATGTTACGGAGTGTGAACCCTCCTCGTCTGAGCATACTAGATACCGCTTCCAGTTCATTCGAAGTCAGGCGCGGCATACTGGTGCATAGAGGAGTGGACGAAAGGGATGAACTTGATGCAGCGCTCTGGTTGGGAATATTTAAGACAGCGTGATTGGGACGATGTCACGGAGATGCTGTCTCAAATAGGACTGTGGCGAACATCGCATCTATGGATCATAAACCAAAAATTCCCTCTCATGGGGACACTGTTGAGGAAGAAGCCTTGACATACCTTCTGTCTACCATACTGGAGTAAGGCGTCGGCTGCGCAATGTCCCACGTTTGATCTGATACACGAATCAGCAATGCAATTCTTTGCTCGGTGATCCTGAATTAGGCAGTACTGCGCTGTTTAAGGATATGGCGATAGAACCTGAAGGAGCGGCATTCATGATTTCATAGTGATATTTACCTTTCCTTATCTCTGCCCATGATAAAAACACCATGAGGTTTAAAAGCAATGCGGAACAACTTCTAGAAGGATGTGTCTCTGTGCTATCCCCGTGGAGACGTCTTGAGCAATTGACTGAGGTACGGGCCAGGCTGTCGTTGCAATGCCTCCACCCTCGCTACGCTGCGGCCCAGATCGGGTGACAACGAACCTGGAAGCGCCCTCACGACAAGGCACACAGGTGTGTTTGCTTCCAACCGTCGATGGCGTATAGGCACCGGAGAAGCTCGTCGATCGTTCGTCGGACATCCGACGGTCTAGGAACCATGTTTTAACTTCACCCAGGCTTTTGCTGGCTTGCGAGCTCGAAGTGAACAAACTTGCAAAGGACTTGGAGAATGTTGACAGCAACTCCTGGTTCGTTATGCCGGGCTAGTGGGAAGCCAATGTCCCGTTGGTCGTGCATCCTCATGAGGAGCGACGCTGCACCTCATGACTGAGCTCCTTGTCATTCACAATGGTGAAACTCACGTAAAAACTTTAACGTGCGAGCTCAAACGCCTCTTGTGTGACGAGCTGTTGATACTACCGATTATAGCTGCCGTCGACAGATCATACCTCAGGACAGCGATTTTAGAGCGCAGGAAGTTGGTTGGGATCGATTGTAGCACCCGCGACCATTCCGTGATGATACTCACGAGCGACCTGAAGGGTTTCCACCTCCTCTCTGATCTCGGCATCAGTCACTTGCTTTACGAGCGGTCATGATAGAACGCGATCTGAATGCTTCAATCTTGCCTCCAACCTGACACCATGCCAGACGCTCCAATTCTTTGCGGCGGTCGCACTCCAGTGTGATTGGTAGCGGCAACGGGACGTTGAATGTGTCCAGTCTACTGCCGTTCTGTGGTGCATTGGCGAGCGAACGAACGACATACTTGGCGTTGGAAGTCTCGTGAGCAAAGCACCAACCGCGTTCTTCATACTTTGCCTGTGCCGCAAGGACGCTCTGTGGATATTGGCTATTGTTGGCCCACAAGGAAGAGAACCCACCGGGCGCTTGTTTATAGTACAGATGGAATGTCCCATATGCAGTAGTGGCACGTTGCACGTGGGAACCGTGGAAAGCCATAGTGAGGTCTAGTTGGGTACGATCCTTCGTAAAGATCAGTTGAACTTTCTTTGGCTCGCCAACAGTAGTATGACCGGTGATTAATGAGATGCCGCACCCGCAAGCCCCAGAGACACGGCGTTCAGGCTTGATACTCAAGATCCCGTGCTTTGCGATCCGCATCGCTATGGACCGGCCCCCTTGATGGGGATCGCGAAGGATTTGTAGGACCGCCTTGATCTCTTCCGGGGCACTTGACTTCGTTGGCGTGTCGACCATGTGTTGGAGTCGATCCCGATGGATGAAGACGATCGTCCGACATTGGGCCTGCCAGAGCCTTCGAAGAAACTCGACCCAATCCTCCCAGACGACACCCTGGGTCTCAAGAATTCGCGTACTCCCACCAATACATTGCGGGTTATGGTGAGTGTAGAAATCGTAGTCGGATGTCGAAGAGCAAAATCAGGGACATTTCGTCGCTGAAGGATCTTGTTGCTTCGAGTCCGTCCCACGTCTTTGAACGGACCGTGTGGCCCGAAGAAGGTCTGCTCAGTCCAACTGTAGCTGGTCCTTCATTTGTGTTATCTCGACCCTTAGATTTTCGTGCTTGCGATCTAATGCTTCAAGCATTGATTTCTGGTACGCTGCATCTCCCTCCTGCTCACTTAACTGATCCTGCAGGGCCTTGATCACTTTTATTGTCTTCTCATACTCAGCGGACTGCGTTGCTGCCTGCTTCTTAGCATCAACTATATCGCTTTTCAATTTGTAAAACTTTGACAGCTGTTTCCCAAGCGTCATGTACTTCTCATCCCGATCAGACGACTCGCTATTCACTTCCGAAGGTCGCATGTGACTAGTAGAAGTCCCCTGTCTTGCTGTGTCTGTTTCCGCGGCAGGTTCCAGCGGTGTCCTTTGCAATATCTCTGTGAAGCCGAGGGTATTAGTCGAAGTTATAATTTGAAGTCTCCTCAGCAAGCGCGTACTTGTTCCGCTCTCCAAAGTCTGACGAGGTAACAGCTCGCTTCCACCAACGCTGCGAATCTGCACAGAACCTTGGTTCGAAGCCTTTTGCGCTCGATCACACGTCGTAGAAACCTCACCGTGCGCTTGCTGAGATGTAGATGAATCGCGTTGGGGTGCAACCCTGCTGCTCTCCACGTTCGCCTGACGCCATCAGTTTGGATTTGGTGCCGCGGAAACTCTTGTTTGGACACGTACACTACGCAGCTCTTGACTTCCTTCCGCGAAGTACTCGCCGTCTCCCTCGCTCCCACCGTTATTTCCTCTCGTCGGACTGCTGTGACTGATGTATCGTAGCAACTGATTCACCCCCACCGCTTCTCTTGTGCCATGTCGTACTTCGGTACCGTCTGAGGTATGCGAATGAGATCGATAAGACTCGGAAGACGTGGGTGATCGCACAGTCGTAGTGACATATCCTGCAAGTTTCAGTACTGAACTCTACACTTCTCAAAGCAGCATATCTACAACCTTTGACCTGCTTTGCAGGGCGACCTCTCGCCTTCGAGCTTTGCCCTCTTTTCCGCTTTGTGTCTGACCCAGGATCCATGTCATTCTGCTCAATGTTAGCTCGGTCCAGGGCTGCAGGCGGCGTACGATCGTCTCACCCCTTCGCTGTCCAAGTATGCGACTCCCGTGCAGTCCCCCGGAAACATTTTAGGTCTTCGAACCCTTGACGACACCCTGATGGATCCAACTTCGGGTTGTTCGAGAGAATTCATGAGAAGGGAATCGGAGCGCAACAGCCAATTGTGTTAATAGCACAAGACGTAAATGTCCGTAAAAGTCGACGGTACTCGCTAGAGCAGGTCGTGGAACCGTGGCTTGGCTGCCAAGTCCCTTGGCATTTTGCAGTTGGTGTGCAAAGCTCTTGTTCGATGTGGAGGCGTACCATCACCAACACCTACCCGAAAATGCACCAGTGCATTCGTGGCACCGACAATCTTCGGTCAATGTCAAACAAAGTTGCCTGCCATCCTGCTATGATTCTTGAAGCTGATGGCTTCAACTTTGAGTTCTGCTCAAGGCGCGCTCACCACCACCCCAGCATTCGTTTGCACTGCTCGAACGATGGCCTCTCCAAAGTTCCAGGAACTGCTCCAACAGTCTTGTTCGAAGTGCCTTGATGGATTCCATGTGGATAGTGGCAAGCTACAGATCTGGTTCTGGGCCCAACCAAGAAAGGAGCCGATTGCGGCTGGATAGCTTTGCAGCACTGCACACTATACGGTTCGCCCAAAGGTGTAGTGATTGAGAATCTCGCGGCACCTCCCCTCACGTACCAACCAACATCGTCAAGCCTGAGGGCTCCTATTCCCCAGGGAGGCTGCCAGACATTCCAGTCTGATTCTTTCATCCAGCGCGAAACTCAGTGGGTAAGCTTGGAGTGCGTGCTGCATATCCATGTCATGTACTGACTAGAACTAGTCGCATCCGATCGGTGATAGTCGAAGCAATCGATATCGAAGGCAGGTCACTGAGCCAATTCAAACTCGTGCGAACATTATGAGCAAAGAAGTGGACTCTACTGAGGTATTGTCCCTAAACAATGCGCAGGCAAGCTCGAAGAGGACCAAAGAAGTCTTCGTGTTGTTTTGTTTACGACAAGAAGGGCAGGTCCAGCGCTTGTCGACCGTAAGCCATTTCCTAATGCAATTTTCGTGAGAGGTAATCGTCCAGACGGAACCTGACATCCGCCATAGGTCGACCGTGCAACATGCAGTTTCACTCTTTTCTTCAAGGTAAGGGATTGTCAGTGATTGTGCATACGGGAAGGAACGACCGGTGGCGGATCCATCGCCTGCTGATTTCTGTGGAGCAACAAGACCACCGTTCTGATTTCTTCGGACGGACCCTGGAGGTATGCTCATCGTCCGCTCGCTCTCCTCCACGTTGGACTTCGGCGCTGCCCTACTGGATGCACACCGGCATTATTAGGATGGTTGGAAGAGGTTGCTGGAAGGCAATCCGTTCAAGAAGGTGATTCTCAGTTCAATCACTGTTACCCTGTATTGGTGCAGCTGGCATTTGCGGAGGAATCTGGGTAGGTGATCTCGTTTGGTCACATGCTGTGGGCTGGATGCTAACACTGATGCCAGGCACCGCCGTCGATCTTGGCCAGCTCATTCGGATCAATTAGTTTCCACTGAAAGGGTTGCTGTTGCGTCGGACCGCCGGACAGGGTGCCAACGTTGCCCCTCTGCAAGCCTTCGACCATGCTAGCTATTACAACTACTTCCTATTGTACGCCGTAGTTGTGGTATGTCTTGGGCCCTTACAGCCACTCACTCTGACCATGCCCGAATTGTGTTTTTGGGTGGACTCTATCGCCAAGAAATATGTGATCCTCTACATCTTCATCACGAAGCACGAATCCGTCGGTATGTTCTGGCGCTCGTTGTTCAATCGTAATTTGGTTAACACAGCTTCTGGTAACGTCATCGTGGCTTTGCTCGTAGCGAGTCTTCAGGCACCGTTGATCGGAGGCGGTTGATGCTCGCGGCTGTCATACCGCTAGCGCTCCCGCTGGCTATATTTAAGTGGTACTGCTGTCGAACGTTTGATAAGCGGATGCATTACTATTGTGAAGGATTATCTGAGAAACGACAAAAATGCAGGTCGGAACAACAGTTCGTCCATTTCGCACTGAGTGAGCCACCGAACGATCCCCAGTCATTGAAACTTCAAAGGAGTATTGATGGGGTGGCGAAAGAGTAACGAGGAGGATGTGGTCAAGAACATGATGTGGGACTTTCCTTGCCGGCCGTGGAGCCATTCTAGGAAACGGTTTGGCATTGTCGGCAGTGGAGTGGAAGGAAAGAATTGTATTGACCAAGCACTCTCAGCGATCTGGAGCCATATGGCTTACCAACACTCTGTCTTTAATCTTCTCGCGTTTGCGACATCTCCTACGCGCACTCCTCTCCTCTTGAGCCTTTGATCTCTTGTTTAATATTTGAACTATCTCTATTTTTTTACCAGCTGCCGAACATGCTCGCAACCTTCCAAGACTGGGTCACTCCTCGACCAGTAGACGCAATGCAACTTTCGCGAAACAGCTTACGTCGTCAGGTATGGACTTCTCATTGCTACGTCAAGGAGTAGGAGAAGTAATCAGAGCGGAGCTAGGTGTCTGCTAAACTCGTGCTGCGATACCTTCCCGAATTCAGGATTTTGCTTTGTACAGGGTGCAAGGTTGCTGTCCCAAAGGAGCGCATTGCCAACCATGCACGAATGTGGCATATAGGCTTCAAAGGGGTTCCAGATCTCGTAGAGACATTTAAAGACGTGCCCGCCGCGAGGACAGTTGCCGAGCTCGAGCCTTGTCTTGACGGATCGCCGCCTCTGTCTTTTCTGTTGCCTCCGCAGCCAGGATATTTCTGTCCGGTGTGTAAAGCGTGCCGAACGATCGACTGGGATAGACTCCGCCAGCACGTCAACCAGGCACACAAGCTTCCGCTTTCACAACTTCGTAAAGGAGATTTGTCCTGTTCCCTCCAGCGATGGACGGTCGGCCAAGGCCACTCGAGCAGCATGCCGTGGATAGTAGACCCTGAGTCTCGATCTACGACGTGCTGTGCTGCCGACGAAGATGCTACCAACTCGGACGAGGCAACTCCGGCAGAACGGACACTGGCCGAGATGGAGGCGGACGAGGAAGCGTGGTTGTGCCGAGAGCATGAGCAGGCTCCCGCCGTTGACGACGATTTGGAGACCGACGAGAACAGCGACTGGCTTCGAGGCTGTGGCTGGCCTCGTTGGTTTCAACACAAGCCGATTCCCATCCTCCTTACAGCCGCCTCTCTACCGGCCGAGGGCCATGCCCAGAGACGCCCAAGTTTCTGCCATCATCTGGCACATCTTCAGGCGCCGCGTGGAGCTCATCGTCCCATGGACGATTGGAACGACTCACGAGCCAAGCGGCATGGGCCTTACATGGATTTTCGAGGCGTTTGCACGTCTGATCTCTGCTCCAAGGACAGCATTTTCGTCTCCGGCACTGAGAGATGCGGATACTGTTGCCTCGTCCGAAGCGGATGTTATAAGACTGTAGGCTTCTTGTTCTCTCAGACGGGCGACTTCATTCTCAAGGCTCTTGGTGTACCGCTCCAAGTCTTCCAGAAAACTTTGGTCTGCCGCCCAAAGCTCTTGAAGGCTTTGGCACTCGGCTTCGAATCGTTTTGCACGCTGCGACTGGGCGGCCAGCTCATCTTCGAGCTCTTTGAAACGCGCTTTGCCGCGTTCTCGATGACGTCTGCGAGCGGCCTTAGTAAGCAAACTGCGGCACACATGGAGGGTAGCGAATCACGATCCCGACCTTTGAGCCTCTCGCTGCAATTCCTGCCTGCTCTTCGGCCCTGCGTTCTTCTCCTCCGCCAGAGATTTGCGGGCGGGACGTCTCAGGGACATGGTCGACGCAGCGCCGAACGCTGGGGCCCCATCTGCTTGCCTACGCTGAGCACGTGACGCTCCGGCGGAGTTCTGGTTCAGCTGCGCAGGCGCGCCCGTGGCAGAGAAAACGGCGCATTACAGCCCTTTTGTGTGGAAAAAGCACAGTGGCCCAGCAGCATGGGGGTCGCCGACGAAAAGAAAACGAGTTTGCGAACCGCCAGGCAGCGGACCTCAGGGTATGGAAGGCCGTCTGATGTCTTCCGATTTATCATCTAGAGTCCTAGGTCACGGGTGACAAGGACCGCGTGCATGGCGAAAAGAGAGGCGAGCGAGAGGAAGCTTCGTTGTAGCTAACCACGCGGTAGGGGTCTACAAACGCGCACCGACCGAATTCAACATTCACTGTATAGCCTGTAATGTGACGTGGCGACTAATCAGACCAACCTTCAGCCGGAAAGCCTGGGGGATGTGGGACAGGAGACGTGCTTGGAGGGCCCCGGGTGGAGAGCGTGCGGCGGCCCTGCCGGACAGCCTTTGGCTCGGCCGGTGCATATGCAGCCTCACAGTTCGGCTGTGCGTACTGTACATAGACGAAAATGGCTGTGCTCCCATCTTGTAATTTCTTCATCACTCGTCATCATTTTCTCTTATGCGTGGAGAAGCCGTACAGAACAGCTCGGGTTCGTCCGCTCCGCTGAAGTCCATCCAACCTCTGGATCGGCCCGTTCGAGGTCTTGCGTAACATTTAATTTTCAAAACTCCTGTAAACACTCGGAATCCGTCGAAAGCCCCAACGGCGCTGTCAGTACGAGTCATGCTACGGGGGAGCCAAGGGTGCGAGTCATTCGCTTAAAGCAATTCATCCTGCTTGGTACTAGCGCCGCCGCAGCATGTCGACAGTGTCGATGTCATGCAAGCTGGGACCCAATTGGGGGACAATGGCTTGGCTTTCGGCGCAAGCGGCTGAGAAACCCTATAATATCAGCCACTAAGCTTTCGTGCCGAATCCTTTGAACACAAGCCGGAGCATCTCTCTTTCCAGGCGTTGATTGACGACACGGATGTTCGCATTTGACGATACAACACTCATACGAACGTTCCAGCAAATAACCTTTCAAGTAAATCGCAAATGTATCCTTGCAGATTAAGTTGATGTTATTGCCTAATCCTGATGCTGTCGCCTTGGTTTAGTATGATCCTTTGCACTGCTGCCTTCACTATGAGTCAAGACAGTGCAGTGCTGTCTGAATACATACTACGATGTATATAGGAGGCACCCATTCCCTCTACAGACAAAGTATGCGATATTCAAGCCTTCCAATACGACCTATTCTTTCAACTGATTACCTTATAATCAATGGTATCGTATGCTGTTCTTCTAGGTAAGCCCTAAGTACTTGATCTTTCATGCCCTGTATAATGCCAGGACCTCCAGGCAATAAGGGTGAGACTTTCGCTTCTGACACGAAGGTTTCCATTTGCATCCTTGTTGATGCTCTCGCTACGAGCTTCGCAGTAGTGCATGAACACTTCCTAATCCAGCTTCATTTGTATGTTTTACCGCAGCCTTTTTTCAATACTGGATTCCTAACCAGGCGCAGTTGTCAGAATCAGCTACGCTAAGACTACCAACCTCACTGCCTGCCACCTCCTAATTACGACAACAAGATTGGTCACAAACCTCAGACACGCCACGCGACGATCCATTTACCTCAATGTCGTAGCTCATACTTTGTTTAATACGATCCGAGCCCTTCCAACAACCCTCCTGTCTGCCATCACAACCTCCTTTCATTGAGATCGTGAACATTCTTCATATTGCGGTACGGCGCCAGTTACACAGTAAAGGCTCAAGAGTCAAGAGCAAGGATCAATTAGGCAGAGGTCACAACAAAAGAGTTCGAGATGAGCCTATTAGGTCAAATCGAATAGGCCTGGACTTAGGCTTGTCTTGATATACCACTGCAGACAGGAGCGACGTAATCAGCCATGGCAAGCGCGTGAGGTAGTAGAAGACTAATTACACATTCTATGGAATCCAGACTGCTTTGTTCTTCTCTGCCCACGCCCGGAACGTCGTCGGAGGTCGTCCAGTCAACCGCAGGACCTCGCCGTTACCCACCCTTGCCTCTTCGTTATTTGCAAATTCTGTCTCCATTTCGAGTAGTATCTGAGTCCAGATTTGTGCTAGACCGTATGTTTCTAGACCAATTTTGAGCGACTCGAGCGGGATTCTAACATGCATGACCGGTTTTCCGAGAACATCACTGAGAATTCTCGCGATCTACAGAGGATCAGACATCAACTAGTCGGAGGGGACGAGTAGAGGCTCTTACATCGTCGTAGCTGAGGAGTTCAGGACCCAGCAGAACATTAGCAGTGTTCTCAGCCGGCTCATTCGTTAGAGCTCGGTGGGCGACCGAGCCGACGTCTTCAGTCGATACCCAAGAGACTTTCCCATCTCGAGTGGCAGAGTAGATTTTGCCCTCCTCCCGAATGCTGCTCGCATGATTCCCCGAAAAGGTTTCTAAATCAGTCAACATTAGCGTACTATGCACAGAAAGACCTTACGTTTCAATAAGACCTACCCATGTACCACGTAGGCCGGAGCACTGTATAATTTACGTCCAAAGACGCAAGTCGGTCATGAACAACGCCCATTACACGCTGCCCAGGAGGAGCGTTACTCGCGCTCAATGCCACGAATCGCTTCACGCCCTTTGTTTTCGCATACTGGATGAACGCAATCACTGGCTCAGCCTTCTCGTCGGTCATAGTCATTGGAACTACGATATAGACTGCACTGATGTCCGTAGCTCTTGAGAAGGGAAGGGCGTAGGTTGCTTCATCGTTCCAATCAAACTTACAGGCCCGGAACGGTGAGGCGGCAGATCCAGTCCGGCTCAGAATGAGAAATGATGTCTTTGCTTCGTGAAGCTTTTGGGCGATCGCATTGCTTGTTCTGCCTCCGCCTCCCGTTAAAAGAATAGTCATTCTGATTCTTTGCAAAGAAGAGAAAATCGGTCGTTCTGGTGTGAGGCCGATGTGCCAACGTGGGTGCAGCTTAGTTGTGACCAAGACAAAAGGGCGAAGTATTTGTATAGCATAATACGGCCGAAAGCGGTTGCAACGGAGGGCTTTAGCGCGCAGTCTCGTTTGATCTTTGATCCCAAGGCCAAAGCGCAGATAAATCGGATTACTGATGTTCCATACGAGCTGGATGTCCCCAGCGGATCAATTAATTTGCTCATCGGGATGCAGGTGCTCGACAGCAGGATTGCTCGACAGTAGGGATTGCTCGACAGGAGGATCAGACGGCACTCAACAAGGTCCCCGCCCCACTTCCGTGGTTCACTCCGAAATAACTACAGAACACGACAGGGTCTCAAATCCCTTCATTCATTGGTTACTCGACAAGGCCTACGGGCGAAAGTCGAGACGAAAGTGGAACGGTGGGAAGATGACAGTTGAAGTCGAGGTTGAGCAGGATTTTAGCCCCGAGACGAGGCGCATCCTCCTCGCTCCCGACCGATAGGCGTCTGTTTTTCGGTCTCCTCAATCAGAAGCTACCAACGCTGACCATTTGCGAATTCGTCGCCACCCAAGGTCTGCCCGCCCCCTTTAGCGTCAAGCAGGCGTGCCTCGCAGGTCCGGGGCGAACAGCGCGGCATGGATGCGTATTGAGTAGGTGGCACCGGTCCGCAAACCCAACATTGAGGTTGCCTCAGCGATGAAGATTCATTGAGCCTCGGTGAAAGGAGCGCGCGAAGGCTGCTCTCGCGACGAAGAGTGTTGGACTTGAAGATCCAATCCCTGCAGGAATCAGGTCAGTGCTCAAGCGGTACACCTCGCAGATCCGTGAAATGCATCATGCTGTGATCGACAATTTGTCGATCTCCTACACCCTGAGATGACGGGAAAGGACTCCGAAATCGGAATCCAAGATCGCTTCAGCTAAGTATTCCGATATTCACCTCCGTGCTCCGTGCGCTCGAAGGGACTAATGCCGAGAAGATCACCAGTACATGTGCATGCAAGCAGATACTAAGAAGCTTGGACTGCGTTCAGGCCTAATTGACAGCATGCAATGCGTGTCCGAACGCGAAGACCCATAGGATGCTGTCGCAACATCGTTCCATAGATCCTCTGTTCTCCTATTGCTGTACAAAGGTTGATATTACCAAGTTCTGTTATTGGAGACTTCCAAACAACCATTCTAATTGAAATTTCCGTCTCAATTTTACTAAAACAGACACTCGAATACTCTCGGCTTTGTATATGTCTCGCTCACGACGGCTATCGCTAGCAGACAAGGACAATTAGGCATCTCATCCTCGGCTTTTTGCAATCCACATGCAAGCATGCCTCCACAAATACCTTCGTTACCCCAGTATAAGCCTAAGAGAGATTTCATCGAACTAGTCGCCCATGTATTGGACAGGCACAACAAAGCCTGTGTAAATGACAATGGCTAGTACAAGCACAGCCGCGAGAGCCATCGCCTGAGATATAGTCTTGGTCAGAGCGGCCATAGTCAGGAAAAAGATGAAGAATTGAGCTGGCTCTGTGCGGAGTCCAGCCATAAAGTACAGGACCAGATTAAAAGCGACAGCCGTCAAGAACTTCATCGGGATATCCAGAACAATTCCAGCTAGAGCTTCCGTAGCAGGGTGATAGAAAGCGTAGGACTTGTGTTTCTCTACGATCGGCCGTTGAGAGTAGAGGCTGTTGATCTCCGTGATGGCTGTGAGTGCATTAATCAAAACCGCGAAGAACAGGACGGCGCCCTTCGAGTGGAAGCCTGCGGTCGCATTGGGAGTTCCGAAAAAGACACTGCCGATGATGAGAGCCATTATGATGTTGCTGAAGATGGGTGTAAAAGCCGATGCCTTGTCATTCCAGATTCGCTGCCATTGGCGCTTCGTGTTGAGTTTGACTTGCATGGGCACGCTGACAACGTATGACGATTTGGGCCTCACGTGTTCCGCCTGCTGCTCTTTCTTGTAGTCTCGGAATGCTTGCAGCTCACCTCGGTTACCAACTGGATACTTTTCCTCGTATTCATTGATTTCACGCTGGAGGTTTGCGTGTTCTTGGCTGTTTCTCCAATACTTCTCAAATTCCTCTGGTGTACAAGGCATCTTGTCTTCGTAGCCTTTAGCGGCCTGTCGCTCGGTGGGGTTGATTACGCTGGTAAGGAAGTTACCAGTCGTTTGACGAGGCGGACAGTACCAGCCCATGTTTTCGAAATACGCCTTTGCGCGGTCTGCTTTGCCAAAGAATATCTCGCGACCTTCGTAGAGAACCACCGCCTTGTCAAAGATATTATAGATCGCTTGACTCGCCTGGTAGATTGCCACTGCATGTGCGGAGCCTGTCAGGTCAGCATTGAGGCGGAGCGACTTGACAAAGGTCAGCGCGGTTGCCGAGTCCAACCCTCTGGTGGAGTGGTCCCAAGCAGCTAGCAATGACCCCGCGAGAGCCATCTCCGCAATACTCACACGCTTTCTCTCGCCACCAGATACATCTCTGACAAAGTCATTGCCAACCTTGGTGTTATACGTGTGGCTCAGGCCATACACAGCCATTGTGACTTGAGTGATGTGCTTGATCAACTGTTGGCGAGTGACGTTCATCCGGCGATGTTGTGGCACACGAAGAGCTGCGGCATGCTCGAGTGTCTCTCCCACCGTCAAATGCGGAAAGTGCTTGTCGACTTCCTGGTTGTAGATGACCTCGCCCTTGAACTCCTTCATCATCCGTTCCTGCGGAATACCATTGAAATGGATGTGGGACATTTCGTCGAGGTTCAATCCATGCATCTGGCCGGTCACTGACTTGAGAAGCGTACTGCATCCTGAGTCTGGACGCCCAAGGACAATAAGCAGCTCACCGCTCTTAACCAAGCCGTCGAAGTTGCGCGGAATCTGCTTTGGCTGCTTCTTGCCGAAATTGAAATTCTCATACAGTCTCAGCGGCGCCATGAGCATGCCGCTGACGTTGTCCTGAATATTCAGCGCAGAGCCTGTGCCGGTGACATCGATGCCCTTGAACACAAGTCCGGAATTTCTCAATTTGATGCCTTCCTCGTCCATCAGTCTCAGCGTCATGCGAATCCATGTTTTGAGGTCAAATTTTGGGCTTTCGGGATTTAAGATGTCGTCGTTGAGTTCCAAGCGGTCCACTGTTCCTTTTCTCTCGAGGGCTTTGTCATCTGAGTCTGGAAGGGAGATGCTATCGCGTCGTTGCGAGTGGAATGATATTGATCGCGACGCGAGCTTGATTAACACATCTCTGTCACGGGGATTGATGGGCTGGTACTCATCACTCTCGTCTGGACTCGAGCCATTGCGCTGAATGGCTTCCACTGCCTCTTCAGCTGCCTCCTTGCCATCTTCGGTAAGATGAGCATTGCTCTCGGTGTTATTGATCCGTATCGTAGACATATCATCGCTTGCATGGGCATTGCTCCGCCTCTGGTCCGCAAATGCGTCGGTCTGAGGAAGGGTATTTTTTTCCAAATGTTGCATAGTGATGTCCTGCTGTAGAATGTTCCGATCGTAGTCCTGGCCGGAACGGCGTATGTCTCTCTCGAATTCCGCCATTGTAACGAAGTGGTTGGCTGAGATCTAGGTGCATCTCCTACTTCGTACCCTGCCTGTACGCAAGGGACGATTGGTGCATCTTGATTGGGCGGTCCACCAACATTTCCTTCACCTGTGATCGAGTGCGATTAGCAGTGGATTTTTACATACAGAGCTTCAATTCTCACTGGATGTGGATAGATGAATGGTATTACCATCGGACACAGGCTGATCTGAACCCGATGCGGGCGCATCGGTTGGGCTCGTGTGGGCGCCAACATCTCTTGCTGTAACTTTGTTCACTATGGTAAGCAGTCAGCGGGTCATTTCGCCGTCAAGACTATTTGGTCGTACTGTGGTAGTCCAAACGTGGCCGAAGATGGCTTCTTGGTCCCGGTGAGGAGTCGCTAAGATGTCGCTTTCTCGTCTGCGGCAAACATCAGCCACGAGCACGAAAGCTGTAATGTCGTGCCAGCCTCCAATCCAAAGCACTGTTAGAACGATGCGTGAGCTGACTGACGCGAACATGCTCTGGAGTTTCTGGAAGTATGTAAGCGATTAGCGAAGTCCAGATGTGAGAAACACGATTACACCACCACACTTACCGTAGTATGCCAGGTTCGTATGAAGATGCTGACTTCCAAGTAATTCTACGTGGCTAGATTTTCCCTTGCCTTCGTTCGTTACCGAACCCGATCTCGTGCGTGTTCGGCAGGCAGTTGTGTTGAAGTGCGCGTCGAAACGCGTAGTAGGGTCGGTAACCCTAGCGCTAAAAAATGGCGGGCGAAATCTGAAATGCGTCGCAATTTCGCGATTTAATTTTACTAGGCCATAATCGTCCAAATTGTCCACTATGCCAACGTGGATGACGACGCGGATCCCGGGGGCGTCGATGCCCTCCCCTAACGCATTGGTGGATGTGAACACGCGTTCCTCGCCGTCGGTCAACCGCTCTAATATCTCCTCCTTGTCCTAGGTGTTATTACAGCAGACAGGACAGTGTCCTGTTGTTAGGGTTGCCGCAAATTCCGTACCCTAAGCACAGACCGTAGGGCTGAAAGGGCGGTCTCCTGTTGACGGTCTCCTGTGCGGCCCGCCAGGTCTCCTTGACACCGATTGTACACTCTGTAAATGTTGTTTATAGTACAGTGCTGTCGGTGTCAACGTTATCGAGATCGTGCAGTTGTTTAAGAGCAAGTATTTGCACCTCGGGGTCGGGGACATGATAGAAGCCAGTACACCGCAGCGCGACGCCACTTCAAGCCGGATTCTCTATAACAAAGACCACCGCATCGCCATCTGCGCCGCATGCCAGCAGTCTGTAGTTCCTGGCGATGGTGTCGGAAGGCACCTGAAAGACCACCATCGAGATTGGCCGCTTGCGCTTCGGAAAGAAACTATTACGTACTGTGCTGGGCTTTCCTTAGCAAAACCAGAGGAAGTGCAGCATCCGACGGAAGTGCAGCACCCAATCCCAGGGCTCGCGCTCCATGAAGGATGGAAGTGCAAAGCGTGCCCATACTGCTGCGTCAGCGAAAGGAATATGGACGAGCACAACAGGGAGAGTCACGGCTGGACCAAACGAAAAGAACTTCAGTGGCGAGCGGCAGTCGTTCAAACCATCTTCGTCGGGCCCCGTAGACATTACTTCGAGATTGTCGGCCCACCAAATCCAAGCGAGATAGGAACAGGCGATCTAGATGGCGCAATCGAACGACTGCTCCACGACGGTAAGAAGCTTGACCGCGAGGAGAACAAGAACGCAGCACGGACTGGCGACGAGCAGCTTCCGAACGACAACACCCCGTGGATGCGAAAGACCCGGTGGGCCAGGAAGTTCGCCGGTCGGGACCTGCTCGCCGTCGCCGCGGTCTGTCGAAAGCCCGACAAAGATGAGGGGAGTCTATTGCTGGTCTGGCAGTCGGTCCACCGTGTCTTAGAGCGTTGTCGGGCGAGTATTGCAGCGTGGCACGATGATGAGGAGGACGGTGACGTTGTCCTTGGCTGGCTCAGTAGCCCTCAGACCGACAAGTACAACCCGGAGCCCTTCAGCACGTACTACGAGAAGTCGACCCACTCGAAGTATACCAATTGGTGGGCACACGGCATTTGCTACTGCTTGCGCTTGGTCTTATTAGAGGACCGTCACGGCCATACGTTCTCAGACGAGGAAGAAGAGGCGCTCCGTCGAGTGTGGGATATTGTAGAGCTTGGGGCAGACGACGAGAGTGTGTTGGATTCTAGCGTTTTCGATCTCAGCGTTCTGTTTTGGACCCACGAGGGTCGGGCCAGTGATGTTGTTGGTACGGATCTTGGTGGTATGAGGCTCAAACCAGCTAGTACCGGCTTTTGACAGGCCTGTACCGGTAAGACTATGGTATTGAGTGGCCCAAAGGGGAAGGTGGTAGCGAATTTGCCTGTGAAAGTGAATGATACAGTGAATATCAACGAATACCTCAATCGAACGGCTCCAGCTCCAACTCAACCGTCTCGTCAAGAGGCTCCATATCAAAGGCGCCTTGGACCGGCTGTATCTCACTCACTTGGAGCCAATTCTTAAGACACTGACAGGCCTCAATGATGTCCTCGTTGAGCCGGTTGCGGCGGTCGGTTATCATGTCTTTTGCAGCACTAAACGAGCGCTCGTTGTCATCACTCATCACCGGTATAGACAGCACGTCTAGGGCGAATTGAGCAAGCTCTGGTTCACCTTGCCGTCGCTCTAGCCAGTATCCAATGACGTCAAACCGTTGGTTCTCGTCTTCAGGTGCTAGCAATGGGTCGGTACTAATATAGCGCTCGAAGTGGTCGATTGAGGAGGTAGTAGATGAGTGTGAGTGGCTTGTTTTGAGCCTCTTGGCCTCGCGCATGCGTGTGAAGGCGTCTTCAACCTCGTCGTTGCGTGTGGGTGGCTCGTGAGGTCGCTGCTGCCTGTAAGTGAACCATAAGGTGCGTACCTTGTCGATTGTAGGCTGAATCCACTTCAATTGCTCGTCGTCAGTCCACTGGTCATGGAACCAGCGTGTCTTAAGCGTTGGATTGAGGACAATAGCAGCATAATAGACAGGCATACTGTCCGTTAGCTTATAGTACTTCTCAATCTTCAACCAAGCTGCGTGAAGAGCAGTCTCAAGGCCTATATCAGCCATCTCATCACGAGCCTCCACCTCCCAGGCGTCAATCTCGTTCATTAAGCCGTGGAGGCTCATAAACCACTCGTCAGGCGTCGGTCGATGACCTTCGGTGGTCATGGTAGCTGCGTAGAAGGACTCAAGGCAGCCGTGAATTCGCTCGTAGTGGTACCAGTCAGAAGGGGTTATATTCTCACTCCTGGGGACCCACGTAGCCGTTGCGGCCGGCTCGTGGCTCTTCCGGAACTTGATGATGCGCTCTTTGGTATTGAGAGCGCGTGTAAGGGCGAGGAACATGCTATTCCAGCGCGTTGAGTTGTCTTGAATGAGCTAGAAGGTGGTGTTGTTAGTAGAAGGACGTGTGAGGTTGGAAGGTGGAAGTGCGGCGAAATTCAAGAATGACGCTAGTCAATGAATATCGTGTTCTATCGCAACCGTCAGCCCAATAGAACACAAGGATTCACCACTAGCGTCAACTGAAAAAAACACCTCCATCTTCAACTTTGAACTTACACCAAGGTGGTCATATTCCTTCACCTTCTTGCCACCAGCTATTGCAGCAAACTCATCACGACGCTGACCACTTGCTAGCACGTACTTGACGAGCCTCTGGAGCTTGCCAAGTGGTCCAGCGTGTATCCAACGAGCTCTCACGGCCTCGCCACCTTCCTCATCGTCACCAATCGACTCCAGCTTATAAGCAGCTGCTCTTGCTTCACTTCCGGTGGTTGCTAGCAGGCTCTGCGCTGCGAGGTTGACGATATGACCGAAGCAACGTAACCGGCGGCTCTTGATTGCAGCAGGTGAGATATCCGGCTTGATAGCCTTCAGCAACAGCTCCGTGGCGACGTCGTTGGAGCTGGCGTTATCCGACACGCAGTAACCAAGCCTAGCCTCAATATTGAAGTCCTTGAGCACCTTGTGAAGCAGTTGGGCCTGGTTCTCACCGGTGTGCGAGCGATATATCCTCCGGAAGCCTAGCAATCGTCGTTGCCGGCCGGTGAGGTCGATCCAATAACCCCATATAGCGATATAACCCCTTTGGTTGCGAGCCGTCCAGATGTCGAAGGTTATATGGACTTTGCTAAGAGATTGCGACAGTTCAGCGGCCAACAGGCTCTTTTGAGCCTTAAATTCGGTAATTATCCAACTACGCAGCGTCGACCTTGCCTTAGGAAGCAATTCACCGAGTCCTTGGTGCAGGTAGCTAACAAAGGCTCTGAAGTAGCTATTCTCAAGCATGAACAGCGCCAACTGGCAGAAAACAAACCACTTTAGCAGCAGCAACCGGAAGATGTCGTAATTCCTCGTGTATACCAGCTCGTGTGAGGCCTCCGAGGCTCCGGCTTCAAGTTCACTAGCCATTGGATTGCCAGTCTTCGGATCACGCTTGTGGACGAGCCTCAAGTGCTTGCCAGCACCGGTTGTTCCGTTGATTACAGGCAACGACTGCCTGCTTCCATTCACTTCACACTCCTAGCAGTAGTACACTGCCGAGCTATCAGACACCTTAACAAGCTCCTCCCCCCAGTCCCATATCCTCGAGGCTCTCGCACGCGCTTTTCGTGCTGCAGCGATCTCGCTCTTACGGGCGTACTCAACGCCCTCAATTCTGAACCTCCGGAGCGCTTGCTGCTGGCTGTAACGTGGATTACGTGGTGACAAGGTGATGTCATCGGTTATTCGACTGCGGAAGGCTCCAGCAAACGCTTGTACGATGTTTGAACCCATACTGACGAGGCTATAGTCACCAAAAAGAGGTGGTAGAGGCCTCTGAGCAGTGGATAGGCGCGTTAACACGAGATTTACACGCGACTGAGGCTCCCCTTGCATTCACTTGGCACGCTACGGCCTTCCTAATGCGGTAATCCGCTGTACCAGCAAGGACCATTCACTCAAACCAACAGGTACCACGTGACCGGAGCCTCAATCCAGTACCACTTATAAGGACCGGTTAGTACCAGGTACCAACTAGATCCGTACCAACAACGTCACTGGGTCGGGCGCACTCCAAGTCCGCCATAATTCATTTCAGCGCCATATTCGGCATCGACAATCACAAAGGCTGTTACCGTCTGCCTCCCATCTATGGCCAAATCCTTGCAGCGTTGCTATACTGTGCTAGATTGCTCGTGTTCGAACACGCCTTGCCTGCAGCAGAGCGACAGCACTTTGAAGATCCCTTCAACTGCTTCCTTGAAGTACATCATATGTGGCTGGTGGACGGCCGTCCTACTCCGTTCCATTACGTCGACAATCTGCTCGCCTATGCTTTGGGCGCTGGTAAGGAGGTCGGCGGCAAGCCACGGGTGCAATGGTCAAAAGACCGGCAGACGCTAATCTACCAGGGCCAGCGA
>JAABUL010000894.1_pt1 | contig 61228 bp, 50 predicted proteins | sample 5559151 | NCBI WGS metagenome assembly JAABUL01 (sample SAMN10711876, study PRJNA513368) | rock metagenome | isolation source: Antarctica rocks | place: Antarctica: Victoria Land, Pudding Butte sud
ATATGAGTGCTATTATACAATGTGAATGGCAAGAAATACAGTAGGAGATTGCAATTGAATCCTCCTTCCTCGATAAAGCTCGGGCTCACAGGGCTAGCTCGTATGGGGAAAACCGGAACTCTAAGCCTGCTAAGCCTTTGAGCCGCACTGTCACATGTCAGATATGAGTTCAGATATTTTAGCTGTGTCAAGAAGTGGCTTGGTGCTCTGCGGGATTTAAGCAAGACTGTAGTATAGCCTCCAACACTAGCAAATCCGGCGGCAGACATGCTCCCTATCCCACTTGAGACATCGATCTCACTTCACCACGACGAGAACGAGCACAGGAACAACCTGTTCGGTCTAATTGCCACCCAACAAGGCAAGTCATAATACAGTATCCTTTCGCTAAGATCTATCTCACAACTCAATCAAACTCTCCTCTTTCGCCGCCGCCACCGGCATGGGAGCATGCACCGGCGCCGCCGGAAAAGCTTCCTGCCCATACCCTCCCTGAGCGGCTGGAGCCTGTGGCCACGACTGTGTCGCAGCGGCCAAACTCGGCTGCTGATACGAGAGACGGCTCGGTTGCCTTTGGACCTGCGCGGGCCGTTGTTGTGGTTGGGGTTGGGCGTACTGCTGAGGCGGAGGTTGTTGTTGGTAGAGCTGAGCTTGAGGTTGAGGAGGGGTCATGTACTGCTGCTGTGGCGTTTGCTGTTGTTGAGGATTAATGGGTTGGTGGTATATCTCTGGACTGCCTTGGATGGGAAGGGGTTGGGGTGGTTCGCTGTCGTAGTAAAAGTTCGCCGCTTGCTCTCGCTCTACAGGTGGCGAGCCGAGAGGCTGGGTCGGGTTTGATGTTTGTGAGGTGTGGGAGGGTGCGTATTGGGAGCCTAGTTGTGATGAGTCGCGGCGCGGTGGTTGCATTCGATGAGGTTGAGGTTGTTGTTGGTAATCCGCGACGGGCGGCATCTGCTGCTGTTGAGGTTGGAATTCAGGAGGCGGTTGTTGAGGATACGGCGCTTGATGTTGTTGCGGTGGAGCTTGTTGTTGGGGGTAGGGTGCTTGAGGTTGCTGGTAGTAGCTCGCTTCGGGTGGTGGTGCACCGTAGGAATTCATGCGCTGCGGCTGTGGCTGTTTCTGAAATGACGGGTATGCAGCTTGGGGTTGCGAATATGGCTGCTGAGGTTGCGCGCCATACCCATCCATTTGTGGTGCGTTGCCGGAGTAATAGCTCTCCATACCGCCCGCGTCTTGAGGTCCAGGTGCTGTCGGTATGCTCGGGTACATACTATTCCTCTGCGACGCCGCGCCGTATCTGCTTGATGAGTACGCACTAGCCATGCGGTCTTCCAGCATACGGTCGTAATACCGCACGACTGTCGATAGCTTGCTGTGCAAGTCCAGTAGCGTGTCGTGCTTGCTCATCGTCTCGCCATACGTCCTCGCCAGTTTCGGTCTCAGCGTTCCGATACTCTCGTACAGCTCCTGGATCTGCGGCTCCCTAAGTATCGTGCCAGGAGGCTGATGCTGTAGCCGGTCCACCAATGTAGCAAAGAGATTGATGTTCTCTCCTTCCACCGGTGTGAGCTCGTACTGCGTATTGGGCTTGTATTGCGCTGGCAAAGCACCCGCGTATGCGGAAGATGTGGTCTGCTCCTTCAGTTCCTGTGCATGCCTCTTCTTCTGCGTCTCCATATCCGACAAGCTCGCCGCAATCGCTGCCTTCAGATCCGCATCCTCCTCTTCTTCCTCCTTGACCGGACTCTTCGCTCTCCCGTTCGCCAGCGACGATTGCCGTGGTGGTGCCTGCTGCTGCAACTGACTCTGCGGCACATATCCCGCTCCAGAATGCCCTTTACTATCCTCCAAGCTCATCTCCAACGCCTTCTTCAAATCTGCGTCAAAGCTATCCTCCGTCACCCTCGCCCCTCTCGGCTGCATCCTCTCATTTCCCGGCGCCGCCCCACCAACCTGCGCTCCCTGCCACAGCGTCCTCCTCCCGTCCCTCGGACTCTGCGGGCCCACGCTCGGCGTCCCACCCCTCCCCTTCTCCGTTAACTTCGCATAACACCCATCGTCCACCCTCACCGGCGTCATAATCCCTAGCCGTGGCAACGGCAAGCTCTTCGCCGAACAAGTCCCACAAAACACGTTCCCGCAGTTCCGACAATGATGTTTGCGATTCGTGAATGTGAACTTCTCCCTACACCGCATACACACATCTGAGTCTGCCCACTCAGGCGGCGCTGATGAGTCGAACATACTGCTCGCCACCTCTTGCCGCGGCGGGAACTGGAAGCCTTCGTGTTGTAAGGTATTGTACGTCTCGGTGAGGTAGGTGAGTGAGTCCTTGCCCTGCGCACCAGTCGCCCATGTTTGTATTAGCTCTAGGAGCTTCCCCCGAACTTCCGCGTTTACTGGCTCCGCTACCATGCTTCCCATGCCCATCGCGCCGAAGCCATAGCTGCCTGGGTTGCCAGTTCTTAGGAGCCCTACCAGTCCGTCCAGAAACTCCCGGCTAGCGATTTCTTGGAAAAAATGTGTCCCGCCGTTCTTGACGCACGTATCTGTGAGGTTCAGCGCCGCGAGTTGGACATTTGGATTCCGATTCGAGATGCGGCGTTTGAGGCTGCGCATGGCCTCTTTGGGCGGGACGGTTTTGCTGCGGATGACATCGCTGATTTCGAGGTTGAGCGCGATATCTTCGAGAGAGGAGGATGTAGCGCGCTCGACCTGGGCATCGAGTTCGCTGGCGGCGTTGCTGCCGCCGAACCAGGACGCCATCGTGGGCGGTTGTGTGAGATGTCGGTGCTTGGTAGTGGATGTGGTTGTGATACAGCAGTGGCAAGTCTGCTGAAGCGACGCTACGACGAGTTTGATGGAGAGGGGTTGTCAAGGATTCGTCTCTGGCTACAAAGCATGAAGAGGTCGTCGTTGGAGTTATGTGTAAGCTGTACTAGAAGTATCTCTAATGGTCGTTGTTCGAGCTCATGATCAGCCTAGACCCTGAACGGCATCATCGTGGCGCTGGCACATGTAAGGCAACCAGGCCCCAAGACTTCCCAACTTGATGCCTACATTACGCTGCAATAATGTATAAGATGTAGGACCATGACCTTGTAAGATAAGTATACCAATTTCTCTTGATCTCGACGTGGTCGCTATGGCTTCCCTCCTATCACTCCCAGTCGAGCTCCTCGACCGCATCATCGATCTCGTAGTCCTCAATGCTCGCAAACCACCGGTAGACGTACCAGCAGCACGAACCAACCGATGGAAAGACGAAGATCTATCCGCGTACTCTCAAGGCGTACGCGTTCTCCTCACCTGGCCAGAAGGACCACGCCATGTTCGCTACGAGCATAAAACCTCCGCCAACGCAACTGGCCTCCTCCTCACGAACCGACAATTCCACAAACCCACCCAAGATGCTATTACTCGACTCTTCCCGAATGGCATCAGCTACGTACTAGACGTGTTGAACGTAAACGACAAGGAGCTCTGGCCGACCTGGCTCTACGTCCCCGTCGTCGCGAAGCATCTAGCCTCTGTCCAGGTCAATCTCCGCTTCTTCGAACACGTAGAGCCCTGCGATGGCTTCACGTTCAACGCCGCCAGCCCGTCTAATGACGACCTTCGGTGGTGTTACTGGTCTATGCTCGAGCGCATCCTACGCTGTGGTCTCGATCATCCGCCACCCACGCTGAGAGGCAGCCCTTACCGGGGTCACGCTATCGAGAGCATCGAGAGCATCTCAATAGACATTACTGCTGGTGTGCCCCTGGACTGAGATCTAACGAATGAAAGAGACCCGCACATAGTGCACATCATAATGGAAGAAATGGGGTAAGTTACAGAAAGAATACTTTGATTCCTGCCACGGCAGCCTCGAGATACAGTTGGACCGTCGAGTGTGTTGTGTTTGCCTCCTTGTATCCCAAGTCACCGCCATCACCTCCCAATTGAGTGCTTCGCAATTCGATGGAGATCCGGACACACAAGCTGACCCTTCTTCCAATCGATCTAGTGGTTTCGCCGCTATGGATGAATGGCTCTGTGGAGAGCAGGCCGACATCCTCCATAGACAGCTGGTACCACTGGCTGATTTGACGTACCACCACGCTCAGTATGGGTGTCTGCTGTATGAACGGATCGGCAGTATAGATATCAGCGCGGCAGGCACAGAGCGATGGAGAGTGCGGCTTGGTGAGGTAAGTCACAGAAGCGTGAGACAGAAGTGCAGCATTGGACTCACGCTTCAGCTGCATTGCTGCCATGTGTACAAATCGCTGGGCATCTGCTGACCACCTCACCCTCTACAGTCCCTAGCAGAGAAATCTTTCGCCGCAGACCCAGGCGCCACCACCTTTCCATCTTCGGTATACTACACCTCTTCCACCTTCGGTCATCTCCCCGGCCACTGCAGACTGATGAGCGCCTGGAACTGGAAATACGCCACGGTCCAACGGCGCGTCCGTCTCGGCCTCGAGATGCAGGGTCCGGTTGCGTGGCCGGAGCTTCAGACGTGGCTGCGAGTGAAGGAAGCGGTTGGAGAAGCGTGCGGCGATGAGCAGAACGATATCGGGCATCGAGGGCGATGCCAGTGTGCGGAGGTGGGGCTGCAAACGATGTTGGAGGATGAGGCTACTCCTGCCACGTGAGTGGAGCGTTGTGGTTCGCAAGTATCCGTAGCGAGAAGCGCTGGGTGATGTGATATAGATGAAGTAGCTTCTTCTCCAGCTCTTGGTGACACTGGAACCTCTAAGCTCTTCAAGGTGATTTCAGCTGCGTATCTCGGTGCTTCTCGCAATCTTGATGCCCGTGGGCTAGTGAGGCCGCTTCTGTGAAGCTAGCATCGACTGTGAAAGCATGTCGTTAGCGTGGTCTTGCGCCAGCTGGTGAAGATTGTGATGGCGCTAGCCGTTCGTGAGTGATGGTGACGGTGTGGAGTGGTGACGGTGAGCGAAAGGTGGGGTGGATGGAAGCTTCTTCTCCAGCCTCTGGTGAAACACCGAAAGGACCTGATGAAAAAGGATTCGCGTCGCAAGGAGGTAGTGCTATACCAAGGACACGGTGCCACCGCACATGAGCAAGCCCAGCGGTGCGACGGCGAGGTTCAAAAATAAGATTAATCTTAGAGACCCCGTAGGGTCGTTCCAGAGATTAAACTGAACTATACCGCCAGGTGATTAGCAGTTGGCGAGAGTGAAGGTTGAGGGCATCGATTCACAAGAACAGATACTACACTTGATCCAGGGGGGTATCAGCGACGGCGTGGTCTTGTGGAGGTGGTCGACATACCTAAGCCAAAAGGCAAACTGCGAACACTGTCAGTATGTGTTGAAGTATAGGGTAGATTGGGAACCCTTACGAGAGCTGTCTTTTTTCAGAAGTGCGCGAGAGAGCGAAAATACTTAAGCAGAAATTTCTCGGCTGCGCTAGCGCGTCGGCCCGCGATCTACGGCGTTGTGAGGCAAGTGTAACGGACTGTCAGGGCAGGTGCAACGAGCTATTGCATAGTGCATATGCATATGACAGTTTTTGTGCATGAGACTGGTAACAGAAGACGAGGATCAGCAGTGACGAACAATCACGGGGAAGATGTGACGGTATCTCATCGATACGGCATCAGCGTAGCAAGCCAACAAAGCATTGCATACGTTCCCCTTCCTGAGAGTCGCGTCGGAAGAAGATGATGTGAAGAAATCTCAACGACCACGAGAAAATCGGTTACTGCCACTCCCAGCCGCCCATCGCTGGATCATCGACGATGGCCTTGTACATCTCCGCTATCTCAAAACTCATCAGGCGATCGTTATGGCCTGATGATGGCCGTTATGGCCTAGGGATGGGGGGCTCAATGGTTCGATGGTAGTCGCTATGGCATGATGATAGTAGTCATGGCCTGGTGGTTTTCCTCGTGGCCTGATGATGTGTGCATGTACATACATGTATACAAGGAGACAGGTCTGTTTGCCAAGGCTAGCTGAAAAATGCCAAGTGATTTCCAGACCTCACGCCTCGACACTCATCACCGGTGTGGACTCTGGCGTTTCCGAACGTCTCTTGAAAGGAGCTACGATACCACTACTCCTGAAAGCCTCTCGTTCTATGTTTTGCTGCCAACGGTGACATGTCAAAGGTTTGACAATCCGCCACCCTTCGTACCTAAGCTGATGAGACCATCTCTGTACCGCTTCGGTAAGAAAGCAAGCGCAGTCTCACGGATTGTGTGACTTTGCACGCTTCACCCCATTGTCACGATGAACCATCAGGAAACCAATGGCCAGACGCGCCCTTCGATCGTTCTGCGCAAACAAAACTGCAAGGAAAGGCAGCGCAGTCTCATGTCGATAGACAGATCGTAACGGTGAGCTCCAGCAAATCCGCAGCTTCTCTTGATCAGACTACCGATACGCCTTATTAAGTATTTCCTCGCTTCGACTAGGGCAGTCCTCGTATTCAGGCAACCTGCGATGCACAATGGGGAACAAAGCCAAGTCAGTATCTAGTGGTGTGACCCTAATCCTGGAGGCTGTCTCCTCCCACTTTGTCGCTACTCGTTTCCATCAAAACGAGGGAAGTACTCCAAGGGCAGTCCGTCCCTGAGGTCTCGCTCTCCTTGTCCATCACTCACGGAGTCTTCCGCTGGTGGTTCTGTCTATAAAGAGCCGCTTCTGGTGCTTCCAGAGTTGTACAGTTCTCCTTGCAAACCCTTCATCCCAGCTCTGGATATCAGCAATATCATCATTTGCGAAGATCCCATTACAACATAAGCATGGCTCCGCTTCTTACCCTTTGTTGTATTGTTCCAGAGCACATACTACATGGAATAGTTCAAAAGGGCAAGGCGCCACAGCACATCATCAATGCCTGTCGGAGCACCATTGACAAAACAACGAAAATCCAGGATGCCCGTGTCCAGCAAGGGCAGAGCATCGCATCAGCTCGGCAGCAACATGTCACCCAAGGTATCGTGCCACCTTTCATCCATAATGCAATTGCTCGGCACGCTGTAACAGCGGAGCAACACGAAGTGTCAACTCGTACACTTGAGCATGACGCTAAACTTCGTACAGCTGCAAGTAGGTTGCCTCATCTGCAACGCACGATCTATGACGCACATCATTCCTGGAGTTTTGATCATCCTCCGCGTGACAAGGTCATGATTAACGAGGGTGGTGCGGTCGTCAGCGAGGAGCTTGACCCAAGCAAGGACGCAAATGAGTGCTATGCTGGATTCAAAAAAACTTATGACTTCTACTTCGATCACTTCGGGCGCGATTCGGTAGACGGCCGAGGGCTGGCGCTCGATGGCTTCGTGCACTTTGGCGTTGGGTACCGGAATGCTTTCTGGGACGGCAAGCGGATGGTTTTCGGGGAGGGAGACGGTGTTATCTTCAATGGCTTCACAGACGAACTCGACGTTATCGCCCACGAGCTTACCCACGGTGTGGTGCAGCACACAAGCCCACTGAAATATAGATTCCAGAGTGGTGCTCTCAACGAGCCACTTGCGGATGTCTTTGGGGTTATGGTCAAACAATGTGCCGAAGATCCTCAGCACCCTCAAGATGTCCAGCAAGCAAACTGGCTGATTGGTGAAGGTATCTGGGCCAAGGGCATCAACGGCAAAGCCCTCCGCGATATGAAGAACCCTGGCACAGCTTACGACGATCCAATTGTCGGGAAAGACCCGCAACCGGCGCACTGGGATGACTTCAAGAAGCTAGAATTCTCCGAGGACCGTGGTGGGGTCCATATCAACTCCGGCATCCCCAATCATGCTTTCTATCTCGCTGCTACTATGATTGGAGGATTCGCCTGGGAAGGCGTTGGGCCTATCTGGTACAGAGCTCTGAAAAGTGGTCAGCTGGGAGAAGATGCGACATTCAAAGAATTTGCCGAGCTTACTATCGAGCATGCCGGTGAACATGTTGACAAGGTCCGAGAAGCGTGGAGGCAGGTTGGATATCCCTTTGGTGAGACCAAGGCCGAGTTGTAATAGTCTACTGAACATTATTGTGGGTTACGTCCACAGAATAGCTACTTGTCTACCAGCAGGGTACGAAATGGCCTGCTGATCCATATTATCTGAACCTCAGAAAGGCGGACGGCGACGCAAAAGCGAAGTTGATGTCAAGCGATGGTACAATGCCGCAGAGATGGATGGTGCCACTGGAGTGTGATCCTTGGTCGTCGAATCCAATTCCGTGCAGAGTGATGAAGAGGAAGCCACATTAACGACACCGAGAACACCAACATGTCGACTTCCAGCCCATCGCCGGATCGTCAACGATAGTCCGATACATCTCCACCATCTCATAACTCATCATCTCGTCGTCCTCCACGTACCCCTCCTCTTCATTCGTAGTGCCCTCTTTCAGCATGTCCTCCAACCCGGTGTCAAAACAGTAACACCGGTTCCCTTCGCGCTGGTAGATATGTGCTTTCCCGCGCCATTCGCCGATCATGCGCTTGAGTCGTACCCATGTTTCTAGCTCTGGCCAGGCTACGGGTCCTGGCATGTCCAGTCCTAGACGTATTCGTCTGCAAATTGTTCTATACTTCCAGTTCCACGCGCTCAGTAGTCGGCAGTCACCATCCAGATGGCCCATGGACGACCACGTGTGTCATTCCAAGTCCTTGGTGGGCCGAAACTCCATCCGCGCAAGCTCGTCTCCTAGCAGAACAACCCAGCTCTGGGCGGCTTGGATCTTGGCATCGATGGTTCCAACCCGTTCGTAGAGCAGCAATCCGTACTTTGCATGGTCGCAGCACATGCGCGCGAGACTTTGTAGATAGCTGTCCACGAAGTCAGCCAGCCATGCTCGGCGATGGGTGTCGTAAGCGACGTAGTCGTCGTCGGGCTGCACGTCCTCGCCACGACATAGCACGGGGCCTTCGCCATCGTGCTGTACGCATAGCCCAGGTCGTGGATCGCCGCCGCAGAAGTCCATCGTGATGTTCCCAATCGCCAGGATACAGTCTCCTCGGTATGGCTGGCCTTTCGCTGGGTGTGCGAGACGTCCGAGGCCGCATCGAAAGAAGCGCTCTAAAAGGTAGTAGAAACACCACACCAGGTCTATAATCTCCCCGGGGCCTTTGGTAAGCCCCTTTCCTTCGCTACCAGAGTCGAAGTCTCGGATCGTGATATGCACGGCACCGAGACGCTTTGCAACGACAGGGACATGTAGCCATGCTATATAGCAGTCAGTAAAGCGATCGCTTAATAGCTATGGAAGACAGCTTACTAGGCCACAACTCCCTCTCATCCACAACCATAACATCCAGCCTGTACTCCACCCCACCTGGCCACAGCCTTGCGACAGCGTCTTTGGTCTGCCTGTTCAAGGCCCTATTCGCGCGCAGCAGTCCAGTCACATTAGCATTCGTACCCAGCTCACGTTCGTATCGGACGTGTTTAGGTCCGTACGCCCAGCTATGGAAGCCAGGTATCGCCTGGGAAGGCATCTCCTTATCGGTCCATCGGTTGCGCCGGGCACTCGCTACAGATGCGGGAGGTGTGCGAGTAACACCGAGCAGGACGAGCTCGATGATGCGATCCTGTAGTTCCACAGGGAGGGAGAGGAGTGAGGCCATGGCTACTCTCGGTAGGCTAGGGCGGCAAGCTGTTCAACTGGACGTCGATCGAAGGAATATCATTAGCGAGAATATCTTGGACAGAGTCATTGTTTCTGGACGTCGGCCCCATGAGACGTAGAAGAGCGACGCCAGAAGTGTTGTCGGTCGATCACCATCTCCATAGCAGCGCGACCACAAACCTAAATATAATGTATATGATTATATGTTCTTCTCCCTTTCATCTCGCATCTACGGCATTGACAAGGCATTGCTCAGATATGTAGCCTTTTTGAGCTTTCGAACTGGCACGAGCGCGAGATGTTGCAGAAGGAGAGTAAAATTGGAGAGAGCGAGTGAGTGGACGCATCACGTGGCCGGGATCGACGATTCTACGGACGGGCCGCTCGCGGAGAGCCGCTTCCAACAACATTACCTACTCCCTCATACATGTATCTAAGCCCTTCCCGAGTATGCGCACCCTCGAACCAGCACGTTACCACTCACACCATGTTTACATCTAAGGTCAAAGGAATCCGCGTGTGTATCCGAATCGCGCTACAAAGCATCCCCGGCGACGTTTACAGCCGCCCTTTCACACTAGGTGACATCTTTTGTCAAGCTCAACTCAAGCGAGAGTTCAACCCGACTGGCAACAGACATAGCTTCGACGACCTACACATACCGCCAGGCTTCGATTCGGAAAAAGATGTCCAGCGTTGGTTCATTTATGATTTCGATGTGCAGGGAAAGGTAGATCCGGCGGAACACTACAAGATCGCGCATGAGTGTTACAGAGGCTGTCAGTTAGAAGACGGCAGTTTGTGAGTGTTTGCTGACGAGAGCGTTACGATTACTAATACAATTTGGCAGAAGGTTCGTCCCGTACCCGTCTTCTCAGGATGCGCTCATCGAACGAACGGGTGAGTTTCCTTGGGGCCACAATGAATCACCCGATGAAAGATTTGAACAACAGCAACGACATGTATATGCCTCGTAATCTTGCTTCCAGGTTCGCACCATACTTGACGAGAACTTCGACAGCCTTCAACGCTTCCATTCTTGACGCAAGGATCAAAGGTGTGTCGTCGATAGCAGTGTCCAGCGCCTCAAATGCAGGTTCCCTTTCTGAGTAGCGTCACAAATACATCGCGAAGGTTCCATGATGCGACGAACGTCAAGGGTGTTCAGTCCTCGCCATCTGCCATCTCCAGGTTTGTGCCGCGGTCGAGGAGGAGTTCTAAAGCTTCTGAGCTCTCCTTGTTGAGTACCGCCGACATCAGTGCGGTAAATCCAGTCTCGTCTTGCGAATCCACATCAGCCTGATTGTCTAGTAGAAGACGTAAGCAAGCAGGATCTTTCTCGCAGCTGCCTACATAAGGGCGCTTTTCTGTGATTCGTACGCGCTGTTCAGCTTGATAGAAGCAGATAGTCTACTGAGCTCCTGCCTCTCGCTCATCCGTGCGACTCATAGGTTGGATTTGCTGAACCTCTCGCTTTCCTTCATGTGTTCTTGCAGAAGCGAAACAATATCTGTGTAGCCTCTGCGTTCGGCGGAATCGTACGCAGAAGTGTTCGGGCGCTCACCGTTCGACAGCCGATGGTTAAGCCTAGGATCCGCGCCATAGGTAAGTAATAATCGGACAGCGGCGAGGTTGCGGTGGCTACCATCGCACGCAAGTTGCAAGGCAGTCCCTCGTTGGAATCCAGCCCTCTCCCAAATAGGCGATTCTTCTCCCACGAATTTGTCCACAGGGGCGCCACGAGCAAGAAGCTCTTTCGTGAGCTCGAGGTTTGCATTCCCTTCTTCGCGCAGTAACGATCCCGGGAGAGGTGCTCCCCGCGTGACATCGGCACCAGCTTCTAACAACATTTTGAACACGCCTTTACTCCCTTTCTTTGCGGCGCAGGACAAGGGTGTCTCAGAATACGCGTCTTCTCTATTTATGTCGGCGCCTTCTGAGAGCAACCATGCCACCATATCCTGGTGCTCGACGGCGAGTCTGTCGATAACATGGATTAGAATATGAAGCGCCTGCGAAAGGAGCGATGAGACGAACGTAAGCATTGTTAAGCCATGATCCGAGACATTATCAATTGGCCAGGAAAAATGCTTCATTAGGTATGCGAGAATTGGGATGTGGCCAGATCGAGCGGCCGCTTCCAAGTTGTCGGTGTTAACCGGAACACCGTTTTCCATGAGGAGCCGCATGACATCAAATCGTCCGCATGCGATCGCTCGCTCGATGGCGGTGTTGAACGTTGCGTCGGGATTGAAGCGGCGGCGAGCTTCGGCGAGCTCGTCTAGCACACGGTCTACAGTTCCGCCCTCGATGGCATGATCAAGCTCGGGATGCGGAGGCTGAAGGAGGGTGCGGAGGTGCCGTTCATCGAGCTCAGCTCGCGATGGGGGCGGTGCAGCGTTCCAGATGAAGGCCGCCATCTCAGCCATCTCAGGCGACACGGGGGCAGCAGCAAACTCATGCGAACGTGTCGGCGGCAGAGGAACGGTAAAGTTATCCGGGCATGTCATCTTGATTCGCTTGCGATATAATGTATAACTGAGGTTTTGGAGAAGGGACGACATCGTTCTATGTGGAGACCAGGCACATGGAGAGCGTCAAATTCCCAGATCCCCTGCCGGACCCGCATATCTCACAGGGCTCTGGACAACTCCAGCAGAACAACTTTTTGACCATCTCGGCCAGAGATCCGAGGTTCGTGCAGATGGTTTTGGAAGGGCCATCGTCGCTCCCGACCTCACCCGTTTCACCGGCGTGTACGATGTGTTGTTTGTAGGACAGGATGGCAGAACCGCCCGGGAGAAGTTTGATTTCCAATCCCGGTCTTGGGTGTGATGTCTCGATAGCATCAAGCAACGATGTCTATAGACAGTATGGTATCTATACATAGACGAGCACTTCGCAGCAGCTAATAGTATTCGCCATTGACGTAGACGATCGCATAGCTATAGACAGCCGAACGCTGGGGTGGAGAGTACAGCATAAAACGTCTCACCATGAGGTGGTATACGCTCACGACCCTCTGTAGCTGAGACAGAAGATTCGGTGTTGGGCAACGGGCCGCTCAGGTGATGCAGATGGAAAGACGTCCGAATGCATTTCCCCCTCCCTGATGAAACACGAAGATTATGGAAAGATAGCAAACATAATACTACTGCCACCGAGGTTTTCTTGGAAGGATGGATTCATCGTATGTATTTGTATCAAGCAGCTGATCCAAGAAGTCCATCGAGAGCCTCAGCCCCCATCTCGGCACAAGCAACATGCAACGGCCTCATATCTTCACCACCCTCACCCTCTGAACCTAGATGCCTCATCCGCCCCAGCAAACCAAGATTCCTATACATCCGCAACACCTCCCGCAACGTCATCTCTGCCTGCCTCGTCGGTCCTTCGTCCACTGCTCCACCTGGTCGGACACGGATGTCCCAGTGCAGGCTCACGGCTAGTGCGTCTAATGGCTTGTCGGAGCCGCTTGAGCCAGTGAGAGCAGTGTTGCCCCGGCGGAGGAGAAGGCCTTTGGCGATCGGTGCAGGTGCTGTAGAGGCTGTTGAAGGATTGGAGGCAGATGCCGAAGAAAGGAGTACGCCCCAGCTCTCATCCGCCACGTCGACAAGATGCGCATCTGGATCAGTCTCTACCGCAGTCGTGGGTGCTTCACTAATTGCTGGCGTGGATGGCTGCCCACTCGCCTCCGGTGACACCGTCATGCTACCTCCCTGTGGCGTCGACACGGGCGTGAGGAAGCCCTGTCCTGCTTGTTGGCTTGTTGCGTTGCTACCTTCGGCCGGCACTGGAGGCATGAGATGTATTGTGGGCTCATCGTCTACTGAGAGTAGTGTAACGTGCAACATCTGCTTCTTGACTTTCGACGCAGCCAGAGTCTTCCAACACCTCTGAATGCTGGGCTCGACATCGGCAGGTGCCACGATGAACACTCGCCAAGTCACCTGCCTAGCAGCAATGATCTCAGCAGTCCTCTCCCAAATCTCTGAAGCAGCATCCTTGAAGGACCTCCCGCGAAGGCAGGTAGTAGTGGTCATCTGATACCGTCCTGTATTGTCCAGCCAGCAGATGGTCAACCATTGGCGGTCTGGGCTCAAAGCATAAGCCAAGTGTAAGATCGAATTTTCGTGCAACAAGTCACTCGGCGGTTCAGCCGAAAGCTGGAAAGCTATTCTCTTGGGCGGACCAGCTGATAACTCAATCGCCGGCGCGGCCAAGATCGGCAACGCAGAGCCAAGGTCAATTGCAGCGGCTGCCTTTGTTGACGGCGGACACCGATCGTAGATCTCCATAGCCACCGAACTGAGCTGTACGTTGTCGAGCACCACCAGGCCATTGCGTGAAGCAATCAACGAGACGGGTATAATCTGCAGCACGATATCACTTCTGGAAGCTGTCTTGTAGGCTTTGTGAGTAGAAGTGCGGCAGAAACTGAGCAGTCGCCAGAAGCATGCGCACAGGAACTGTGTCGACTGTTCGTCTTCAAAGGGATCAACGATGCAGATGACCGTCGTGCGCTCCGGACGTTCGCGACCGAGCGATTCGATTGCCAACCCAACTTGCTCGCAGAGTGATTTGTAGTCTTGCATCACTTCTCCCAGCGACAGCTCTTCCAAAGCGTCGCCGACATGTACAATACCGTTTTCGTAGCAAGGTTGATCTCCGTCGTCATCATCGGAGGCTATGCTGACGAAGGCAAGATCGGGCTCGAGTTCAAACTGACCCAGCTTGCAGCCCTCGTATGTACTTGCAAGATCTTTCATCAAACCCCGCGCCGTGTCCAAGAAGTCTGTGTTGTTAGGTGCGACGAAGACAGCAGTAATGTCCTTGACTCCGTTGGAAGGTCCAAAGCTAAGGGCATTCCAGAAGTTGACCGCCGGAGGTAGCATCTCCCAGTTGTCCGCCCCACGCTGGATGCGTACGTAAGGTGGCGGGAGTGGGAACCAGTCTGGTCCGAGCTGCATGCTGCCCTCACGGTAAGGCATGCGAGGCTGACCCGATGCAGGTGCCTTGCCAGGGTTGGCGTTCGGGCGCGGCGGAGGCTCTTTGATGAGCGCCAGCTTTGCGAGGCCAAGATCCTGCATGGAAGCGAAGATGTGGTCTAGCGTGTTGTTCGCTATACTCGTGAGTGATTCGTGGGTGCCGCTTCCAGTGGCATCGTGAAGCTGGTTGGCATTCTCGAGAGCCAATTTGATAGCAGTAGTCGATGAGGTTGCTTGTTCGCAGACATATTGTGCGATGTACATGAGCTCTGCCTTCCCAAGGTCTAGAACATCGAGATTCAGGGCTGCTGTAGTGCCTTGCGATCTGGTGTCTCGGATGGTACGAGTAGTGGTCATCGAGCTGCTCGTTTTGCCGAAAATGGCGTCCGCGATTTGGCGAATCTTTCGAGCGTCGATAGTGTCATCGCCGTCCACGGATAGTGCTTCGTCATATCTTGATCTGTGTTCTTCTCCAGCGTCGAACTGCTGTTCTTCGACCGATGTTCTCTTGCGCTTCTTCGTTTGCCAGGGTAGCTTTGGCGGAAGGTTGTCGTCATCGCTTATGCTCGTCATTGAGTCGTACGATCCATCTTCGCTTGAAGATTCCATATCAGTATCAGCAGAATTTGGCTCTGTAGCCGCGTCCGACCGCTCTTTCCTCGTGGCAGTTGGAAGAGAGATGTTCGGTCCGCTCATCGACCCTTCCGCTGCTGAAGGTGTACGCATTGATGTGTATTTCTCAGACAACGCTAGGCCCTGATTGAACTGCACAGCATCGAAGGTGCTCCTGCGGCGATCCGGTTGAGACGATACACCGTCATTTGATAGCACACTGGCTGGTATCGGCGGTGGTAGGAGCCTCTCTTTGATACCAAACGGGCTAAGAGGCTTCTCGATAGGCCTTGGAAGTTTAGGAATTGCGAAGGTCTGAGTTTGCGCAACCATACCATCCGAAGCCGGCACTTCTCGGTGCTGAGGCTCAAGGGGCTGGGAAGATGGTATAGCATCGCGCGAAGCTTGCTCTGCTTCGAAGCCTTCCGACTCGCCGTGGTCCGGCTTGAGGTCAAGTCGAGGCGACTCTGCTGCCTCAGAAGGGTGAACAGCGATGTCAACCTCTTCCTGCAGGATGTGGTCTGCCATATCAGCATCGTGAGAAGTACCCCCTGTCCCCACCTCGTCATCCGGCTCATCAAAGTAGTCAAAGTCTTCATCACCGACCTCATTAGTACCGAAGTCCATTTCCGTCATGTCACCAAACAGATCGTCGGAATGTGGCTGGTATGATGGGCCTTCTCGAACGGACTCCATACTGTTGCCACGACCAACATGATCTCCGACCACAGGGAGCTCAGCGTCGTCTTCTGGGTTCGCAGTGTCTACTTGCATAGCCGAACTGAGACTGTCTGAGGTTGGGTGAATGAGATGGCCCGGTGCTAGGCCATCGGGTGGAGTTGGATAGATGCCAGCGAGAGCAGCTTGCTGGTCAATGAGTCGCTGATTGAAGGGTGGAGAAGTCGCCATTGGTGTTTCGGCCACTATGCTCGATGCGGTCATCGCCGTGTCTACGGTTGGTGGCCCGGCACCAGAATTTTCAGCAGCCATCACCTCTCGTTCTGCAGCCGAACTAAACCATTTTTCTGCGAGCTCAAGATGATTCTCGAAAGCGTCTTGCGAGGCGAAGCCTTCATCGAACCAGTATTGCCACCCCGGGTCCTCTGAAGGTTTATTTCCAGCGTCGAAGCCAGCTGAGCTTCGCGCTGTGAGACACAATCGTGTTGGCCAGATAAAGCGTTCGAATTGATTCTTTTCCAGAAGCTCAACGACGGACCACTCCTCATCAAGCTCAACACCTATGCACTCGGCCAGTAGGACGTCCACAATACTCTGTTTCCAGATGGTACCACGAATGGTGTGCGTAGTCGGGCTGGTCGCCAAGGACCTATCATCGTCCACGCTTTCCTTTCGAAGCTTGGCTCGGACACCGCTTGGCGCAAGTATGACATCGCCACTAAGAAAGCCAGTGGTTGCGTTCAATGAGTGTAGACTGGATGCTCGAGTCGTGGTAGAAATGCACAGGCTACCGTTCTCCGTCCATCTTGGGTGCAGTCTGACAATTGTGCTATCTTCGGTTGTTGGCGTCGAATTGCTTTCCGCTGGTTTAAGAAGCCACTGAAAGGAGCCAATGTGCAGCATTCCATAGCCTGTCGCCAACATATAGCTTATTGAGCCTTCGACTGCGTGTAGCAGCACGTCCTCGATCCTCACTTCGTCAGTCAGAGCTTCTGGCGATGCGTCCCGAATGAGGCCCGTTTCTTGTACATCGAAGCGTTGCTGTCCATGGTCGGCTGACCCAGAAGGCATCCCGTTCGTCCTAGCAAACACCCACAACCCACTCGGCTGACCAGAACAGACTATATCGCGACGTCTGAGGTCCGTCACAGCGTTTCGAATAGTCTCTTCCGCAGCTTCATTATCGTTGCAAGTATACTGGATATATTGCCAGTCCAGCAGTCCTTCTACCGACCGTACATTCGTCGTACATGCTTTGAGAAAGTCGATGCCATTCATGGCTTCCCGCGGACGTCCGCTAAGGAACGTATCGGTGGTGGTAGCGTTGCGGTGATGTCGGTAGGCACATTAGCCCTATCTTCGTAGTAATAGCTAATGTCGGGAGCCTGGATGGTGTGAATCGTTGGCAGATGTAATGAGTAGAGCAACAAGCATATAGATACGAAGTGAGGTGAGAGCGATAATGTGGCTCGCTAGCGCCAAACTAGCACACGGGAAGAAGCGGGAACGGAACGAGACGCACGGCACGCAGTGGCCAAGAAGCTCAGATTGAAGACCGGACTATGCAAACTCCCCGCAGGCCGCACAATCCGTAAGCTGTATGCCACTTGGGAGCTAGACACGCTCGAAAGGTTATGGAGAGAAGTCTTGATGACCCGGCTATACGCCTCAAAGAAGATGCGGACTGTCTCGGAACGCCTTCAAGACCACCTCTCGACGCCACTGAGGCCCAGCTCCTAGGCACACCGAACGCGCTGCGAGCTGTTCTACCCAAGAGTGGCTGGCAAACGCCTTAGCATCTTCAAGTGCTCCAGCAGCCGCCGTTGCAAGTGTCGCCACCTTTTCACTTCCAATCTGCTCGATCAGCAGCCTTCGCACCTCGTGCCTTGCGATCGTATGACGGAGTCGAACCGCTGCGTCTAGATCCCGACCCGCATCATCCGCATCCACGACTCTGTCCTCGAAGAAAGACAGTCGGAAATTGATCCGTTTCAGGACCGTCTCCACTCCCTCTAACAGAAAGGGCAGGGTGAGGATACCTTGGTTTGCCACCCACTGTCGTCTGCCATCCCGTCTATACTGTTCCAGTGCTGCTTGTCCTGCTCGGAACGCTGTCGTCATTGACCTCCAGAATAGGACTTTGGCCAGACTTTCCGGCGTCTGTCTTAGAAACGGGACTATGTCGGAGGGCGGCACGTTAAGCGTCATCGTGCGGTCTGGGTTTATGCTGCCGATGATGCCGTAAGTCAAGCTTGAAGTGCACCTGCCCCTGGAAGCGTTCATGACTTGGATTGTGTCTTGTGTCTGGTCGACGTCAGCCGAGAACACCTCCCGCCGCTCGACATTGATGCCACTGGTTCGGAACTACACCAATATGTCAGCATTGTTCGTCACCAGATAAAGTATGTATAACTTGCTGTCGTCATGCGGCAGGGCCTCGGACACGGCTCCGTTCTTTGCATCCATGGCGGTGACCATGACGCCGGGATGGATATTGAGGACGAACAACTCCGGGTGCTCGTGGTGGACGTAATCGAAGAGCTTGGCGGCTGCCAGTTTGGAGAGGTGGTACCCCGAGCCTGTGGGGATGTACGGCAGATGTATGACCCCGGTGCTGATGTTGAGCACCGCAGCGTCCTTTGCGGCATGTGGCAGGAACGCGCGCACAAGGTTGAAGTTGCCTTTAACGTTGACTTCGAAGCCGCTAAACCATTCTTCCGGGGTGCTTTCTGCGATCGTGCGGCCTAGTGGGAGGAAGCCGGCGTTGGCCACGAGAACGTCAACGGGTCCGGACCTGGCCGTCTCCGAATCGAAGGCTCGCTCCAGAGAGGCAGCATCGGAGATGTCGGCGACGTAGATGGAGACCTTGGCATCCTTGCTCGATTGCTCGATCTCGCTCTTGGTCTTGCGAAGCGTCGCCTCCGTACGACCCAGCAGGGCGATGTTTGAGGCACCGGATCTCGCGAATGCCTTTGCGATCTCTGCACCAATACCGGCACCGGCGCCGCTGATGACAATGTTCTTGCCTTTGGTCGAGAGTGCTGGCAGTGTGGGATCGATGGCTGGGTAGGTCTCACGGTGGTAGGCCTCGGTCACTGTCGGCCACGGGAGAGTGTCTTTAGCTATAGTAATGGATGTAGTGCTCTGTGATAGATCTTGTGTAGTTGAATGTGAGCTTTTCAAATGTGTTGTTGGTGAAGGATATGACCAGTGCGCGAATTGCTGCGTTTATATCTCATGCGAGCCACCGTTCGGATGAACTTGAAGAGCGATAACGTGAGCGGGTCTGGCACCAACTCACCTGGATACCTTATCATATCACTCATCTTTGAAGACTGATCGCCTGAGCGAGATGCACAGTCCTGCGATTAGCAAGCAATGAGCCGCAGTTGAAGGCGGTGGCACAATAGTAGGCGTACGCAAGACAATGGAGACAGTCGCTCTGTTGAAGTGAGTTGATCGCAAATCCGCGGACCACGTCATCGCAGACCACGGACTGCTAACGATTCAAACGTTGTCAGCATCGATCACTCGCATCGACATGCTGTTCGCACATCTTGTACTTAATCACTCGCGTAGAGTGGCAGGCATATCTTCTGTTCCTCCCGCGGGTACATGCCCAAGCGCCATCAAAGGTACTTCCTCGTCTTCTCCACCACGTACTTCGCGAAATCCTCAAAGTCCGAGACGTATGGAAAGTACATTCCAGGTATCACTGCAATCGGGATCCCAAGCTCCATAGCAGTAACGATATTATCGAAGAACGCCGCAGTAGGCGTCGACGCACCAACCGACCACTCCAACGGTTTCCCTCGCAACTTCTCCCTGTCGACTGGAAACGAACTCCCGAGCGTGCGAATGTAGCCTCGAGCCCACCTTGGATAGTTGTCCTGAATGCGTCCGAGTGCATCCTCGCCCAGCCCTTCCCAAGCTTTGCCGTTGTTCCCGAAATGTGTTGGGATGCTCGCTGTCATGGCTTCGCGGATCTCATCGTCGGTACGAGAGGGCAGGGCGAGCAGTAGAGGCATCTCGTATGTTGGGACTTCGTGGGCCAGCGCGTTGCGGATGCGGGTTGGGTAGTCGGCGACCAAGGCTAACACGGTTGAGCCGCCTGAGCTGCAGCCCCAGATGGTGACGATATCGATATTCAAGGCGTCCAAAATGCTGATCACGTATGAAGCGAGCTTCTGGGGTGTCACGTCCTCGTAGGTCGCGGCAGGTGAGTCGAATGATCTCGAAAGTCCCGGCATGTCGAAGGTAGTGACCTTGAAGCCTTCCGCTGCGATGAGACACATAGGCTTGTCGAACATCTTGCAGTCGCCGAAGCCGTCGGGGATGAGTACTACGTCTGGACCGAAGCCTTCTTGCTCATAGTACCAGGTGATGCCATTGTCTGTCTTGGTTGTGCCTGCGGTACGCATAGCGGTGGGTTGTCCTGCAGGAATTGTCAACTTCGCTATCCAAATTCCCATGTGTGGAACGTTTGCAAACGTACCTGTACAAGAATGCTGAGTGACTAGAATGTTTGGCCTGGACACTGTACAGTATTGCTATCTCAACTTAGATCTGAAGGTGGAAGTCAATTCAGGGGTAGCACATTGATCTAGACCAAAGGCAGTTTGAGAGATACTCATACACATTGGAGGACTGTCACCACGAAGAGTGCGTCCATAATACCGGATGGCATTGTAGCCGGAAGCCGACAAGGTTGGAGTAATACAGGAGCTCTGGATCTTCTTCCGATCCTGCCCCGGAGTGGTGGTGTCCGAAAGACATCGCACTATACAATAAATAATGCCAGACAGCTGCTCGTTTCGGTCCTTCCGTAGAGCACCTTGACATGTCAGGAGCGGAGGTCGATGTCTGATCTTGCTTGACAGCTACTCAAGTAGAAGCGCGGTAGATGTCAGTGAGATTTTGAGTTTGATACCGGCTCAGACAAGCCATGTGGCGCTCGCCTAGTATCGCGCTAGTGAAAGCTACATCACAAGAAAAAGTCGACGATCTCATGCGAGCACTTACAAGACCGTTGACAAGATGAAGCTCACAACAGACTCGCCAGTACCGGTATATACCATCGCTGGCGAAGGCACATCACGACCACTTCCAGAATGGCTTGCGCGACGACGAAAACGAAGCTTGAAGAAAGATAGCAACTATGCGAACCGGGTGGAATTACTGCAGGACTTCGAGTTCGAGGAGGCCAGCCAGTGCGTGAGAGTCAGTGAGGATGGCGAGTGGGTTGTGAGTACTGGTGAGTATTCTGCGACTTCCTGCGATATGCTGCGCAGTTCTCGAGCTGATATGCTGATAGACTAAATAGGCACATATAAACCACAAATCCACACGCACTACCTCCCACATCTCTCGCTCTCTTATGCTCGTCATACAAACACGATCAATCAGACATTCCTACTGCTATCTTCAGACTACAGCAAGTCTTTACACTTGCAAACCGACCGATGTCTGGAGTTCCATACACCGGGTGGTGTTCACTACACAACACGAATACCGAGATATGGCAGAGATCTGAAGTACAACCGACGGACGGCTGAAGCGCTCGTACCGACTGTTGGTGTTAACGCAGATGGCAATGGAGAAGTCTTCAGACTCAACCTGGAGGTCGGTCGATTTATGAAGGGTTTCGAGGTGGATGTTGGAGGCGATGACTTCGAATCGATGGGTGGTGGAGCGCTCCAAGGTGGCATCCGGACTGGAAGCGTCAACTGCGCAGCTGTGGCCGACGATTCACACGGACTACTTGCGTTCGGCACCTCCATAGGCACTGTTGAGCTATGGGACTCAAGATCACGAAATCGAGTCAGTGCTATTGGACCGGCATCTGCACCAGTACTCGGGCCCGAGCACGATATCCGACCCGAAATCACTGCTCTCGAGTTCCATCCTTCTGGCCTCGACCTAGCTACCGGAAACAGTGATGGTATCGTGCACACGTACGATCTACGGTCACCAACACCTCTACTCCGAAAGGACCAAGGCTACGGCTCGGCAATCCAGACTCTACGCTACCTCACCCCATCATCGCGATCTTCAGCCATCACGCCTAATAAATTATTAAGCGCCGACCGCAAATCCATCAAACTCTTCGACTCCACCTCCGGTGACCTTTGGACCTCCGTCGAACCGGCCGTAGATCTCAACCACGTGGAATGGGTGCCGGACTCCGGCATGCTCGTCACAGCCAACGAAGGTAGACAGCAATACGCCTTCTTCATTCCGCAACTCGGTCCAGCGCCGAAATGGTGCGGCTTTCTTGACAACCTCGTCGAAGAAATGGCTGAAGACGGCGACGCCGACCCTAACGGCTTCAATACACGCACAAAGTCAGGTGTTGGCGAGGTCTACGACAACTTCAAATTCGTCGACCAGAAAGAACTTCGCGATCTTAATCTCGACCACCTTATCGGGACGACGAATGTGTTGCGCCCGTATATGCACGGTTACTTTGTTCCGCAGGGGCTCTGGGAGCAAGCCAGGTTACTGGCGAATCCGGATATCGCGGTTCAGCAACGGCAGAAGAGTGTGCAGGAGAAGATTGACAAGGAGCGCGAAAGTAGGATCAGAGGTAGTAAGCAAGTGAAGGTGAAGGTTAATCGGCATTTGGCGGAGAAGCTTGCGGCGAGAGAGGAAGCGAATGAGCGGCGGAAGGCGGTACGATTGTTGAAGAAGCGGGGTGCGGATGCGCCGCAAGCAGAGGAGGTTGAGGTTGATGTTGATGCGGAGATTGAGGGTGATGCAGAGCCGCAACAGCAGTCAAAGAGGACGGATCTCATGGCCGACGATCGATTCGGCAAGTTATTTGCAGATGAGGACTTTGAGATCGATGAGATGAGTCGGGAGTTCCAGATGCATAATCCGAGCTCTACTCCGGGTGGTGAGCTGAAGAAGCGAGGCTTGACTGCTGTCGAGGACGAAGCTATGCAAGATATTGCTGGCTCAGGCGATGACAGGAGCGACGATGATGGCAGTGGAGACGACGATGAAGACGCACAGGCTGAAGCCGCAGCACTACGAGCACGACAGCGCCCGAAGCGCGATGGCGACGACCAGGAGTCGGCCAAGGGAAGAATTGGCAGCGTCTCGTACAAGAAATCGCAATCCCAGCGGCGGCAACCTTCCGGACCGCGAATGCAGGTCTCTTCGTCAAATGCGAATATGGTTAAGAAGAATCAGGCGAAGCAGTCGCGGTCGTTTGGAGATCTGGCTTCTTCGCTTCCGACTCGAGGCGGACGGGACGGGCACGGGAAGAGTGGTGGTGTTGTGGGAGAGAAAGAGGTCACTTTCGCGCCGACGAAGACTGGGAAGAACTCCAAGCAGCAGCGGCAGCAGGAGGTGGAGGACGGGGCGGCGAGTGGGAGGAAAGTTTCGCGAGGGAAGGAGAGGAGGAGTGCTAGTGGGAATGCTTTTAGGAGTATGTGAGGATTGCTGGCTGGCTGGTCGAAGGGGATGGGAATGGTGGCATCTGCAACTTTCGCCGACGGCAACGGCTTCACCTCGCCCGAAATCAAGACACGCTTCAGCTGCTCCTATCCGAATCATTCAGCTGACGCACGCGCACTCGCCTCTGCCCAGAAACTTGAACGCTGCTGCTGACCTCCGGGACATTTTTGGCAGATTTTCGGCTGACCTTCTGTGTAACGTCAAGTGGATCACGTTGATGTAAGGTCGGAGTTCGGGGCCCAACCCATATTTCCTGATCTGATCACCACACTTTGCTAATTGATAGAGGTTAGATGTTATAGATATAACACGTAGGGCGGTCGTTTCGTTTCGAGAAGTCATCTAAAGGCATCATTTTCGACCATACTTAACGAATCTTTCGACGACGAAGTATATTAACCAACGGTCATTATTTGGTGCATTGTCTTACTGCAACGATAGAATCGATCTCGACATTGAGACCAACCATCGCCTTCTCGTGTCCGAACCCCAGATCGTCCAATAACAGAAACCATGTCCACCGACCGCAATGGCCTCGCAACCCGAACGATCGAATTCATGACCCTCTCCAACACGTCCGACCCCGACTGCTTAACCCACCCACCATTACCCCTCCCCAAATCTCTAAGCGCTCCTGAGCGAGCAGCAGCCCGCTTCGCAGTCGAAGGCAACGTCGTCATCACCGGCGGCGCCGGCAACATCGCCCTCTCTACCGCCCGCGCCCTCCTCGAACACGGCGCCTCCGGCCTCGTGCTCTGGGATCTGGAGACCACGCTACGCAGCTCACAAGTCGCGGTCCACAGCTTGGCTACAGCGTTCCCTAAGGCCAGGATCTTTAGCGTTGCGGTCGACGTTACGGATTCGCGCAGCATAACCGACGGCATCGACGCTACGATCCAGACACTTGGGTCCGTGGACCATCTTTTCTGCTTCGCAGGGATCGTTGGCTGTTTTCCCGCCCTTACCATGACGGAGACGCAGTGGCGGAAGACGCTAGAGGTCAACACCACCGGCGCGTTCCTGTGCGCGCAAGCATGCGCTACGCAGATGGCGAAGCAGAAACGGTCTGCGCCGGGGTGCTCGATCACGTTAACCGCCTCTATTAGCGGCCATAGGGTGAACTACCCGCAGCCGCAGGTAGCGTATAACGTTTCCAAAGCCGCGGTCATCAGTTTGAAGTCGAGTCTGGCGGCTGAGTGGGCGGCGTATGGTATTCGTGTTAATAGCATTAGTCCGGGATATATGGACACCGTGTTGAACGCTGGGGAGGGGAGTTTGGCGGAGATGAGGGAGAGTTGGGCGAGCAGGAATCCGATGGGCCGGATGGGGGCGGTGGGGGAGCTGGATGGGGTTTGTGTGCTGCTGGCTGGGAAGGCTGGGAGTTATATTAATGGGGCTGATTTTGTTGTTGATGGGGGGGCGGTTTGCTTTTGAGGAGGGCGTGTTGATTCTGAAGAGGGCGAACTGCTTCTGAAGAGAAGAGGGCGAGTCACTTCTGAAGTGGGCGTGCCGCTCCTGAAGGGGGCGAATTGCTTCTGCAGAGGGCGTGTTGCTTCTGAGGGGGACGTGCGAGACTCAAACTCGGCGCCATCCTTGCTCGAGCCTTGCTAGTTAGACTGGTACGATCGATAGCAGTCTGAACGGCGCGACCGACAACAGTATGAACCTCGGGATCGACAGCACGGACTCAAACGTTTCGTCAAGGGCGAATTGTATTATCGATGGAATTAAATTGTGAGGAGAGTCGGCATTAGGAGAAGCGACACCTTACTGTACCCGGACTCGATGGAAGCGATCTTGTCCAGCACAGATTCGTAGTTGAATTCGCCTTTGACCTGCGGTACAATAGCCCTATCTCATGCGCTAATTTAAGCTCCACACGCTGCGGGAGTGGCGCACTAGCGTCATCGAGCTTCAACTCTATCTCAGATCTTCAACCACATTTCTGGAACCATCACCATTGAGCTCTCACTCTCCATCTCACCCATCGACCATGGCCTCCCTCTCCCTCCGCACCTCGAGACATCTCGCTACCTCCACCCGCACAACCGCGCCATGGATCTGCCAATCTTGCTGCCAGAGCAGAACATTCGCCTCTTCAGTCTCCCGTAACCAACAACCACCTCCTCCCCCATCCCACCAAGACCCAACACAACCCCCCCTCCCCGGCACACGACAAGATGACGCCCCCACCCACTTCGGCTTCTCCACCATCCCCTCCACCCTCAAAGCCTCCCGCGTCGCCAACGTCTTCTCCTCCGTCGCCTCATCCTACGACACCATGAACGACCTCATGTCCCTCGGCATCCACCGGCTCTGGAAAGACCACTTTGTCCGATGCTTAAATCCCGGTATCCGTCCCACTGGCCCCGCAGGGCTGCGAAGCGAAAGCACGAAGGAGGAAGGACAGCGGATACTGGATATCGCGGGCGGAACGGGAGATATAGCGCAACGGATGCTCGATCATGCTACCACGGTTAATAAGGATATGAAGACCCACGTCACGATCTCCGATATCAACCCCGAGATGCTCGCCGAAGGCCGGAAACGTTTCGCGGGCTCAGACTACCAGTTAGCAGGCCGGGTGGACTTCCTCGAAGCCAACGCAGAAAACCTTTCCACCATCCCGTCGAACTCCATAGACCTCTACACCGTCGCCTTCGGCATCCGAAACTTCACGCACAAAGACCAGGCGCTGCGGGAAGCATTTCGAGTCCTGAAGCCGGGAGGGGTGTTTGCTTGTTTGGAGTTTACGCCGCATTTGAGTAATTCGGTGTTGGATGGGTTGTATAAGCGGTGGAGTTTCGGGGCGATACCGTTGATTGGGCAGGTGGTGGCGGGGGATCGGGATAGTTATCAGTACCTTGTTGAGAGTATTGAGCGGTTTCCGGGGCAGGGGGAGTTTAGGGATATGATTAAAGAGGCAGGGTTTTTGGTGCCTGGGCAGGAAGGCGGAGAGGGGGAGAAGGGGGGGTGGGAGGATTTGAGTTTGGGGATTGCGGCTGTGCATAAGGGTGTGAAACCTGTGTGAGATGTGATGGCAATGGGCGGAGGAGGAAGAAATGGCAGCTCTGTAGCGACAAGTGGCCGTAGCCATACTGTATCATATAGACGATCGTTATTTGGAACGACACTAGCTCACCCCCTCCATCTCCCGCTCCATAGCCCGCCACTTACTCCTCTGCCTCTGCTTCTCGCTCTGATCTCCACCATCCTCCGCTTTCCCCTCCTCCTTGACCAACCCCCCTCCCACCTCTTCTTCATTTTTGACCCCCAATTCCCTCATCACACTCTCCACCCTCTCCCTCCCCTCCCTCACCCGCCTCACCTCCTCCCTCATCCCCTCAACCCGCTCCTCCATCAACAGCACCAGCGTCTCCCGCGCCTGATGCGGCCGGTACTGATTAATCAAATCATGCATATTGTAGCAAATCGTCTGTAGATCATCCACCCGATCGCCAAATAACTCCGGGTTCAGGCTGAGCGTCCCGATCAAGGAGAGGTAGGTCGTCAGCATTGAGCGGGCTAGAGCTATGAGGTGGGGTTGCGGGTTTGCGGTCGGTAACGGGGCCTCGCCTTCGACTCGTGATGAGGTTTGCGGTGGTGGTGAGGTGGGGTATAATTGCTCGATCCCGGCATCCGCGAGCGTGAGTTCGGGCGCGGAGAGGGAGATGTGGGAGCCGAAGGAGCGGTAGGTGCTGGAGGGTGTCGGTGGGCGTGGGGGGAGGAGGTAGCGGAGTTCGGGTGGGAGGCTGAGGACGTCTATGGAGGGTTTTGATTCGGAGGTGGAGGAGTCGGTGTGGTCGTTGCCGTTGCCGTTGGGTTGTGGTTGGGAGGGGGTGTCTTTCTGTATTCGACGGAGCTGCGCGAGGTTCGGTTTTGTGAAGTGGTGGTAGAATGGTGGAGGTGCTGGGAAGGGTGCCGCGATCGATTGGGAGGGTTGGTCGGGCATGGTTGGAAAGTATGGTGGTGTTGGATCGGGTGCGCTGGTCCAATGGTGCTCCAGCATGTCGGCTGCATGGAGTTGTGGGGGGATGGTAGAGCCGAGAGTAAGCGGAGGAGGACCGAGAGTCTGTTCAGTACTGCATCTCCTTGCGTGGTAGACGACGAACAATGTGATCTCGTTACTCTACTAGCCAGTATGGCGACCAGACGAATAGTAACAGGCTTGAGAGGCGCATTGGCGGCCTGGGCAACACCATTGAGGCAGCATGGACTGAGGGGAGGGATGGTCTGCTCGCAATGCCAGAAGAGATGGAGTTCCGTCAGTCAGAGGCCTGGGTCGGATCGGTATGAACCGTACCATAATACAATACTATACAGGACTAACAGCATACCAGAGTCAACTTCCCAGGCGCAGTCAACTCCCTCTTCACCACCGGCCTCGAGTTCAAACGCGCAACCGAAGACGACGCCATGCCCACCTACCGCTACCTCGACCAAGAGGGTACAGTGGTGGACAAAGCTCACTCCGTCGATCTGTCGAATGAACAGATTCTAAAGATATACCGCGACATGGTGACCGTCTCAATCATGGACCTAATAATGTTCGACGCCCAACGCCAAGGCAAAATCTCCTTCTACATGGTCTCCGCCGGCGAAGAGGGGATAGCAGTCGGCTCCTCCTCCGCCCTCTCCCACAACGACCCCGTCTTCGCCCAGTACCGCGAACACGGCGTCTACATCCACCGCGGCACCAGCATCTCCGAATTCATCAACCAATGCTTCTCCACCACCCACGACCTCGGCAAAGGCCGCAACATGCCCGTCCACTACGGCTCCGCGAAGCAGCACGTCCACACCGTCTCCTCCACCCTCGCCACGCAACTGCCCCAAGCTTCCGGCGCAGCCTACGCCTTAAAGCTCGCTAACCTCGCCAACCCGACGGATGAGCAAAGGGTAGTAGCCTGCTACTTCGGCGAAGGCGCCGCGTCCGAAGGCGACTTCCACGCCGCCTTAAACATCGCCGCCACCCGCTCCTGCCCCGTCCTCTTCATCTGCCGCAACAACGGCTACGCCATCTCCACCCCCACCCTCGACCAATACCGCGGCGACGGCATCGCCTCGCGGGGAGTCGGCTACGGAATCGACACCGTCCGTGTAGACGGCAACGACGTCTTCGCCATGCGGCGCGCCACCCTCGAAGCCCGCGCGCTCGCCCTCTCCGGAGGAGGCCGCCCGGTGCTGATCGAAGCGATGAGCTACCGCGTCAGCCACCACAGCACCAGTGATGACAGTTTCGCGTACCGCGCGAAAGTCGAAGTGGAAGATTGGAAGAGGCGGGATAATCCCATCACTCGCCTGCGGAAGTACATGGAGGCGCGGGAGATGTGGGATGAAGAGAAGGAAAAGACTTTACGCTCTGATTTGCGGCAAGAGGTGTTGAAAGCGTACAGAGCAGCGGAGAAGGAGAAGAAACCGGCGCTCTCGGGGGTGATCACAGATGTGTACAAGGAAATGACGGAGGAGCAAATGGAGCAGTTGCGACGGGTGAAGCGGCTGGTGGAGACGTATCCGGAGGAGTACGATTTGAGTGAGTTTGATGGGGGGATGGATAGCGTTGACGAAGTCTTAAACGGGAAATACCAGGGTCCGAGTAGCGCGAAGGTATCGTGAGAGACGAATATATGAAAATCTACATCCCCAACCCGCCCACCCTACCAAGAAACTCCGTCCCCCCAGCCGCGTCCCCCTGCTGCCGAGCTAATAACTCATCCACGTCTACCCCCCCACTCGTCAGATACCGCTCGCTCACGCCGACGTTTACACGTTTACTCAATAGCGCTTTCAGTTCTGCTTTCAGTCCTTGCACTTCGCTTTTACTCAGCGCGCGGCTTTCCTTTTCTTTCTTCTTCCTGCCCGCGCCCCTGCCTCGTTTCCCCTTGCCCTCGTCGGCGGAAGAGTCATACTCAACGCCTAGTTCCTCTGCCGCGGCTTTTAAGAACGAATCCTCTTTATGCCCCTTCTCCTTCGCCATCCCGGCGTCTGCGATCCGTTTGGCGAGTGTGAGGCGGGGTTTCAACCGGCTCACGAGCCGCCGATCCAGATCTAGCGTGCGGATGAAGAAACCTTGCCTCTTCCCTTCGTCGCTGCCGCCAGCGCCAGCGTGGACTTTTGCGACTAGTCGTCGCACACCAGCGACTTCCTCCGGCGAGCAGATCAAAATGCTTGAGCCTTTCTCCCCGGCCCGCGCTGTGCGCCCAGAGCGGTGGACGTAAGTGTCGGCGGCGCGGGGGAGGTGGTAGTGGATGACCAACTGCACGTTCGGGATATCCAACCCCCTGGCCGCGACGTCTGTAGCGACGAGGACGCCGGCGGCTTTCTGGGAGCCGGTGGTGGAGGTGAAGCGCTCGATTGAGCGGAGACGGGCTTTCTGCACCATCCCGCTATGCAACGGTAGGACGGGGAGGTTGAGGTTCTGGAGTAAAGGTGCTAGACGCCGCACGGCAGAGATGGAGTTGCAGAAGACGAGCGTGCGGAGGCCGGGGTGGAGGAGGAGGAGGGTGTAGAGGTAGAGGTCTTTTTCGAGGCCGGAGCATTCTATGAGGCCTTCTTTGAGGTTGTTGGCGAGTTGGGAGAGAGGGTTGACGTCGATGAAAGTTGGTTTGGCGTCTTGGCGGAAGTTGAGTTTGCGGAGGAGGTATTCCATTGAGTCGGTGTTGTTGGGGAGGCTGCTGGGGTGGGATTTGTTGGAGAGTTTGCGTTGGAGGTTGCGGTCGAAGGTTGCTGAGAAGACTAGAGTTTGTCGTTCGGGCTTTGAGGCGGCGGGCTGTTGGGGGTCCGCTGTGGTGATGGTTGCGGCGGCGTCTTCGTCGGTGGTGGTGCGGTCGAGCGCGTTGAGGATTTCTTCGACTTCTTTGAAGTGGCCTTCGCTTAGGAGGCGGTCTGCTTCGTCTACGACGAGGAATTGGATGCTCTGGAGAGAGCTGATGATACCTTGACCCTCGCTTATGACTTCCCATAGACGGCCGGGTGTTCCGATGACGATGTCGGCGTGTTTGAGTAGGCGTTGTTGCTTCTGCACTGACAGCCCTCCGGTGAGTGTGGCTATTGATGGTCCGTCGAAGAGACCGTTCGAGCAGAGCGCTGTGAGATGCTTGTCCAGCTGATGTGCTAGTTCGCGCGTTGGTGAGAGGATTAACGCGAGTGGTGATTTGATACCGGCTGTGCGTGTGGTCGTTCGCTGCTCGAGGAATGTCTCAAGGATCGGAATCCCAAAGGCGAGTGTCTTGCCGGATCCTGTAGATGCTTTACCGATAACGTCGTTACCGCCAAGAATGGCTGGAATGGCTGCCTTCTGGATCGGAGTTGGTTTCGCGAACTTCAACTTCGATAAGGCCGACAAAGTGTCTGGGTTTAGACTGAGCAAGCGCCACGCGGAGATGTCTACTTCTCCAGCGGCTTGGTCTTCATCTCCCAGTCCGCCAAAGTTGCCGTTCGTTGCTTTGCCATTTACTGCACGTGGAGTTTTGGTTTTCTGCTTCGGCTTTGGCTCTAGTTTGCTCTGCTTCTGCGTTGGCTCTGGTTTACTCTGTTGCTGCTTTGGGTGCGACTTTTCGACAGCAGCGTGAGTAACATCGTCGATGGTCTTCGCCGAAACCGGATCGTCCTCAAATCCTGACCACTCCTGGTCATCATCCTCGCCGTAGCCACCCATTTCCTGCCCCTTTACAACTGCCTCCCCCTCCAGCGCTTTGGAATCGGTTGGACCAGTCCGAGGAGTTGCCTTAGCACTAAAAGTCGCCTTCCCCGTATCGCCATCCCGAATCACATCTACATCGTCCACTTCCTCGAATCCAAGTAGGCCTTCCCAATCGTCCATATGGTCCGGCATGGCTACGCTTTTCCAAGCAAGATCGTCAGCCGCTGTCTGGGACTTTTTGGACTTGCTGGAGGCTTTGGTTGATCCAGCATTGTTGTCAAGCTTTCGTCGCTTTCGATCCTTCATTGTGGCAATTTTCGTGGGCAGCGGACGTTTGGTTGCTGTGGCCGCCATGTCGAAACTATTCCGAGAAGACGATCGCAATAGTACAAACAGCTCGCTCACACTATCGAGCAAGACTTCAGTAGTATGTTCTTAACATGTGATGTCTTTTCAAAGGTGAAGTCGAGAAATTTTGGTATAGTGGCGTAAATTGCACCAGCCACACGAACGCCACACTCACCTCGCGACAGCAGTCTCCACGGTAACTACTAAGACATCAATACATCATTTGACCCTTCGTCCCTTCCGACATGGCGTATCAATATGCGCCTACTGAAATGCCGCGTAAGAAGCTACCATATTGATCTCCCATCATACCTCCTAGCCAGTATCATCAAACACGGTATCTCAGGAGACCAGGCTCAGCGGTAGTATGCATATTCTTTGAGCATCTCCAGGTTCGGTTTGCAGTACAGTCCAGAGAGCATGGCGGGCGCCACAGCAGATTCTCTCTCCCCTCGAGAAGCCGCCCAACAAATCATATCGAGATATGTCGGTCAACTGCTTCACGGCTGCGGCGACTCCCGCTGCGAGGAGATGATGTGTGCAAGTGGGCGACGGAATGGCTCTGAACGACCGATCCGCGGCTATACCGCTCGCTCAGCTCGAACTATCGCCATTACTCTCGCCAGTGGACCTAGACCAAGGTCGCGATTGTGTCCAAGATATCAGCCCGCAGGACACCCTACTAAAGCTGGAGTGGAGCCACCACGAGATCAATCTTCATTACCGCAGCGGCTCAGTGATACTAACGCGATCCGTGGCGCTTGTGGGGACCCAGACGGCCGATACAGTCTCGAACACCAGGAGAGGTCGACGAAAGACCCTCAGGGCCCCCAGGACCTCGAACGCTGGCGCACGATGCTCGAGAACATTTCCAGCCGCGACCGATCAACGGACCTGGAGGCAGAGCAGACTTTTGCTCTCGACGTCGCGAAGGCGTTGTTTGAAGGCCTGCAGTGGTTCGTGGGCGATACTGCAGCCATCAAAACGTACGCGAGCGACTGCGCGAGGCCGGCGTCGAGCGATCAGTACGCTCCCAGCTGTGAAGTACGTGGGGTGGCCTTCCAAAACCGTCTACAGTATGAGCCCGCACAAGAGCTACTGCACCGCACTCTCGCTGTCGTAGGCCAGCTTACCGTCTCGGAGAACGAATTCGTTGAGACTCTTGCGCCACTTCTGCCTCGGGCTGGCTACTGGCGTCCGCTTGTGGCATGCCTCAGACATATCTTCCTGCGCACTTGGAATGGCGACGTAATGTTGGACGGGGTGGCAAGCTCTGCTATCCTTCTCCTTGAAGCGATTCATCGTCGTTGTCTCGAAACCCTCAACAAGGCCACGAGTACTACTACTGCTCGTTTGATGAACCGCGCGTTGCTCGGGACATCGAGCACTGCCGCTCGATTGGATCCTCTCACAGTAGCGCGGAGCCTGCGACTACCCGAGGCGGAGGGCACGACCAATCTGCTTCGTCTAAGTGGCCCGTTCACCACTGTGGACAAGGCACTCTGGCTGCGGATCTTTAATCAGATACGAATGAGCGAGGCTCATGGGCTCGCTGCAGCCAACAAGAATCTTCACGATGAATACGAAAGACAAGTCTCAGCTCCAGATCGTCGGTTACAGCACTTAGAAGAGCATTATCTATTTCTCAACGTGAGTCGATCGACAGCGTTGGAAGACGCATTCATTCAGCTCTGGCAGCGCCGCAAGACTGAGCTATTGCGGCCGCTTCGAGTACGCATGAACGAAGCGGACGACGATGCCGTTGGTCAAGATCTTGGCGGAGTGCAGATTGAGTTTTTCAACATCGTTTGTCGAGAGCTTTTCAAGGAGGAGTTGCAGATGTTCACTAGCTTGGAGTCGGGGTACAGCTACTTCCGCGCTGGAAGCCTTCAGTCGCTCTATCGCTTCGAGCTGTGTGGCGTGTTATTCGGACTTGCTTTGCACAATGGCATCTGTCTCCCTGTGAGCCTGCCGATGGTGTTTTACCATGCACTTCTTAGGGATGCAAGCTGCACGGACGAAGGACCGAGGGCAATTGGAGACGGTTGGCCCACATTGGCCCGTTCTCTGACCTCAATTCTCGCAGATGATGTAACAGGCAAGTATTCAGAGCCCTGACCACCACTTTTGGTGTAGGAGAGGGTGCTAATATCTGCTAGGTCTCGACTTCGTGTTTCCGCTGGAAGCGAATGGCCTGCGTCTGTCAGTTTCACACATAAAAAACTCAGGCGATAGACTTGTGAGTGGAACAACGTCTCCTTGATATAATCAGGCAATATGCGGCGCTTTGGAAGCCTCTCAGCTCGATTGGAATGTCGAAACACCAGCTAATTGTGCACCCTCATAGATACTACATGTTGTCGAAGCTACTCAGATCCGTCACCATGCGGCTTATTCGTCAGGAAATGTGACCCCAGCAGTCGACATCAAGACAATGTCTGATGCCTGGCCAGGCTGGCGTCTTGTAAGTTCGATTATCCCCATACCCCTCTCTCGCTGCACACGAGGTGTTACAACACGTTTTCAAGGAGGAGAGCCTGGGAAACCAAGCAGCGCTCTGCTAACTGTTAACGTGTAAACAGGTGGACGCAACTGATCGGCCTATAGAGATCACTGCCGAATACCGCAAGCATTTCGTCAGGATGTACTTGGAACACATCACCTATACCTTCGTACAACCACAGTTGAAAGCGTTCGACGCCGGCTTCTACTCGGTCATTGAAAGAAGCTCGTTGAAGATGCTTTCACCGCAGAACCTTCGCGAGATTCTGGAAGGCTCAACACATCTAGATATAGATGAACTACGGCGCTCCACGGAGTACGGCCACCCGTACACAGGAAGCAAACCTTACATCAGAGCCTTTTGGAAACTTGTCTCCAGCTGGCCGGAGGAGAAGCAGATGAAGCTTGTCAAGTTCGTAACTGCTGCAGAACGCATCCCTGCTGCTGGGGTTGGCAAGTTAAACTTCAAAATACATCCTGCGCGTGGGGTACAGTCGAGAGATCTGCCATCAAGCTCAACTTGCTTTGGAACTTTGAACTTGCCCTACTACGAGAATAGTGAGGTGATGAACGACAAGCTCACCCAAGCCTTGGAGCTCGGCGTGGAAGGGTTCGGCGTAGCCTGATGGTTGGGTTGGTCGTAACCGTCGGTGGTGGAGTCTATCATTGATGGAAGATACATCACTTTTCTCGATTACAGTCACTCTTTAGTACTGTAGTTGCTGTATGATCTCGGGAGAGTTGATGAACGCACAGCGCTCCCTGAGCTTTTGTGCGCCGAATACTGGCCCTGCTCGAGGACCGTCTTCGGCAAAGAGGCCTTCATGCGGTCCACCAATCACGTACACATCAACCTCGTCCTTCTTCGCAAATGCTGGTTGCCACCCTTTCAACGTCCCGCATCGTACATCGGACGGATGCCCGAAGTTTGCAAAAGATGCCCACGAGCTGCTCTGGCGGTCTCTCAAGGCGAAGTCCGACTGGTTCGGATGGTATGGAAAGCCATCAACATTGTAATGCGAGAGGTTGCCAAATTGGTAGGCGAAGTTTGAGGTGTGAATGACGCCGTAGCCAGTCCCGCCCAGAGATGCTAGGATTTCGTCGTACATGGTCTGATTCTGATCCCACAGGAAGACATTTCCGGCCTTTGCAAGCGCCTGGCCGTAGTGGATCGGCTGACAGGTGAACAGGATGTCTCGAAGGATCCGACCGGCACGGTACGTCTGAGCTGGCAGAGCTACTGATGGGTTGTCCGAGAAGTCAGAAACCGGATACAGTGCTAAGAGCTTCCGAACATTTTCTCCACTCATGCCGGGCAAGTAGCGATGGAAGAATTGGAACACATCAGAATCCGAAGTTAGTGTGCCCACGAAGAAGTTACCGTCGTCCTCACACCACCCGATCATGGTGGCGCTGACATTGGCAAACCGGCCTTCGGCAATCAGCTTCGAAGGCGCATCGGGTAAGACGTCGCCGTCGACTACAGGTAGCCACTGGTCTCCAATGTTCGCTCCCGGTCCATCGCGGTGGGTAGCCTCTTGAGCATGTTGGAGTTGCCTCATGCTAAGACCACGCAGACAGGCGATTGTATCTGCACTTTGTAAAGAGCTCGTGTTGCACCCAACGTACTCGGTAACGTCGGACATAGCGTCCAGCGTGAAATTCCCGGTAATCCCTGGCTCAAGTGCCTGGCTCTCGCAGGACGCTTGCTGGAACGAAATCGGTTTGCTCCCGCCATATGCCATGATTTGCATGCCAACAGCAAGCCCTGACATGGATTAGTAAGAGACCGAAGTCGTTCTTGTATCGTGCTTACCTCCAGATGACTGTCCTAGTATCGTGATGTTGTCTGGGTCGCCTCCAAAGTGGGCAATATTGTCTCTTGTCCATTCGATGGCAAGTCTTTGGTCTCTGAGTCCAGCATTCTCGGAACCCTCATCCCTCAAAGCAGTCGATTGCGCGAAACCAAACACTCCCAAGCGATAGTTAATGTTCACCACCAGTACCGGATGTCCCATCTCGACGGATCGTTCGATAAGTCCTTCGGGTTGGATCGCGATCTCGTCTTTTGAGCCGATGAAGAAGCTGCCTCCGTGGATATACAGCATCACAGGCAACTTGGCATCACTCTTTGTACTCTCCGGTCTGTAGATGTTTAGATGAAGGCAATCCTCCGAGGTATCCGTGATGTTGGACAGGTACAAGGGCAACGCAAATGCTCCCCGCGGCTGTGGACATGCTGGTCCATTGGTATGCGCGTCCACGACAGTATTTCGCTCCTGGACATGCGGAAGAGGTGGCTTGAATCTATTCTCACCGCCGGTATCCTGTCCGTACGAAAGGCTCAAGAATTTTTCGATTCCGTTGTCGCAGAGGCCGTTGTACGTCACATCGGTATCGACCCGGTGGACGACGGCTGTTGATGCTCCAAATACATGATTGAGATGCCACACCCCTGCAGAAATGAGTGATAGTAAACTGAAGTACGTTCTCATCTTGGTCTCGAGACAACGACCGATCGTCGCTTCAGAGAGAAGCTATTGATGTGTGATTGTGACGTGATGTACTATAGTTCTAGTAGAAAGAATACCGAGGTTGATCAGGTCCGCTCAGCGCTAGACGACCTACTCGTGATAGGTGGTCGAAATACTCATGATTCCACATCGATACATGTATAAAGCGATTTAGCTGACGTCGTTGCTTTTGCTTCTCCACATTCGCTCTCGCCTCCGCCCCACAGGCTTTGCATTATTGAAACGAAGGTCGCAGGTATTCACTCTATATATCGGCCACCGTGACAGATCCGATCAGTAAAACACCATCTACCGGCATCAAGCTTAGATCATTCAGGTCTCGCGGCTGCATTTCAACCTTCGATTATCGAGACCAGAGAACACCACTCTCGGCCCCAACAGTCCTGTACCGCGGCAATGTTTTCATCGAACGATCCGTCTCGCATACCCTTCAAGCCGACGTTCCATATCGGTTCATTGGTTCTACCAGCATACCCGTTGCCGCCGCATACAGCAGCTGTTTTGCTGTTCTCGACCCGACAGCGACGCTTGCGACCTAACGACGAAGATGCGACATCGAACAGCAGTGTGGAAGGAACAGAGACTGCCGAGGCCGGATCGTAAGCACCACTTCTTTTCGCGGAGCTTGCACGCATCGTGGCCTTCTTCTTGCCAGTAGCATTTTTCTTCTGCCTCGTAAGCTTCTGCTCTTCGTGTCTCAGCTGGCGAAGCATTACATATGGACTTCCACCAACACCACCAACGATGGGCGGTCCAAGTCTGGTCGGTGGGGCTCTGTTTTTCCTTTTGTGGTCGGGCAATAGGTTATCCCAAGGATGATCGACGAGCGCTTCGGAACCCTTGGGCGACTCTACGATGGGAAGGATGGTTCTGTGCGTGGGCTGCTGGCTGGTCAACCGCGGCACTGGCTGCGGCATGGATCGCCATCTGGTCCACGCCAATGGGGGTGGGACGGTGGTGAATGGCTCAATGTCAGGGGGTCGTTATCGTTGCTCGTTATGCTATCTGTACAATGTTCGACCCACTCGACTGAGAGGTCTGTGGAGACTTCCGATCAATCGTCAGTGCTCTGGGAGGATCTCGTACAAGTGTGATGTTCTTGTTCGCTTGTGCCCAGCTACTTTGTTGTCGCATGGAGACAGCTCCATTGCGCAGCTCCAGGAATTTTGTTGATTTATGTCCGAGCAAGGCGTGGATTCAAGATCTCGCCCATAACCAGCCCAACGAGTGCAGCATGCACGAAAGGTGCATCACTAGGCTGATAGGCCACCTCGACCTCTCGCGTAACTTGGATTCCTTGTGGCAACGCGGAGAGCTCGTGCCTCCTTGGGTCTTCGAATATGCGCTCCTGACTTGATACAGAGAAGTGGGTCTTGCTCATCCTGTTGTTTCTCTTCGAGAAGACCGAGCCCATTGTTATGGTGTCCCATCTCAGGCTTGGATCGATTTCGTCCGGCAGCCTTCCTCTACGAAAGAGAGGTCGCAGCACTGAATGAGCGTGTCAGCGTTTTCTTACAGACAATGACTGGTTTGCCTGTTCAACCTACATGGTATCGAAGAGGTTATCATGACGACGTTCAGCTCAATACTGACCCAGATCACATAGTCGCAGAGGTCGTCTAAGTCAGATCAGCTCGACAATCCGGTTCTCCACCCGACCATATACTCACATGTATAGTCTGAGACAAAGCGAAAAATCTTGGCCTCGTACGTCTTGACCACAGCAGCTGCAAGTGCTAGGATGCTGAGGCACAGAAGGCAAACCAGTCCAACCTTCTTTTTATTAGAAAGCCGTGTGTGATTGATCAAGACCGCAGGCAAGATTGTCAAAAAAGCGTCAGTCAAGCAATTGAAGGCTCCAACAAAGTATCCATAGTCGGTCTGGTATACTGGTTTGAGACAGTACAGCTGGAGTTGGGGGTAATCAGACTCGATCAAAGCGCTGAAATGCGATCCGCATTGACTCTGTAGAACACAGGGATCAGTGGCATTCTATGCATGACGGCTTTCAACCATAACACATACGTAGAAGAATGCAACCCCAGCGATGTTCACAATGAGCTGGCCTTATATCTGTCAGCATGTCTCCCGAGTCCATAGATGTAATGTTCGCTCAGATCCATATGGATTAGCTGCCTGGACCTTCCTATTTAGGAACTGTAAGTGGCCGTCGCGAAAAGTCGCGGTCTTGCTATCTTAGGTTAGCAACAACGTTTACGCGTCTTTTTGAGGTCAAAAACAGCCTAAAATAATGCTCTACTAACTGTTAAAAGATATACTTACGCGAGCAATATCCTACCCCTACAGGAAATTTACTAAGTTTTGAAGTTCCTTAAATCTATACAAATCTATAAGTCCATATGGATATGGATACCGAACATTACATCTATGCCCGAGTCACTATCGGACATGGGTGTATCTTGATCGCAGATAGACGTACCGGCAATGAACGCCCAGATCGGCCAGGTACGGACTCTAGGATCCGTACGCGTGAGGTAGAGCATCGTGATGCAGAACGCGACTCTCCCAACCATGGGGCTCAGGTTTCCAAACGCAAGTCCGACCATTCCGTAGAATATGGCGTCGTTCTGATTTTGCTTGGTGAGGTACAGCCAATGTTGTCCTTCGCCGTAGTGTATCGAGGTAGTCATCAATGCGGCGTGCAAGAGGCCAAGGATCTGTGGAGAGTGTGAGACGTGCACCCAGTGGATGCGGTTCGCAATGCCCAACTCACCAGAGCAACAGCCATTATACCGTCATCGTAATACAGCCTCCTGGCCTTCGAGAGCTTTGTCCATAGGCGTGCGCCGACGACGATGGTGGAGAGGCCGATAAGGAACCACAAAGTATACCTTGATTTGAGGCAGAGAGTCAGCGGGTGTCGCAGGAAACAGAACGATTGTGCAAGTGATGTTGGCATACAGCATTTTGGGGCCCTCATCGTCTTGTGGATCAGGCGGGTTTTGAGGATCATAGCCATATTGTATAAGCAGCGCTGGGTCGACAGTTACATTCCTGCGCTCAAGGACATGGTAAATGGCTGGCTCGTGTCCTGCTACAGACATATGTCGATGCGGTTCATGGTGTACAGCTCGATGGACGCGGTGTGAAGGATAAGTTCGGGGTCTTGAAGCAGCGTAATCGGTGGATGGATGCGCAGAAGGAAAACTTGAGTTCCAGCATTCGCCCTGGTACAAATGGTCTTTGCGGAGGATGGAGGAAGAAGTCCCTGCCAAAGTACCCAGTACCGTCCGCTATTCAATACCTCTAGCGATCAGGCATGGGCTAGCTTGTTCTCCGGATTCGAGTCCGCACACCTGCTCCATCCACACAAGTCGATTCCCGAAGATAAACGAGATGGGGTTGCATAAGGACAAGGGTCACGGCCAGGAACCGGACAGCTCGTGCAGCTCATGTTGCCAGGAACATACCCCATTCGATGTCCGATGGCAGAAGGCGTAGAGGCTCGGATCCCGGCTTACGGTCCAGTGCCGTGCCTAGCAAGGGTCTGGGGATGTAATCCTTGTGGGTAGTCAACGGTCGATGTGCCGAAGAAGTATAGCCGCAAGATCGTAAGGCCGTTGCGAGCATGGATGACAAGGCTAGAGAGTGGGATCGCAGTGACATATGCGCTTGCCCCCACGGTAAGGAGATGGCGGCTAATATGCTTCATGGGGTGACTCTTCAGCGAGAGAGAGAAGTATGAACAAAGCATACGTAGTTTGCTTGTGTTGCACCTCCTAAGTGTGCCCCGCAAGGCATATCTTGACTGCTCCGAGCGGATCAATCTCAGCAAGGCCGTACCCCATTGAGCTGTCAAAGTCCGGATATCTGCATGATTACCCAGCCCATCCTGGTGTCGATCAGGTTTCGATCATTCGCTTGTCTGCAGAGCCTCAGCACTCCGCTCTCAACCCTCGTTTTCGTTCGTAAGGAACGGCTGCCCAAGCACTTTTACTGATTACAGCCGAGGCATCCCTGATGAGCAGCAAGATCGGTATCAAGTTGAGCCTCTTGTGGAGCTTCACATTGGTTGCGGGCTTCGCTCACCGCACGATACGGTGACAGCCCTAACAGCACCTTGGGATCTCCGATATACAACGCACGTGGGCTGGAATGCTGGCAGAAGCGTCTCCCACGCGAGAAGGCGTTCAGCTTTGGTGCCATCGTTTCAGCGGCGCTGGCAGGAACTAGCCAGCTAGCGGCGAGGGATCCTACTCCCCGGCCTTGCTTGGGCATTCAGCCGCGGCCTTCCGCGAAGAACTCGGAGACGGAGACGGAACGAAAAATGGAGAATGAGATATTGGCTCACAACAGCGGACGCTAGCGGCTGTACAGCTTGGCAGCTTGGCAGCAATTGTGATCATTCCTATCCCAAAGCGGCTCTCGAGAGGTCATTCTCCTACTCACCACAGTCGCCATTTTAGCTCACGATCAGGCACTGCGGTCGCACCCCACTCAACCCTGCGAGTACTGCCCATCGCCGACTACATACGTGGAAGTACAATGGCAGTTATGCTTTCAACATGTTTTCGAATCTAAAATATCTCTCACATAACTTTACCAGCAGCCAGCAGCACACCACCAGCTTTCAGAACGCCGCCGATGATTCGCATCGAATAGATCCACAATACACAATCATGCAAACCCAACAACACTCTAAAGCTCGTCATGATAGCTTGGCTCATCATCACCGTAATCTGGCATGCCACCCGCACCACCAGCGTTCAACTTGCTCGTGATCGGATACGCGACATCGCTGAGCTTCTGGTTCTGCTCCTCAAAGTCCTCCGCGGTGGCAGTCTGGCCGTTCTCCTCGAGCCAGTCCTGGGCCTCCTTGACGGCTTCCTGGAGAGTATCCTTGTCGTCCTCGTCGATCTTGCCACCGAGTCCGTCATCATCGTTGAGCTGGTTCTTGAGGGAGTAGGAGTAGTTCTCGAGCTTGTTACGGGCTTCGATGCGCTCGCGGGTGGCCTTGTCTTCTTCGAGGTACTTCTCGGCTTCCTCGACCATACGCTCGATTTCGTCAGCGCTAAGACGTCCCTTGTCGTTCGTGATAGTGATAGACTCGCTTTTGCCTGTGCCCTTATCGCCGGCGCTGACCTTGAGGAGTCCGTTTGCGTCAAGCTCGAAGATAACCTCGATCTGAGGCTGGCCGCGAGGCGCTGGTGGGATACCGGAGAGTTCGAATTTGCCGAGTTGGTTGTTGTCCTTAGTCATAGTGCGTTCACCTTCGAAGACCTGGATCAAGACCACAGGCTGGTTATCCGCGGCGGTGGAAAAGATCTGGGACTTCTTGGTGGGGATGGTAGTGCCACGCTTGATGAGGGTAGTCATGACGCCACCAGTGGTCTCAATTCCGAGGGTAAGAGGGTTGACGTCCATGAGGACAATATCCCCAGCCTGTATCAAGTCAACTTAAGATCATGGCGGACAGCAAGGACAATACGAACCGCTTCCTCTCCCGACAAGACACCACCCTGCACAGCTGCGCCATAAGCGACGGCCTCATCCGGGTTGATACCCTTGCTGGCCTTCTTGCCAAAGTACTCCTCGAGCATGGCCTGGACCTTCGGGATTCGAGTGGAGCCACCGACAAGAACAATGTCATGGATGTCCTTCTTCGTAAGCTTGGCGTCCTTGAGCACCTGCTCGACCGGCTTGAGGGTCTTCTTGAACAGGTCGTTGTTCAGCTCTTCAAACTTGGCCCGAGTCAGAGTCTCCGAGAAGTCGTTGCCCTGGTGGAAGGCCTCGATTTCGATCTTCGTGCTCATCTGGCTGGAAAGCGTACGCTTGGCCTTCTCGACCTCACGCTTCAGCTTACCCATCGTCTTGGCGTCCTTGGTAATGTCGGTGTCGTGCTTCTTGTTGTAAGACTTGACGAAGAATTCCATGACACGGGCGTCAAAGTCCTCACCACCCAAATGGGTGTCACCAGCGGTAGACAGGACCTCGAAGACACCCTGGTCGACGGTCAAGACCGAGACGTCGAAAGTACCACCACCGAGATCGTAGACCACGATCTGGCGCTCCTGGTCGGTCTTGTCGAGCCCATAAGCGAGTGCAGCTGCGGTTGGCTCGTTGACCACACGCAACACATTGAGACCAGCGATTGTGCCTGCATCCTTGGTAGCGGCACGTTGAGCGTCGTTGAAGTAGGCTGGAACGGTAACAACAGCGTTGGTAACCTTCTCGCCCAGATAAGCCTCGGCGGTCTCCTTCATCTTGCCCAGGATCATGGAGGACACTTCTTCAGGTGTGAACGTCTTGTCCTCGCTACCAAAGCTGTTAGCTTGCATTCCGTCGGAATCGTGGTTAATCAACTTACCCAGATACCTCGACCCTGACACGTGGCTGATCATTCTTGTTGATCACCTTGAACGGGAAGTGCTTCATATCTTTCTGGACGTCCTTGTCGTTGAACTTGCGCCCAATCATTCGCTTGATGTCGAAGACAGTCCGGTGCGGGTTGGAGGCATATTGGTTCTTTGCTGCGTCTCCTACTAGTCGCTCCTCATCGTTCCACGCAACCCAAGATGGTGTTATCCGGTTACCCTGGTCATTGACGATAATTTCGACTTTGCCGCCCTTCATGATACCAACACAAGAGTATGTGGTTCCGAGATCGATGCCGATGACTGCGAAGGACAATGTCAGCTTGTGTTCGAATGCACGCTGTATCCTCTTCAAGCTCGCAGACGAGTCCGCGACCCACCAGGGCCCTTCACTGCTGGTGGCAGATCATCGAACATGTTGCCGCAGAGTGGGTAGTCTGGTGGGCCGTCGTCCAACTCTACGGATGCCACCGTAGCCTCTGGCGCAAAGCTAGAATGGGGAGGATATGTGTACGCACCTGGTCGTAACACAGCGCTATCTTTGAGCGGTTCCTGTGTGCTCTCCTCGGCTGAAGCCGTGCCAATCATGCCCATGAAGAGCATGGGTGCCATTAGGATGGCGCAGATATAGAAGGCGGTCATCCATGATGAGACCGTCCTAGGCGCTGGCCGAGGGCTCTTATTCCGCGAAAATCTCGCCATCGTGGTGGTTTGTGGATGGTAGGGACGAACGAGGTACGACCGCAGTTGTATTTCCGTTGCCTCGAGGCAAATAGGAAAGGCCAAGTATATAGTATCAGGACCGTCAAGGTCGATTGGCGGAAAAGAGGTCGACTATCTGTGAAAGGACACAGGTGGTGGTGCTCGCGGATATAAATAAAGATCTCAAAAGGCCACTTAATGCTCCTGCTCCCAAAAATCGAAGAAGCCAACTTTCGGTTTGGTCAGGGTCCAGCCAATCACGTGTCAGCCGAATCCGGCTCTCTCTACTAACTTCACCTCCTGCATGTGCCTTCGCTTCAGCAGAACATATACACATACACATACGTGGTGTGTTGGTATTGATGACAATGATTCCTGGCGCTATATTCAATGCAGTCTGTCATCTTTTGTATACATCTATCGACGTTGCACTTTTGACATCCATCCTGCCGGCGGCTCAGATACCTCAGATTAGTATATGAGAAGCATAGCCTGTCTCTCTTTACCCGCAATCAAGCACTGGTCCTGGTACTACAGGCTTTGTGCAAGATCTCTATTATGCCAGTAGCAAGCAATCTTGCAAGCCAGGCAATCGTGAACACCATCGCTATGCTACGCTCGCTAAACCACAATGCTGATCAAGTGCCGCTCATGCAAACATATCGTCATATTCGCCGTCCTCCTCGTCTTTCGGAGGAGGTGGTGGCTTCTTCTTCACCAGCTTCTGCCGGTCCATGGGACACGTTGGATTCAGCTTGAGCCACGGCTGTATGCACTCCAGATCGAAGAAATGATCTCCATGGCATGGTAGCCGTACCACTAGCGGATGGGTGTCTGTCGGCGCAATGTAAACAGTTGTACGCAAGAATTCTGACAGCATTTCCACCTACCTTCGAGAAAAGGATTCGAGCAGATCGGACAGCTCATGTCCTCCTTCAGACTCTTCTTCGGCACCCGCTCTAACTGCTCGATGAACTCGTCGCTAACGCCCTCCACTTCTGAAGGTGGATGCTCCGCGCTATCCATCAGAGACTGTACCAACTGTCCTAGTAGCTCATCGTGACTGTTCGTTGGAGTTGGAGCGGCATCGCCCTCCCCGCCTCTCATCATCTCGAATGCATTTGCAAGGTTGCGAAATGCGGCGCTGACGTCGCGCGGCATGGGTAACGAGTGTGCATTTTGTGGTTGTCGGTCGCCGGAGGTATCGATGTGTTCAAGTGTGCTGAAGAAGGTGCTGAGATCTGGTCGTCGGTGGGGTGGTGAGGGTTTGGGGGCGGAGGGGATGTTGTGCTCGACTGGATGATGTTAGCATTTGCGCGAATGTTGGTTGTATGTTTTTATTACCGTCGTAGCCTGACATTTTATTTGTAAGTGAGTGGGCGTGAGAAGAGGCGAAGTGATAGGGCAGTCGAGAATATATCTCCTACATGTAGTTGATCGTAGGCACCACGGAGGTGACGCACGAGCTCCGCAACGCGAGGTCTTGCCACGAGACATATGCATGCCCGCTACGCGAAGACGTCAACAAGACGATCCCATCCCGACGCATCGAAATAGGCAACATGACTGAGTTGTTGGAAACGTACCATGTCCGACTCCTTGTTATCGAACGGTGACCATGGCGATCTTCAACCCACTCCTGCGAACCAGCAGCTCGCGACTCCCGCCTTGAGTCCTATCAGCGAGCATGGAGACCGTAACACTCAACCCTTCCCGAGCTTTGATGCGGACGGAAGCACCGAAGAACAGACATTAAAGACGAAGGGGTCGAAGGATGGTGGCACCCTGGACCTGCAGACAAACGGTATCGAAGACCACAATGGCAGACATAGTGGCGTAAGCTCGCCCAAGACGGCGAAGCTTTCACCTACTCAACTATACGATCTGGTTCAGTCGCCGGAGAGTCTCCCTATCAAAGCTCTACACGACGCTATACAAGATGTCCCGCTCTCGAACGGAACGACATCCAACACTGACATAGGACTTGGCGTAAATGGTACAGCGAAGTCCACCGACAGTGCTGCCGAAACCTCAGATCAGTATACAAGCGCTGCTTCTCCTTTGTTACTGCCAGAAGTTGGAAGCATTACGGCGACGCCAGGTGCTGCAGCTACTGCTCGACCTGCGAAAGCCACTCGGTCGGCATCTTCGCCCTTGATTCATCGAAAGCAGTCTTCCTCCCGGACATCCAAGGCCAAGGCACCACCAACCCCACTAAAACTTGACGATGTCGCAGGACCACCAAGCGGCAGTCTCAAGATCCTCACTTCGAAGGAGGCGCAAGCATCACCCATGCCGAATCTAATTCCTGTACCTCCATTGTCCTTTCCTACCTATCTACAGCTGGAGCTATCGTCGGATCGACCGTCAGCGCTCTACATCCACAGATCTGTTAGCAACGACTTTCCATACGAGTCTGCTAAGGTCAAGTTCGAGCGTCTGTTGAACTTCCTCCTGTTGCCACCGATCCTGGAACAAGTACTCTGGTTCGGGGCCATAGCATGCCTCGATGCCTGGCTGTACACTTTCACGATATTGCCACTGCGCTTTTTGAAAGCTGTAGCAATACTTGGACGATGGGTCGGGCAGAACATTGCCAGGGAAGTGCATGACCTTGGCACCTTTGTCTATTCAGGTGTCGGCAGGGTGTGGCAGCGGCGCAGGCAGAGCTCAGTCGCTAGCTCTAGAAGGCCATCACTGGTTGGAAGCGATCACTCTCGCCGACCGTCTCTCGCGGATGTGACTGTCGAGAGCACACCCCGACTTAACGGCCATGCCTTCCCTGCTGTCTCGGAGAGGAAGCGCAATCCCACTTCAGCACGCCACCGGCGCACAAGATCTACGCCTTCACTTCTCTTGCCGAACCACAAAGCAGATATCTTGCAAGGTCTGCTAATAGTTGCAAGCTGCACGGTCTTGATGTGGTTCGATGCCAGCCGCATGTACCACAGCATCCGCGGCCAAGCAGCTATCAAGCTCTATGTTATCTACAACGTGCTTGAGGTGTTTGACCGGCTGTTTTCTGCCCTCGGACAAGATGTGCTTGAATGTCTGTTCAGCAAGGAGACTCTGGAGCGCAACGAGAATGGACGCAGCAAGATTTTACGGCCACTGTGGATGTTTATGCTCGCCCTGGCGTACAACGTCATACATTCGGCAGCATTGTTCTACCAGGTGGTGACGCTCAACGTGGCTGTCAACTCTTACTCGAACGCTTTGTTGACGTTGCTCATGAGCAATCAGTTCGTCGAGATCAAAGGCACAGTGTTCAAGAAGTTTGAGAAGGAGAATCTCTTCCAGCTCACCTGCGCTGACGTTGTCGAGCGTTTCCAGCTCTGGCTGATGCTTCTGATCATCGCACTTAGGAACATTGTTGAAGTCGGCGGCCTAAGTATGAGTCTCAATGGCGCTTTCAGCAACGCTGCTTCGTCAACTGACAATATGAACGCGACCGGCATCCCACTCACCTCTGGCTTCATCATTCCAAAGGCTTTCACGCTGATGCCAAAATGGACTGGCGAGCTACTCGGACCTTTCTTGATCGTCCTCGGCAGCGAAGCACTCGTCGACTGGTGCAAGCACGCATACATCTCCAAATTCAACAACGTCAAATCAAACATATATGGACGCTTCTTGGACGTCCTTGCCAAGGACTACTACTCTCACGCCTTCGCAGATCAGAATTTGACCAAGCGACTTGGTCTTCCGGTCTTACCACTGAGCTGCCTTTTCATCCGCGCTTGTATTCAAACCTACCATATGTTCCTTGCAACCCACATGCCTCTCCCGATGCCGTCCAGCGCTACCAGCATTTCTGTCGAGTCCGATGCTGCCGCACACTCGCCCTCGACTACTGCTGCGCTCCAGCACGTCGACCATATCTTCCGCCGTGCGTTAGGCCGCTCGACCTTCGGTGTCGGAAGCGAATCGACATCGTCTTTTTTCAGCTGGTGGAGCCTAGACGACATCATCGCCTTCACAACCATGGCAATTTTCTTCCTGGCACTCTACCTCGTGCTCTTGGCTCTCAAACTCGTCCTCGGCATGGCACTCTTATCTTTCGCGCGAACGCGATACAAGGGTATGAAAGAGCGTGAGCACGAAGTCGTCGATACGCAAGGTAAGCGCGTCGGTGGCTGGGGTGTCGTGGAGGTCAACGAGGATAAGCGCCGATGGATCTACGAAGACGATCCCGATGCCTTGCGCGAATTGCGAGAGCGTGAGGAGAGGGGGAGAAAGAAGGCCGAGAAGGGCGAGGTGAAGCTCGATGCTGTGAAGAGGTATGGTATGGTTGCGAAAAGGATATGGTGAAGGCAAGTCATCACTTCAGATGACTCGTCGCCTCCCGCCTCATGTACGGCCAACTATACATGCCCCAACTTCCACCATTTGGAAGATCATTTAAGTCTCCGTTATTCCATGCGTCCAATTCAACTGTCGTACGTCCAACTGTCTCGAACGCGTGCTTGTTGTAAAACGCCTCCGAGCCTTCACTGGCTTGAACCCAGCAAAATACACCTTGCTCATCGGCATCCGCCAGATCCGTCATCTGCTCTACGAGCAGCGAGCCAGCTCCTTTGCCTTGAAAGCGAGGTAGCACCGCGATCGAGCAGATGTACATGCGTCTGCTACTAACCGGCGTCAACACTTTCATCCACTTCTGCATCTCGGAGGAAGAGTATGCTTCTAGCCTAGCTTTGGAGGACCTTGCTTGCTGCGTCTTCTGGCCTTCTTGTTCAGACACAGGCTCAAGTTCTGCCACTGGTATCTCGGGCTTCGGCTCGTGGTAGTTCCAAACCATCCACCCAACTACCGCACCAGAGTTCCGATCAGTAGCCAGTACCGTCTGACTTCGGGAGCCCGGCTTAGTCCAATGCTGTAGAGCACCTCTCATGCCTTCCTCGTGGTCGTATGGATCATCACGACAGGCTGCCTTGAACTGATTCTGCTTGTCATCTTGCATTGAGAGTGCTGCGATCTTGAAGCAGGCTGGAATGTCCACGGTAGTGATTGAGCGGAAATCATACAGTGGAGTCATTTTGATCGGTGATGTTACGTGCATGTCGCCCGAAATGAAACTGAGTATCGAAACGGAATCATGGGTGTGAGTGAGGCTGACAACAAGCGCAAAATTAGAACGTTGCAGGAAGTGGAATTATGGGAGAAGTCATGACATGAGTATTCATTGCAGCCTCTCTATCATCCACGATCGAGCAGCCGCTGCAACCAGTCGTAACATCTTGGAGATCGTGGGCGTCATGTGCTTGACGGTGGTGCCCATCTAGTCCACAGGGTTTCAGCTATGGAGGACGAGCAAGCGCTCCACAGACACGCCATCACATATATGTATCGTCAAAGCGTCGGTTGTCCAGGTGCTGCAGGAGCACGAGCTCATATTGGCTCACTTGTGTGCTATACTGATGGTTAGCACCCGTCAGGATAACGTGCACCTTAGTTTAGATTCGGCACTCACCAATCCCTTCCTCAGGCATAGGCTGCACACCAGCAATCTCCGCTGCCTTTGGTTTCGTCGCCTGCTGCTCATCCTTCATGAACGGGAACGTCAAGATCTCCTTGATGCTGTAATGATTCGTCAAGAACATCACCATCCGATCAATACCCATCCCCCAGCCACCCGTCGGCGGCAGACCATACTCCATAGCATTCAAGAAGCCCTCATCGAGCGGCTGAGCCTCGTCATCGCCCTGCGCCTTCTGTCGTACCTGCTCTTCGAACCGCAAGCGCTGGTCGAAGGGATCGTTCAACTCGGTGTACGCGTTGACGATCTCCTTCTTGCAGACGAAAGCTTCGAATCGCTCGCACAGCCCGGGGTTCGAGCGGTGGTACTTAGCGAGTGGACTCATCATCTGCGGGTGGCCGGTGATGAAGGTTGGGTTGATGCACTTCTCCTCGATGAACTCGCCAACGAGCTTGTCGATCATGCGCGCGTTAGTGAGAGGCGGTGCGCAGACCACGTTCATCTTCTTGAGGACACGCTGAAGGAAGTCGTTCGTTTCTTGGGTGTGCAATTGGTCGCCGGGTGGGAACTTCTCACCACACGCTTCCTCCAACGCAGGTATCATCTCCACCCGCTTCCATGGCTTGGCCCAGTTGACGTTGTAGATCTCGCCGGTCTGGGTGGTGAACTTCGTCTCTAGTCCGCCAGTGATTTCCTTAGCCATGCCCTCCACGAGCTCTTCAGTTCGATCCATGACATCGTAGACGTCTGTGAAAGCTTCGTAGTACTCGCAGGTAGTAAACTCCGGGTTGTGCGTAAGATCGATACCCTCGTTCCGGAACTGCCGACCGAGTTCGTAGACCTTGTGAATACCACCAATGATCAACTGCTTGAGAGGCAGCTCGGTGGCGATACGCAGAGCGAGTGTCATTTTGAGCTCGTTGTGTTCGGTATAGAACGGCTTGGCTGTTGCACCGCCAGCGCTCTTCATGAGGATTGGTGTTTCGAGTTCATAGAAGCCATTGTTGTCGAAATAATTTCGAACGAACTTGACGATACGAGATCGTGCCTTGAAGGTGTCGACGGTAGACTTGTTCATGATAAGGTCCAGATGACGGTTGCGATATCTCTCTTCTTGATCCTTGAAACCGTAGTGCTCAGATGGAATTTGATGCAGACATGGTGCGAGTAGCTTGACTTCTTGTGCAAAGATCGACAGTTCGCCTGGGTTGTCTTCTCTCTTAGGGCTTGTACGTCCAGGAAACCCAGTGACACCGATGATGTCTCCTCGCCGAAGGATATCGTGCTGTTCCGTGAAAGATATGGAGCTGGTGTTTTCCAGGTTCGTCGCCATGATCTGGATCTCTGCTCCATCGACAGCGACCTCGTAGAAACGGAGATTCTCGCCAGACTGACGGATGTTGTAGATCCGGCAGCCTATGCTGATGGTGCGGTCTTTGACATGATCACCCTTCTTGAGGTGCCCGAACTCTGACCCGAAGTTGCGAAGGTCGTACGTGACATGGAACTTATGCGGGTACGGGTTCGGGTTATTCGTCTCCTTCATACGCTTGACAGCGCGTGACCGGATCTCGAAGTATTGCTGGTCACCCATGTTAGAATCGTTTCATGACATCAAGACGACAAATGTATGTCGAGACGACAGGCTTTATAGGCCCAGCTCGACTCATAATTGGAAGGATGCTTTTGACTCACATTGGCATTCAGCTTACCCTCTTCCTCCTCTTGTGTCGCTGCCTTCCTCTTCGGCTGAGGTGGTGCCTGCTTCGTTGACTCTTTCTCCGCCTTCTTCGCATCCTTCTCTCGTTGCTTCTGCCTCTTCTTCAATTCCGTCTTGGACACCTGCTCGCCGGTAACCTCGTCCAGTATCAGGTTGGGCTGCGTGTTGTCCGAGGTCGTCATGTCTTTGACCTTGTCCGCCACATTCTGCACGTCATCCTGCACGGTGTCTGCTGTTTCTTGGGTCGCCATCGTCGCTTGCAGGTTGTATGTGTTTTCAATGGCTCAGAAACAAAAAGTCGAGGTTGTGCGATTGACTCAGATGGCCCGAGCTTGACTGCCACCTTTCGACCACGACCACAATTGCTACTTCATGCCGAATTCGTCTACATGAACACACAATGATCGAGTGCACGTGAGATCGGTGACACATTGGGGGCGTACTACTGCCACTAACAAAGATCAATGGTTACGCGCTGAAGTCGACACTCCCTGCCATCTTGTAGGAGCCGAACATCTTCTTGGTCTCTCGGTTATCTCCCATCAATACACATGCCAGTGATCGAATACAGATCGACAGGCCCTCTCATTCCATCTCCGACGTTACAAACCATTGCTATTCCCCTGTGACAGCAGTTCTGCCCGGGGCGTGGCTATGATCTTCGAGTGTTGGTCCTTGTGCTTCACCAAGGCCTCGAAACCTTGCTGCACCAGATCATCCAGCGCCACTCGAGCAGTGATCTGGAAGCCGGTCAGCATGCGTCTCAGGGGTCTTAGCACGGTCAGAGTTCAATGATGAGCGTACCATGCTTTCAGCGCCTGCGTACTTGCCTGTACGTACATCAGGTTAGTCGTTTTCTCTACCCAGGCATCAGCCAGGACTTACCCGCAACAAAGTCCTTGACCACAGCTGCAAAATCCTTATCATCGTACGCGAGAGATGTCTTGAGTATGAGCTCCTTCATCATGAACAGACCCATACTACAGTCCAAGGTCAGCGGTGTCTCAAGCGTGGCATAATTCAGACCATAATACTTACGGTAGTACGAACTGCGTCTCCCAGCCAGCAACATTGACATACGTGCCTGTCGGCCGCAGAGCATCAAAGCCATCCTTCATTCCAGGCGTGATTCCAGCACAGTCGAAAACCAGATCAACGCCTTTACCACCAGTCAATTTCCGGCACTCATCCGGCACCTTTTGCTCCAGCGGGTTGAACACCTTCTCGCACCAACCTTCACACTGCTTCTGCCTCAGTGCTGTTGGCTCCGACACATATATCTGAGTTGCACCTAGCGCCTTCAAATTGCACAACACGCTGAATCCCACCGGCCCGCCTCCGACAACCAGAATCGAAGTATCCTTAAACTTCTCGTCAGCAATATCGGCCTGACGGACAGCTCTCCTTCCCACAGCGAGCGGTTCGATGAGCACAGCATGGTCCAATCTCAGTTCCTCAGGCAGCGGGTAACACATATCTGCCCTCACAGCCACCTCCTCAGAAAACCCGCCTCCACTGCCCCCCGACAGCCCCAGGAACCCCCACTTCCCACATATATTCGTGCTGCCTGCATTGCATGAGAAGCAGCTACGACAGTTCAATCTTGGATCGCACATCACCGGCATCCCGACCTTCAGCTGTGTGCCATCTGCACTTACAGCCCCTTCTGGAGCCTGCGCGATCCGCCCGTTGAACTCATGTCCGATAGTCACGGGAAGGCTGTCTCCGGTTGATACGCTGGGTCGTTCCTTTGTTGGTATGACCAGGGGACCGACGGTATATTCATGCAGATCAGTGCCACATATCCCTCCCCAGGCAATGTCGATTAGGACTTCGTCTTCCTTTGGGATAGGAGGGTCGATATTCTCGATGCGGATATCGAACTTGTCATAGAAACGGGCGGCTTTCATCTTTTCTAGTCTTTGCAATCGGTTCTCGTTGAAGTTCGTCGTTCTCAATATAAGTCTTATCTGTATGAAAAACGGTAAGCCGTCGAAAACTACAGGGAAAGTCAGAATGACCGCGTTTCCGCTGCCAGAACAGGCAACTTCTACGTCCGTTTCGAGCCGTAGCACCACATTGTATAACTTGCATAATTCGTATGTGATCGGGTAAACCTACCCACCTAAGGCGGGCGTATAGGGGGTCTAAGAAGACGCTGAATGGTACCCCCTAAGGGCCTATACTATCTAAGCTCCTTATACGGGCTTATTTAGCGCCTTAAGACCTAGAACGTAGTTTTAGACGCCGTACTATATACGTCTATTCTATATAAATAGCTCCTACCCTAAACTAGAGAGCCTCTCTTACAATATCTTAGTAATATAGCTACTAGCTAGGACCGTCTAAGGGACTAGACTACTATTATTAATAGCTTTATAGAATACGGACGTTACGTCAAACTATATACTAGAATAATATAGAGTAGTATCGATTATATATAGAGGAGGTAGTAAAGGTAAGTATTCTACCTAGTCTCCTTAGTAAGTCCTTTTAACCGTAAATCTAGTAGCTTACCTCTTCTCCCCTACGTAGTTTTTTTCTTAAGGTAGCTCTTCTAAACCTTAAAGAGGCGCTCTAAAATATATAAGCGGCGTAGTTAAAGGTATTCTTTTAATAGATAATTAAGAACGCTAAACGGATACTACCGTAAATTAGTATATTAAAATAGTACTTCTAGATCCTTAAGATAATCTATAAGTAAGGGACTAGCGTAATACTTAAGGAAGATATAGTTTATAATATTAACGCTATTAGTACTAATTAGATTCTATATTTACTATATACTAACTAGTAACGGGTAGTTTATCTAATACTACGCTAAAGGTAAGAAAGAAACCTTATACCGTCTAAAGCCTATACTATCTAGTAAAGAGCTTATAAATATACTTTACTTCCTTTACTCTTAAGATAAAACTACCTACCTAGATAAGTAATAGTAGGTTTAGTAGGGCTTCCTTATAATTATATACGTACCTAGTAGCTTACGACTAAGCTTAGTTACGTAATTAAATAAGGGTCGACGTAAGATAGAAGCGGATAAGACTACTAAAGTAGTAAAGGAGGTTATAAAGCTACGATATCGAGATATAGCGCTACTAGTTAGTTAAGATAAGTAAGGCTATACCTAGTTCGTAGTAGAGGCTATATTTATATACTTTAAAGGTAGAAATAAAAGGCTATAACGTTTTATTAAGAGGATATTCGTTCTTAGGCGTAGCTAATCTTTTTATAAGAAAATATTTACTTAGACTAATTAAGCGAATATTCTTATATACCTCGTCCCCTATTTAGTAGCGCTTATACTATATAACGAAACTTTTAAATTACTATCCCTTTAAGATACTAATTACTTATTTTCCCTAATTGTACTAAGTAGTAAGAAGAGGATTATAGTTCCTTAGCGTAATAATATACTTAATACCCCTATTTTACGAGGACGAGATAATAGGATATAAGTAGTATAACTATAGGATAGCGTATCTACTAAGCGTCTTAAGTCTCTTAGAGAGTAAATAGAATATCTATAGATAGTAATATAGTACTAGCTTTAACGCTTAGTCCTAAATACTATCGATAGTAAATACCTACCCCTACTTTACTAAATTAGAGAATAGTATACTTATATATAGTATAGGGTTTAGTTCTAAGGAGGTACGTAATTAGGTCGTAGGCTATTTAGATAGTTGTACCTATAGGAATAACTATTAAGATTAACGTATTAGCTTAGATATCGCGAGTCTAGTCTAAGGTTGGAAACCTAAAGACGCTCTTCTCTATAGATTTAACGACGTTAGCCTAAATATAGATTCTAATATAAATATTAAACTACTATACGAGATATACGAACGCGTAGCGTTATTACTAGACGTAAGCGCCCTCTAAGCTAAATATTCTCGTCTTACTAAGTATATTAAGGATAAATACGGAAGTATTAAAAATACTCCTATATCGGAAGAGCTAGTTAGTAAATATATATAAGCTAAGAACTTATATTAGGTAAGGAAGGAATCCTATAAGACGCGAATTACGTCTTAGCTTCGTAAGGACTTTTCTATCTATAAAGATACTAAGCTAATCGAGGCGTAGCTTACTAACGATAAGGCGTATTATAGAGCGCGTACAGAGTAGATTATACTAGTCCTATCTATCCCTAAAAGAGCGAAGTTAGCTACTCTAAATAGTATAGATAATATATACTCCCCTTTAATATAGACTTAACGTATAAAGCTAATAAGCTATAGGAAAGATATAGTAACGTATAGAATACCGCTTAACCGAATAGTTAGTTAATAGAAGAACTAATCTCTATAGTTTATTAAGCGCTTATAACGAGTAAGATATACGCTAGTACGTTACGTAGGCTAAGGCTAGAAGCCCTAGCCTTATATCTAGTAATTATTCTTATAACTACCTCTCCCTTTAGGAGGCGCTATCCTAGCGTCTATAAATATATTAGCTAGGTAACTTTAATAGAAGGAATCTATTCTATATTTTCGATTTTTAATTAGAGGTTCGGTAGTATAGTAGTAAGGCGCTAGCGCTACGCGTATAGAGTTTATATATTCCTTCCTAATTAGGCGTTAGGAATTTAGTTACTCGTAATAACTTAGAAATTAGGTTACTCGTAATAACCTAGTATAGCTAGTAGTATACTAGCGTTTCGCTAGCGTTACCTTTATTTCTTAACTTAAAATAATTATTTTAAGTCTTTTACCTAAATTATAAACGCTAATAGGTAACGAATAAAGTACCTCTATCCTAGCGCTCGTACTACTAGCTCCTCTCCCTTATACTACTACCTCTATACTACCTCCTCTCCCCTTACTATCTCCTACTACCGCGCTAGCGCTACATACGATAGTAGTACTACCTACGACTCTACGTATAGAGCGCTATACTAATATTACCCTAAGTATACTACCCCTATACTACTTCCGTTATACGCGCTACCTAGATAATCCTAGTAGTAAGTCTCCTTCTTAGCGTAGTTATACCTTTAGCGCGTAGCTACTAACTAATATACTAGATATCGGACCCTATAATAGCGTAATAGGTAGCGTACTAAAAAAGCGCTACTCCTACTACGTAAAGAATAGTAAGGGGTACGTTACTATTAAGGAGCTAGAGCTTATTACGCTACTTAATAAGGCGCTCCGTACTAAAGTAGAGTAGGAGCGGTACTAGGCCCTTTAGGGCAATACGCTTATAGGAAGCGTAGAGGAGTAGGATATATAGGAGGCGCTAACTACTACCGAGGCTACCTTTACTACTACTAACGACGCCCTACTTACTACTATTAAGTAAGCTCCTACGAATATTAATAGTACTACTAGTAGCGAGCCTACGCCGCGTAAGCGCGGTAAAGGCGTAGCTACTAGCGGAGCTAACGTATTTATAGAGGGTAGCTTTAAGTACCTCTAGAGTATTAACTACTCTATATAGGTAATTACTAAGTTCTATCGCTTCGTAAGTTCCTCCCCTACTCCGCGCTAGCGCCTTACTATTCTAACCCCCTTATAGTAGTCGTTAAACTACCCCTACGCCGTTACTAATATAGACGCTATCCTAGTAGGGCGTAAGCCCTAGTACGAGTACGATAGTATAGAGGAGGGGCTAGGGGCCCTAGAGGAGTAGGACGAGATAGAGGAGTAAGTGCCGTTAGCTCGTCGCCTATAGGTAGCTAGAGAGAAGGAGTATTACTAGTTATTTTAGGGCTACTATTACGGCGTAGTAGGGGCGAAAGCTCTAACCCGTCGCGCGGCTATCGTACCTCTTTATTATTATTAAGATACCCTTAGGCCTAAGGCTAATTAGGCTAGAGGCTATACTACTTCCCTATTTATAGTTCCTTCTTTACTATAATTTCTTCGCCCTCTTCTTACGCTTTACTATTATAGTATAGGCGTCTACTAACTCCTACGTACTTACTAGGTTAGACTCTAGTTCCTAAGAGTTATACTCCTCTAGCTAATCCTTCTAATATACTAGGAAGAATCTTTTTCCTTTCTTTACCTTAGAATCGAGGACTACTTCTACCTTATACTACCGATCTTCGTTAGCTAGCGGTATATTTACCTCTAGCTCTTTACTAGCGCGTCCTATCTATAGCTCTAGTAGGGAGACGTAGAAGATATTATAGATTTATATATACGAAGGGAGCGCTAGGTAGTACGCCTATACGCTAACTACGTTAATAATATAAAAAGGTCTAATAAACTAGGAGGCTAGCTTCTTTTTAGGTACCTAAAGCTTTAAATTCTTTATAGATAGTAAGACCTAGTCGCCTACCTTATAGTGTTTTAGTTAGTAGATACGATTATAGTACTTAGCTTAAGATTCTAAGGCTTACTTCTACCTTTACGCTAGGGTCTTACTAGTATCGCCTAGTCGCTTTATAAGCTTATACGCCGCTAGTACTTCCCTCTAGACTAGTTCGCCTCGAGCTAGTAGGATAGTTATTTCGATATCTAGGTACTACCTATATAGTATAAAGAAGGGGCTTATACGTAGCGATACTAATACGCTATTATTTACTACGAATTCGGCTTATATAAGTAAAGAGGCCTAGTCGTCTTACTTAGCTAAGTAGTAGTATTGTAGGTACTACTTAAGACTTTAGTTAGCCCTCTCTATTTAGCTATCTATCTATAGGTAGAATATAGTACTTAGCTAGCGCTTTACTCGCGCGTTATAGTAGAAGTCCGCCTAGAAGGTACTCGTAAAAACTAGCCCTCGATTACTTATAATCCCCGTAGGCATCCTATAATAACAAACGACTTTATCTACTAGGAGTCGCGCTAGCTCTACGCTAGTATATATCTTATTATATAGGATATATAGGTTTATTTTCGTATAATAGTCTATAATTATAAGAATAGAATTATAGACGCTATCGCCTCGCTTACTTAGTAGTAGGTCTATAATAAAGTCTATCGTAATTTCCTACTAGGCTCTTATAGGCCGTAGTAATAGCTATAGCTCTTTGTATAGGCGATAGTACCTCCCCTTTATCGTCTAGTATATATAGTAGCTACTAATATAGCTAGCTACGTTAGAGGCTATATCCTTCTAGAAGTACTTTTGTTATAGGTAGATGCTAGAATACAAGTAATTAGAGGAAAGGCGCATAGGTACGTGTATGTCTCGACACTAAGTAAGTAAGACAATGTAGGAGCTACGTAACACTACTTAACTACTCGATAGCGAGATAGTAAGCACTACTCGACTAGCTCGTCGCGAGTCTAGTAAGCTAGCAACACTTATTTAGTATATAGGAACTAAGAATGTCTTTAATATACTTGTGTTCAACTTATATTACAATCTTACTAAAAGGTCTACAACTATTCACAATACATTCGAGTTATCTTACCTAAATACCTACTACTACCTACTCTTTAAAGAAGCACTTACGTAATACTACTACCTTATAGGATCGTAACACTTTAAACACCCTTAGAATGAGTACTACTAGTAGTATACGAGGCTTAGGCTATAGAGACGAAAGCGTAGCTCTAGCGACCGATCGTAGGACTAATAGTAAGACTAAGGTAGACTTCTTCTATAGAGACTACAACAAGCTAGACGACTAGATTAACTAACTCTTACTCTACTTTGAGTTAGATAGAGTTACTTCCTATAAAAAGAGATACCTTATCGCGACGATGTACCTCCGAGGGGAAGCTTAGTACTAGATAAGACTAAGGACTAAGGACTTTATTATATATTAGAAGGACGAGAGTAGAATCTTTTCTAACTTCGTTAGATTCTATAATAAGATGAAAACGATCTATAGGTTTAGTAACGAAAAGAAGGTTACGATCCGTATTGTTTAGGATATCGTTTAACGAATATTAGCATCCTAGTATATAGCTAAGTTTAAGGAATATTCTAATAAGACTAAGTAGGATAATAACGCTTTATACGTTATGTACTACAAAGGTCTCAAGGATAACGTAAAAGACGAACTAGTACGTATAGGAAAGAACGAAACAACGAACTTAGACACGCTTATTAAATCGTCGATTAATATCGACGATTGCCTCTACGAGAGAGCTATAGAAAAACGATATACAGGTTAAGGACGCGGACGTACTAGCTATGTTCCGACTAGCTAGTCTGGAGGAAACAAACGACGCGACCCTAACGCTATAGAAATCGACGCTACCTAACGAGTACCTAAGAAAGGACCGTTTGGGAAAGCTAGAGGTAAAGGAAAGCCTTAGGGTAAGAAAGACGGAAAGACCGACGAGTACTATAACTATTATAAGAAAGGACATTATTTACGTAACTGCCGTAGACTAAAGGTACGGCTATAGTAGTAGATCAACGCGATAATTAGATAGGAAAATAAGTCTCCTACCGATAAGACTTAGGATACGGCTACAACCTCGATAGATAGTCGAGACGGGTATAACAATCTTATAGAGCTATAGATCGCGGAACCAAATTACGCTATCTATCGCAGATGCCCGCCCTTTAGGTAGTATGTAGGATTAGGGAAGAACTAATAGGTATCTAAGGATTTCGACTAACTAGAAGAAATAAATCGAACTAGATAGCCTATAACGGATTTAGAAAAGGAGGAGTACGAACGGCTTAAGGAAGCTATGTACCCCTAGCTTCCGAAATACAAACCTACTATAGAAATTAACGTACTTAAGGGGACGACTCCTATATTAGATAGTAAGGAAACTTAGGAGTAACGACGTTAACTAAAGGAAAGTAGATAGGAAAAGTTATAACGCTTTAGGGAAGGAATCGCCTTCCTAGTAGAACAAGTACGTAAGGAGCGATTCTTCTACGAAATAGACACATCTAACAACTACTAAGTACTAGAACAACGCGAGAAGAAAGGACGACTAGTAATAGAAATCAACGTGCTTAAACGAATAACGTTAGAGGAACAGCTCGAGGAAATCGAAGATAAGCTAAACAACCTATACGTAGAACGGCAAGAGCTATAGGAAGACGTTAACAACATCCGACTAGAGTAGCGCTAGCTACGCGCGTAGTAAGGAGATTACGTAACCCGCGCTAGGCTAAACCAACTTACGGACATACTTTAACGACTATATAATCAAGCCTAGTAGTAGTAGAATTAGCTAAACTAGCTACTAGACTAATAGGAATAGATAAGAGTACGTATACGAACGTCGCGACTATAGCGCGAGTTCAACGCTATAGAACGATAGCTACAATAGTAGTTAAGGGATAACGGCAACTACGCCTAAGGAAGATCCCTACCTCTGTTTAGACGAGAGGACGCTATACTACAAAAAAACATATTACTATCTCTAGGCGAGGAGATAGGTAACGAATTAGAAGAATCTCCGATCCTACTAATAAACCTAGACGACGACGAAATACTAGACTTACTAATAGACGAATTAGAGAGAGAGAATTAGAATCGACAGATCTCTCCTCTCTACCTAAATAACGAACTCTTAATAGACAACTAACAAACGTTAGAAGTAATTACTAAGATCGCTAAATCTAACGCTAAAAACGAAAGTACTCTAGAGAGTTCTAAGAGCGAAGACTCCGACGAAGACCTAGACGACTTAGAAATACTTAACATCTCGGTAGAAGGCCTATAGCTAATTATAAAAATAGCCCTCTACCTTATATAGAGTTATAAAGAGGTATTTCTAAAGATCGCTAGAAAACGATATTTATATCCTATAGAATTCGATAAGATAATAGGACAGCTACGATCTATATTCTAGAACTACTAGTTAGTCGATACCGACTATAGTAGATATAGATACGTTAGAGAAGTAATACTTATCGGAAGTATAGTCTTCGACTACGAGGACTACATACTTCCTAATAAGATAATTATTAGTTCGTAAATAAGAGAACAAGTACGACTTCTAGATTAACGATACCGCGAAATCCTAACGTACTAGGACTAATACTAGAACGAGACTCTTACTCTCGAAGAAATGAAACGGAAGTGTAACGAACACATACTATAATAGGCAATACTACTACTTCTACCTCTAGGACCGCTACTACTAGTATAGCGAGGAATGACCCTTAGTTATATTAAGACTACGATAAGAGAATCATTATAGACGCGAATAACACAAGGTAAAGTTGTGTTTGAACCTCGAAATAGACCCCTTAACTAGGAAATCTATATTAAGGATTCTAATTCGCTAGACTACTATTCAAAAAAATGAATAGGCCCTATCGGCACGAGCGACTAAAAGGAGCTATATAATACTTAAGTAATAATAGGAACGGTTTTCTATACAAATTGCATTGTCGACGGATACGAGATCCTTACTATAATAGACTCTAGAGCTAGCGGAATGTTTATCTTGGAACGACTTATACGACGACTTAGGGTAGCTACCCGAAAAAAGAGAGACGGAGGGTACGAGGTAAGAGCTATCGACGGCTCCAATCTACCTAGTATAGATAGCGAAACAATACCGCTACTACTAGCTTTCTAAGGATACTACGAGGAAGTTGTCTTAGATATCGTACCTATAGCTAGATACGATGTCGTACTAGGCACTCCTTAGCTTAAAAAGCACAACCTAGATATCGACTAGGTTAAGAGAGTACTTAGGTTTAAGAGATATAGATACGTTACTAATATCTATCCTAGAAGCTAGTAGCGTTCGACT
>JAABUL010000895.1_pt1 | contig 61189 bp, 27 predicted proteins | sample 5559151 | NCBI WGS metagenome assembly JAABUL01 (sample SAMN10711876, study PRJNA513368) | rock metagenome | isolation source: Antarctica rocks | place: Antarctica: Victoria Land, Pudding Butte sud
TATACCTAACTTATAATTTTATTCCCTGTTATATAATTATCCTCTCTTTATTTATTAATTAATAATATCGCCGTCTATTATAGTCCTATTACTCCACCTCTTATTACCTTACTCTAGTTCCGGCGCCCTACTCTAGTTCTAGCTCCCTACTTGAATTCTAATACCTTACTCTAGTTCTAGCTTCCTACTTTAATTCTAATACTTTACTTTAACTTAGGTACCCTACTCCGCTTCTAACACCCCTTTAATCCTAGTACCCCGCTTCGGTTCGGCACGGCGTATTAGAGTGGTTTACTACCTAATATTCCGCCTCTCCTAGGGAGTTCGTCCTAGGAGAATTCTTCTAGGACTAAGAGGTAGATATAATAAGCTGGTATTAAGTTAATAACGGTTAAGCCTTCTTAATAATCCTAGGAGAATCGGCTTAGGATAGATCTCCTAGGATAAATAGCGGTAATACTAGAATATAAGGTAGGACGCTAGGGGTAGACTAGGATATTAGAATTAGAGCGAGGTACTAGAATTAGATACTTAGATTCTCCTAGGTAATTTCTCTCGGGAATAATCGCCTAGGCCTTAGGCTAGCTTAAATGAGCTAATATTAGATCGGTTTAACTTAAAAGGTATATATTAGGAGGGAAACCTGAAAGCCTTACTACTCTAATCCTTTATTATATCAGTTTATTTTAATATAGAAGAGTACGCGAATGAAGGGAAATACTCTAACGGTAAGGTCTATTAAAAGATACGTAACTATTAGTCCTAAAAGCAGTCTAGTTTAGAAATATAATAGTAGACTTATCTTTCTCTATATAGAGCTAGAAATTTAAAATAACTACTCTAGTATAGGGAATTTACCCTTACCTTTAATACTTTCTTAGAGATACCTACGCTCTTAACTAGGATAAGAATTAGTACCCTATATAAGATATTCGCGATAAGATATAATAAGGTATATATTCTGTTATTAACCTTATAAATATATTTATTAATTATTAGGAAATTATATATTATCTTTATTATATTAAATAATTCTAGTCTAACCTACTTTAATAAGATAAGAATATAATAACTAAGGTAGATTAAGCTATTATAGAAGTATTATAGTTTACCCCGCTATAGGTATTAATACTAGATATTAAGCTTCTACGTAGTAAACTATTAAGGGGGGAAATCTTTTACTATTTTAGCTATTAAGAATATAAAGGGATTTAGATTAAGTTATAATCCTTTAAGGGTTTAATTCCTTCTCTATTTAAGTTCTTTAAGAATATTAAATACCTTAAGGTATAGGCCGACTATTTAAAATAGCTAATATATATAAGTCCTTAGGAAACTCTCGCTATAGTAATAAATAAGATTTATATTAATATAAATTAGAGCGTAGACTTAGCTCTAATATAGGAAAATAAAACTATATTTAAGTCTATACTAATAAGCTCTACTTATTAAATAGACCTAGGATATTAATAATTATACGCCTTTACTATACGCTATTACTATAAAGTCCTAAAAAAGCCTAGCGGGAAGGACCTTCTAATAAAGTTAAGGGCTATATTAGATATTATAATATTATATAAGATAGCTAATCTTATTAATTATTTAGGATTTAAGTTATCTAAGATTACTATATTAAAGTAATTCCTAATATTAGTAGACTTAATAATAGTAAGAGGAAATAAAAGGCCTATACTTATAATAGATAATCCTAGGGAACCTAGAAAAGATAGATATAGAACGCTATATATTTAAAATTATAAAGAGGATTATAAGTTTTTATATATTACTTATTTATATAATAATAGGGATAAATAATCTAAGGATATTATATCCTACTTTAGGCTTAAATCTATATACTTAAAGTTCTATAAGATACTAGATAACTTTAACCTATAATACTATCTTATTATAGTAATAAGAGAATTATTATTCCTAGCTTTCTATTTAACTTAATTAGTTAATTTACTATAAGAAGATCTAACTCAAGGGGCTAAGTATATAAAGGTAGATAGGGAATAAATAGAAGATATAATAATATAAGATAAAGAGGGAGAGGAAGAAGAATAAAGGCCTTTATTCTAAATAGAAGGTACCCTTATATAAGAAGTAATAATATAATAATAAAAACTCTTATTTAATATAAGTAAGCTTAAAAAAAAGAATATAAATAAGAATAATATTAGTAGAAGTTTATAAAGGATATAAGTATACTTATAAAAGAGAAGTAAAGACTAGAATAAAAATAATAAAAGCTCTTATCTAATATAAGTATACTTAAAAAATAAGAGTAAAAGAAGAACTTAAACTTTATTAAGAGTAACTTATATTAAACGTAAGTATAATTAGAGAATAGGAGTAGGAGTAAGAATAGGGATAATAAAAGCTCTTATCTTATATAAATGTATTTAAAAAGTAAGAATAAGAATAAGAATAGTACTAGTAGAAGCTTTTAAGGGATATAAGCGCATTCTATAAATAAGATTAAGAATAAGAATAGTAATAATAGAGGCTTTTATCTAACGTTAGTACGCTAGAAAACTAAGAGTAAGAGTACCGGTAGAAGCTTATAGGTAATATAGGTACACTTAGAGAATAAGAGTAAGAATAAGAATAATAATAATAAAAGCTCTTATCCGATATAAGTATACTTAAAAAGTAAGAGTAAAAGTAAGAATAATATTAATAGAAGCTTATAAAAGACGTAGTTATACTTAGAGAATAGTAATAAGAATAAGAGTAAGGAAGATAAAAACTTATCTCCGACGTAAGCGCGCTAAAAGAACGCGAGCGAGAGTAAGAATAAATAAACTATAACCTAATAGAGGACGCTATTACCCTTAAAGAATAAGAGTAAGCGCGAGAGGAATAATACTAAACTTATATAAGGGAAGAAAAAGAGCTATTAAATCTAAAATAAAGATAGAAGGAATAATAATAAATACTCGCGGCGGATATAAGCGAGCTAAATATATAAGAGTAAAAGTAGGAGGAACGACGATATACTCTTACGGCGGTCGCGGGCGAGCTCGTGAACTAAGAGTAAAGGTAAAAAGAACAGCAATAAAAGCTTACGGAGTACGTAAGCGATCTTAGGTCAAAACAGGAGGAACGACGAAGCGCTATCGCAGCGGTCGCGGAAGAGCTCGTGAACTAAGAGTAAAGGTAAAAAGAATAGCGATAGAAGCTTACGGAGTACGCAATTAATCTCGGGAAATAAGAACTAAGGTAAAATAAATAATAAGAAAAACTTATAATAGATATTAGCGAGCTATATAAATAAGAGGAATACTATAAAGACTTAAAGAGGGATAAATTAAAGTAGAAATAAGAGTAAAAGAGCGTAGAGCCAGAGATATTAGGAAGTAAGCTAATTAAGTTAGGAATAATCTTAGAGTAAAACGAGCGAGATATAAGTAATTTATAAAGATAAGGCTAAGAAGAATTAATAGATCTTAAATTACTATCTTCCTTAAAGCTCGAGTATAAAGGAATAGATAATAATTAAAATATACTTAAAGTATAAGTAAAAGACTATTTAATAGATATAGTCCTAAAAGGTAGTACTTAAGTAAATATTTTAATACTTAAAGGTAGTAATAGTTAGGTATAAGAGTACGGACTATAATAGGATAGAGTATAAGCGGAGGTTTAGGAGGAGAGGCTAATAGAGGAAGCCTATAAGCCTAAGGCCTAAGAGAGGGGCTAAGAGTAAGAGCAGAGGTATAAGTATTAAACATAAGAGAATAAGTAAGAAGATAGAGCCTATAGGAATAAAGCGTATAAGAATGGAGTATATAAGGATATAGTATATAATAATAAGATCTAAGGTAATAAATAAGCGGATGAAGCCTAAGAGGTTTTATAGGAGGATAAAGTATATAGGGAAGGATATAATAATAGTATAAATAAGGATAATATATAAGAATATTAATAGCGGAAGTATTAAGTAATAACTAAAGAGAGTAATAATAGTATAATACTTTAAGTATAATAGATATAAGACGGATAAAACCCTATAGAAAGGGGTAAGTATTAATAGCTTAATAAATTTAGGTTATTAAATTATAAGATATACCCGGAAGATAACCCGTTAATAGATAGTATTAGAAAGGGAGATACTACTCCTATATAAAGAAAAAAGACCTAGACGTTAAGCCGGTAATAAAGATAGTATTTATAAGTATAAAAAGGCCTATAAACGTAATAATAAAAGTTAAAATAGAAAACCTAAACGGTTTAATAGAGTTAGTTTCTAATTTTACTTATAAAGCTCTATAAGTTCTATCTCCGACCATATAATTAATTATATTAAATGGATAGGAAATATATTTATTAAGTATAATTTATTTATTATAAATAATTTATAATTATATCTTTAATTATAATATATTTATGGATTGAAGCTAAGTATAACATCTATATAAAGTTAATTAAAGAAGGAAACTAGTAATAAAGATAGCGAGGGATTCATTATATAGATCTTAAGTCGAAGGATAAAACGAGTATACCTTCCCGCCCTAAGCTAAGTAAATCTAGGCTATTACCTTATTAATATCCCTAATTCTACTACCCCTATATCCTAGGAATTATATAAATATATATATAAAGTAATTACTCTACTTTAAGATACGCTATTAACCTCCTTTATATTTACTCTTCCTTAGATTTATCTTTATTTAAGTTATCCTTCTATTTAGAATATAGCCGAAAGGCTTTATACTACTTAATCTATTTATTATAATAGATATAGACTGTTTAACCTAACTTTTCTATAATCTACTAAGCGGTCTTTATTTATAAGGTAATATATAGTCTATTATTAGAATAACTAGTATATCTTAGATTCCTAATAATTAACTTAGCGATAATCTTAAGGCGAGATAAGTATATTTACTTAATTAATATATCCGTGAAATGCTCGCAGTCAGGCGTATTCTATATAGCTAGTATAAGGCTCTAGATTAATTAGCGTTTCACTAGATTTTTAATTCACTAAAGGAACCTGATTATAGGGACGCGCCCTGGTATTATCTTATTATTACTAGAAATTACTTAAGTAAACTATACATGACTCTACCTAAGATTAATTTCTAGATTAAAGTAAGGAAATTAATATTAACGACTCTACTAGGCGTATTTAGTCTTATAAAGTTTAGAATATAGGGCTGACAGCTAGCGCCTAATATACCTAGATTAAGTATTTCGTAGTTAGCGCTTTTAGTACACGGGTTATCTATTATCTAATAGAATTAATCGACTTATAAAATACTATATTAAGTCTATATTCTCTAATAATATAATTATAAATTTATATATACTTTTTTAAGTATAGATTTTATATCGTATTTATCCCTTTTTAAGTGGCGCGTACTACTATTAATATAATTACTATACTTAAGACTAACTCTAAGATCTACTTAGATTCAAAAGTAGATAACTTCTAATTTATATCTAAAAGAGTCTATAATAAAGTGGACTAGAGCTCTCTACTATAAAGTAGATACTAAACCATTAAAGTAATATTAGAAAGGGGGATACCACCTAATATATCTAGGAGATATATTTGAAAACGGGAGATATAAGACTATATATAAATTAGGCTAGGATGATTATATAATTATTTAGCTTATAAGAGACCTATTATAAGTATATACTAGCGCTATCTAAATATATAAGGTTTTGTAGAATAGTTTAAGCTAATTATAAAATAGGCTATCTAGCTACGTCGCTATTAAGATATTAGTATCCGAACTATAATATAATAACTACGAGGTCTAAATCCTTAAGTACTTATTATATAGACCGGCTAGCTATCCTAGAAAGAAGTATATTATATAGCTATTAGACTATTTTAAATATGAAGGCCCTAATAGTACCTACTAGTACCTTATTCTTAAGCTACTTAAGCTAAGTATTCTATCTAAAGCTAAGTTATATTTAAGTAATAGATTACTTAATAAAATAGCTTAGGAGGCTTTAAGGTAGATTATATAAGTATTTACTTATATCTATAATAATAGTATTATACACGGGGGTTAATTATAATTAAGCTCTTATTAGAGGCCTTTTACCCGCCTTTTAGATATTAATTAGCGCGTATCCTTAGATCTATATCTAGGTAATATCCTCTTCGCGAATATAATAACGTTATATTAATCTGATATAGATCTCCTACGTACTCTAGGTAAGTTTAAAATCAGTGATATAGTAGCCTTATCCGGGTATTCTTTAACCGCGGAAGTCCTTAAATACCTTATCCTCCTAATATTATCTCCTTCTATGGCACGAGATTTCAAGAGCTATTAAGTGAAGCTTATTAACTTCGGGGAAGCATTTCTACTTAAATAATAATGCTAAATTCGCTACCCTTTAGTCTTTTAAGCCCCTAAAGCTATCTTAACTTCTTATTAGAACTTATAAGTAGATATATAGAGCTTAGGCTATATAATATTACGCCTTCTATATATTATTTTAAGATTTCTACTAATAAATAGTAAAGATATTTAAATTAATTATAGGATACCCTCCTTTTAATAACTTTATATTAAAAAAAGATAATCTTATACAAGAATAAGTTTCAATATTTAGAGATTTATCAGAGGAATAAAAAGAAGATATTCCTCTTATAAGAGCTATTAATATATGAATTTTAACTTCTAGTTTTATAGTTCTTTAGTATTAGGCTTATTATAGAGCTATTAATATTAGCCTATTTTTCTTTTAAATTTATAGCTTAAAACGAGATATTTAATTCTAACTTCTAGAGGTTTTTAAGTCTAAGCGAGTTACTTTATATAATTAGCTATATAAGATATACTTTAATAATAATAAAAGATAATATTTCTTTAAAGTAGATATTAATACCCTTGATACGCTCTTAAAATCAGTGATATAATATCGCCCTTTAAACTATCTATAAGCGTTTAATTTATTTAATTATACTTAGTTCTAACGTAATCCCTTTATTATATAAAAGGGCTAGAATAGCTATTTCCTGAATTTAAGGATCCTTAGATAGCTTATAGATTATATTATAACTAAAGCTAAGTAGGCGAGCGTAAGTTCTATAAAAAGGTAGACTATTAAAGAGGATATTTTCGCTAAGTAGAAATTAGGTAACCTTATCTATTAATATATACTAGAGGAGGCTTATAGATTATATACTCTATTATAAGGTAGTAAGTTATAGTAATCTAGTAATATCTAGTAGGTTTTAATTCTTTAATAAATCTAACGGTATTAAGCTAGTAGAATAGACTATTATAATTATAAGTTATAAATAAAAGATCTAGCGGTATAATATTTAATAAATCGATAATCTTTTTAATAATCTTAGAGTAATAGTATTCGCGGCGTAATATCTTCTCCTAAAACGTAGTTAATTAAAGATAGCCTTCACTTAAACTAGTATCTAGAGGGGAAGGTACTTGATTAGGAGAAAAGGTAATCTTTAATATAATTTCAGTTTATCTTCCTATATAAGCAGCGTGGCTATTAAATATCTAGGCAAAATCTAATATAATAATAGAGTAAAGGACGAAGACTTCTAGAATAATATAAATATATAAGAACTTATCCTCGTTTTTAGTAATATATATCTTCGTCGTAAGAAGTATTATAGTAGAGACGAAGGTCTTTTAACCAGAGATAGAAAGGTCTTATAACATACTTTATAACTAATTAATATTCTTATCTTACTAATATAATAATATTATAGATAATAGATTAATTAAGATAAAGCGCTATTTATCTATACTTTTATCTTTATATAGGAGAGAACGCTAAATCTACTAGATTATAGATATAATTAAGGCTATCTTATATAATTTAAATATAAAAGTACTCTTATACTTAAAGGTTAATTAATGTATAACTAATTCTAGTACTCTTTATATAATAACCTTTTACTAATTTTTTCCTATATATTAATCCCTATATAAGAATCCTAAATTTTAAGAGGGTTACTTTTAAAGTACTCTTAGAAGAGCTATTTTTAAAGTATTACTAATAGTCGTGCGTATATTACTAATCTTAAGGTTACCTTAATAGATATTTTAATATAAAACGCTAGAACTTAATACTCTATAATATTACTTTCGCTTTATATATATCCTAATAATTTTCTCTTACTCTTCCTTTCTTAAGTCCTTAAATATTATAATAGATTACTATCTCTACCTTTACTACCCCTCCTTTATATAATAATCTATAAATTTTATAGAACTAGTTAAGGTATACTATTAGGGTACCTTAAGATAGATAATAAAACGTGAACTAATTCTATTACTATAAATATATATATAGATAAGAATATTTCTAACTATATAACCTTACACCTTAGTTATTAAAAATTCCTAACCTGAACCCCTATACCTATACTATAATAAATAAACGACCGATTAAGAATTTAGTCTAACTAGATACTAATTTAACTTATTTAAGGAGCTCTCTAAAGTATATAAAGGAGCGCTTCCATTTACTTAGGACGTTATATGAAAACCTAATTCCTTACTTCCCCGAATATATACATCTATAAGAATGATATTAAGTAGCGAAGGTTAAGACGGCTTATTAGAGAGAATATTATAATCATTAAAAAGGTATAGGAAGTTACGGCGTAACTATCTACTTAATAGACTTTTAAAAAGCTATAAAGGACGATCGTTATAAGGTCTTAGTTAAAAGATAATAATAAGGTATATATTTCTTAAGTTAGCTTTACTATTATCTTAATCGATAACTCTAATACTATTACTATTATAAGTAGGACTTACTAAAATATATACCGAAGCTTCTAGTCCTTATATACTAATCATAGGTACTACTAGTTCTAGATGCTACTATTTCTGGATGTCGCTAGTTATAGATATCTGGATGCCGCTAGTTATAGATACCGCTATCTACTTCACCTTCTAATAATACAGCTAATCCCGAAGTACTTAACAAGAGTCCTTGATTATTCTATAGTAAACTATCCTAAAGATATTACACGAGGTTATTAACTTCCTTACTAGAAAGCGTAATAGTATCTAGTAAGTATAATAATAATAAAGAGTAAACGGCTTCTTTAAGAAAAGCTTCGCAAGCGAAGGATAAATCTATTTAAGACGGCGAATAAGTTAGCGCGGATAATTAACTTGAAAATATACGTAGTCCTTTAATATAATAATAAATATTATATATTTAAATTAATAGAAGAATCGAACTAGCTACCTCCTGAAAGAGAAATTATAAGTACGCCTAATTTATTATAATCAGACTATTATTAAGGATAATAAGGGATATATAATTATAAGTATTATAAACGTCCTATAGATTTTTATAATCTTAAACTACTAGAAACTTAGAGGACGCGAAAAGCTAATTAGTCTAATAAAGGATAAGTCGGCTTTAGATTTCTTAATAAAATGGAATATAATAGAGATCGCGCCTTTACTAATAAATATACCTTAATTATAACCTAGAACAAGTTATTATTATAAGGAGGATTGAAAGGCATAAAATTTCTAATAATAATATAGCTAGGCTATATAATAGGCTTATAACAGGGACTTTAAAAAATGTCTAGGCGTGGATAGTAAATATCTAATTTATATAAATCTTATATAGCCTAAATAAAACATATCTATAAAAGTTATATACTTTGGAAAAGCGTATACTATCCTTATATTATATGATTTACTAGCTTGTATAATTAATCTGTAACCTCTTTTAAAAACTTATCTTTAGTCTATTATATTAGACGCTCCACATTTATAAGAAAGTCCTTAAGCCCGCCTTAAAAAGACTTATAATATATTAAAAATATATTTATATAATAGCTATATATATTATCCTCTAATAGAGTATAATATACCTAGAATTTAATCTAAGAGCCTTCTATATATATTAAAAAGGTAAGATATATCTTTCTACCTCTAAGATTAGGAAAGACGCTTTTAAAAAGATTAATTAACTATTATTAAAGATTAATTATATAGCGTTTAAATATAATAGCTTAATTCTATACTTTAAATATAGTTTTTCTAATAGCGTATACTTTACCTTTAATTATTAAAATTAGAAACCGGATATTTAAGAAGTTTTACGTAGAATTAGAGTAAAGCTTCTATTCGCGTTATAAACCTTTTAAGAAATCATTAGTCTTAAATTTATTAAGCTTACACTTTATTAATATATTAGATATTATAGAGTAATAAAGATTAATTATAAAATCTAGATAAGAAGTTTTAATAATATTATATTTAAATTAGGATAAAGTTATAAGGGGCGGTATAATTAATTATAATATATCTAGAGAGGAGAAGGATTACTCCCCTTATTATTACTTATTAAGATAATTAATAATATTATTAGCCTTATTATTAGATTTACCTAGAGTATCTTAGTTTTAAACTTCTTATTAAATATTAGGCTTAAGGCTTAAGTCCTAGTCTAGGTTAAGATTAGCGCGTAATAATATATATAATAAAGTTAAAGGGAGTATAATACCTACTTTCTTTAAAAAGTTAAAACTCTTATCCTTATATATTATATAAAGAGTCTTATAGATTAATTCTATTAGATTATCCTCTTTATAAGCCCCTTAAAGGTTATTAATAAAACTTTAAAATATTTTCTTTATTATATTAAAGATTTCTTTCCTCCTCTTTTTAAGGATCTTACGCTTAAAGATAATATCTATCTAGGCTTAAATATTTATTAAAGGAGGTTTAAGGTGAATATATATTCTAGCCTAATTAAGAATATAATAGTAGTAAAAGCTATTTAAAATAAATATTTTCTATAAGTGTAATAATCCCGTATCCTAATTTAGGTCTAAAAAGCTTATTTATTATAATAGAGCTCTCTTCTATACTTAGTCTAAAACTAATATACTAGGATCTATCTTATTAGATATCTCCCTTTTAAGTATTTCTAAATCTCTTTTAAGCTTCTTTAAATTCTCTTTTAATAATTAGGATTCTAGTACAGATCCTTAGCGTTATTTATATAAGTAATTATCTTTAGAATTATATAATTACTTCTTTCCCTTATTTTATTAAATATTAACTAGATCTTAAGAGGCTATAATAGGGATTAATATCAATAGTAGATCTTTTTATAACTACTTTTATAAATACTTATCTTTAATAGTATATTTTCACTTCTATACTTTCCGCGGGTAGTTAATTAGCTCTTAGGCGTTTTTTAAAGGCTTTTAGAATATTATAGATAAAGTAGATTTAATAGCTACTATAATAGAAGAGTATAATCATCGCGGACTAGTATTTTTAAGGGGAGAAGTAGGCTTATAATCTTTCTATATACTTATAGAATTATTCTTTTAAAGCTATTAGTATAGGTGGCTAAGGAAAAGAAGAGGGAAATCTAACCTTTTACGCGTTCTCCCTAGGTTATAAGATTATATCGGGGGGATATATTAAATAGAAGAGAAGATAATAAAGTAGGTCGAGTTTATATTAATATTAAGGCTAGTATTAGAGAAATAAAATATTAAGATATAAGGGCGCTCTATTAACTCGCCTAGGAGGCTAAGTAGCTTAGCGCTAAATAATTAAGTCGGCGACGGCTCTCTTATTAGGTATAAATACTAGGTTATCTACTTAGTCTATTTTAGAGTAATTAATAATTATCCTATATTAGAATCCTTTATATATAGTAGCCTGTTACCTCTTTACTTATCCTTATAAGGCTTGTGATAGTAACCTAATTTATTCTATAAGTTATCAGGTTATCCGCCGCTACCTGAAATATAGGATTCTACTTTTAGATTAGAAATTACTATAATATTAACTTACTTTATCTAGCTAGATAAGGCTAGCTATTATATTCATTCTATTCAGTCTTAACCTATCCAGAATAATATTATATTATACGTTCGCGTTTCCCTCTCGCCTTTAACGCTATAACGCCGTGTTCAGAATTATTCCTAACTCTATTACTTAGCTTAGCTCTTATAAGCTGGCTTTAAAGTTAGCCTTCCTCCTCCTTATATATCCTAATCATCTCTTTAATAATATCTATATATTAATATAACCTATTACTACTACCCCGCTTATCGCGGCACTCTAACACTAGTCTAGCGAATCCCCTCCCTTTTTTAACTGGAACAAGAACGCCGCATCGGCTTTCTACTACTAACAAACCTTTAGTATCTAACGAGATCTACCGCCCTCGCCTCCTAAACTCTGCTTCTAAATCTTCTACCCGCCTTACCCCGTCTGCAGGTTAATAGTAGGCCCTACTTATAGTAGCTTTATACTAGGGATACCTAGCCGTCTTTATCAGTATACCGTAATCACCTACCGTGAACGGATACCTATTAGCGTAGTAGTACTAGTAGCCCGTACCCTGAAAGCTCTACGCCATAGTAGTATATATAGCCGCCTTCTCTATATTCATTACTAGCGTGTAGAATATCGAGTCGCGTAGCATTTTCTCCGCTATAGATACTTCCTCCGATATACCGGCTATTTAACCTAGGTTAATATTATAGATAGTACGAGTAAGGTAGAGTCAGTTATAAGCGCGTTTAATAAGCGTGGTTATATCTACGTCTAAGAGGCTAGTAGAGCGGCTGTACTTAAGGGTAATAAAGCGGGCCTAGTATAAAAGACCCTCTACTTCATAAGCTAGTTATTACCAGGATTATAACTCTTATATTAAGTTCTTATAATCTTTTTAATTTAGGATAAGGTTAAGATATACATTTCTAAGATTTCCGCTAAAAACTATATTATAGCTATAAGTAATAAAATCGGAGAATATAGTATAATTATAACGGAGGAGTAATACTATTATTAAGAGCCTGTTATAAACTTAAAGAATAGAAGGTAAATTAATAATTTTAATATTAATATTATAATATTTATAAGCATTTTATATAAGATTATAAATATGGCTAATAAGTTATTCTACTTTATTAACTTCCTTAAGGAATCTTTTAATATTATTACGGAGTTATAATATATCCTTATATCTAGTAATTAAATTATAGGCCTTAAGAACTATCTTTATTTATTAATTATAAGAATTAATAACCTTAATTTACTTAAGGGAAAGCTTATTAAGGGTGAAAGATAGCTTAGCCTTTCTAAGTAATAAAGATTTAAGATTTAACTTTTTAATAATAGGCTTTTGAAATTTAGCCTCTACCTATTCTATTCTAGAGGTTAAAGGGATAAATTAGGTATTTACTTAAATAATAAATTTCTTAATTACCTTATTAATCTACGCTTATTAAACTATATAATTATATCTATTAATATTACGAAGAGGGCTATAATATATAAGGTAATTTTTCAGCTCTAAGGTCGAGAATAGAATTAAACTTAACTTTAGTTTAATAATTAGGTTCTTACCTCTAGGATCTTTAAAGATAGTATAATATTTTATAATATTTATATAACTATTTATACTTTCTAAAGTAAGGATATAATTATAAGATAATATTATATAAGGATTATTATCTAGATTAATCTTAATATAGGTAGATCTTATAATATAATTAATTATTATATCCTTTATTAATTTATTAGTATACTTTTAATAATATTAGGACTCTAGATAAATCTCGCCGTAGATAGAAGGATACTTATAGCTATAATTAAGAGTTAACAGGTAATATTAGGAATATAGAAGTAGGTTATAAGGTATTATATATAATAGTTTATATACGCTATAATATAAATAAGATTAAGAATAATTCTTAATATAAGGAATATAAGGCTTATAATACTTCTTATTATAATAAGAGTAACTATATTAAACCTTATACGGCTCTAAGTATAGCTAATATAGCTTATCCTTATAATATTCCTTTAAATAAGTATAGTTATAAGTAGTATACTATCTATTATATTAAATTATATAGATCCTATAATTAATATTTATAATATAGCTATTATTATCTCTTAGTTTATAATCTTTATAAACACGTTTATAGCTATAATTATACTTAAGAGCGGCTCTATATATAACATTATATATATAATTTAATATAAATAATAATTTATAATAATAAACCTTTATAATATACTTATAATCTAGTATAATAGCTTCGGCTACGACGTAGTATTAAATAGCTTCCGGGGCCTATATAAGGTAATATATCAAGCTAGTTTTAATATACCTATAAGGTAAGGCGATATTTAGTACCTAGATCTAATATTTTAGATTATATAAGTCTTTATAAAACTTTAGATAAGGATAGTTATAACCTAGTTTAGTTCTTTAGTAGCGCTCTAGGTACTGAATAGTATTATATAGCGGCTCCGAATAATACTTATTAATATAGGTATATCTATATCTAAGTTATAAGATATATTTTCTATTATAACTACTTTTAAGTAATAAGATTAAGAAGTTATTAGGCTTAAATACCTTGATTTTAGTTTCTTTATATTAGGGGTAGTATAATGCTAAAGCGTTACCTATATTCTCCTCCTTCTTAAGTATAATAATAACCTTATCCTATATAAGAATAGGGCGTATAGTATTTATATTACTAATTATATATATTTTATAGCGGGCGCGACTAAGTAGAATATTAATATAATTTAAGGTCTTTAAGAATCTATACTTCCTTTTATTATTACTCTGGACTAATAAGATAATAATAACTTTCGCCTCTTCTTCCTAAAAGTTATTTACGCTAGTAATCCTTAAAGCGTTTAATAATATTATCTTATAAATATTACCTTAAGTTATAATTATCTCTTCTTCCCCGTTATCCTTTAAGCCCTTTACCTCTAAATCTTTAAGATCTTAGTTATTAACTATAATTATGAAGGAAGATTATAGGCGCTATTTAAGCTTCTATAACTATCCTAAGTAAGGAGTTAGGACTACGATATCTTCATTCTAATAGATTCCTTAATAGATAAGATAGGAGACTAGAGTAACTATTATCTCTACCTCCTAAGTATTAGTCTTAGAAAATAACTACGCTATATTTAAGGGGGAAGTATCTTCCCTCTTATTATAATTAAGCTAAAAGAGATATTTCTATATTCTATTAACTTCTAGATATATAGATATTAATAAGTAATCTTATAATTTAGGATAAAGCGTAGACTTAACTAGCTCTATAATTAATAGATATATCTAATACTAAACCTCTAACGAATTATAAGGAAGCCGTAGATAACTAGGTTAAGGATAGACTAGTTATTTAAAAAGTAAGATATTTAAAGAGAATTTTATACCCCTAGGATTATTATATTAGAACTTATAATTATTAATCTAGGGCCTTAACTACTTATAATCCCTAATAAGAATAGTATACTTAACGGAATATAAGAGTATAATAAAAGTATATACCTCTAATACCTCTCCCGCCTCTTTAAATACTACTACTTTTACTTATACTTAGCGGAGGATATCTAAATTTTGTACTAGGCCTATAATTATAATATTAATAATATATACGCGAAGTAGATAATATAGGTCTAGCTCCTAATAGTACTTTTTAAGCGAAGTATTAATATAGTAATATAAGTTAAGAATATATAAAAAATAGTAGGTAAATTCTATAATATTTTATTAGATCTAATAACTATATAAAGCTAATCGCTTAAAGCTAGATATCTCCTTTAAATTAATATTAAGAAGCTCCGGAATTAAATGATTTAAAGTAATATACTTAGGTACTCCTTTAACCTAGCTATTTAAAATATTAAACTTCCTACTACGTACCTCCTAGAATCTATCTTAATTAACTTTATATTTAAAAAGTTATTTAAAGTAGTTATAATAGTAGTTTTTAAGATATTTATTAATATTACTCTAGTAGGCTAGATCCCTAAGACCTAGTATAAGCTCTTTAATCTTATTAAGAGTAATATCTAACTTTATATAAAGTTAATATTTCTTATAGCCTTTAATCTTTATAAGCCTAATTTCCTTTAATATATAATAAAGGTTTAAGTCCTAGAGGAGTTCCAATTTTAACCTTAATCCTAAACGGATAAGCTACTCTACGCCATCTTTAATTAAATACTTAAGAAGTTAGTTAAGAGCGTAATTTATATAATATATATAAATAATTAGCCTAAGCTTAGCTAAACTATAATTTTTTAATAAGGCCTTAATAATAGTAATACTAGTATAGCTCTTACTAGTACTAAGCGGGCCTTAGATTAGTATAAGATAACTTCTTAAAGTATTTATAATAGATAGCTACTACGTATTATTAAGTATAGATTTCTCCTAGAATATATTATTATTAAAAGCTTATCTAGGTATAAGTCTTAGCTACTCTCCTCTAGCTAAGGTCTTTAGATTAAAGGCGAAGCTAGGCCTATAGGAGTATATAAGAGTAGGTATATTAATATCTCTAATATATTATATATCAGGGGCGATAAATTAAGAAAAAGGTAGATTAAGGATATAACTTATTTTTTAAAGCGCTTACAGCGTTAGCCGGAAAGACGGTAATAGAATTCCTAGAAATTTAATAAGCGACTATTATAGCTTATAAGTCTTTTTAAGGTAATTATTAATCTAAGTAATATCTTCTAAATTATCCTTTACTAGGCTTAGTATTAACGTGGCTTAATCTATATACTTAAAAAGATTCGGCCGCTTATTAAAGGCCCTCTAAAATCTGGTTAATTAAACCTTATATTCTTCCTTACCATTTTTCTTCTTTAGCGGAGGCGTTGGAGTAGGATTATAAATAGAGAAGAAGATAGTATAACTTATAGAAGAGATAAGGTATATAAAAGTATTAATCTATAGCTATTTAATATTCCTCTATTAATCTTCTCGCTCCTTAGTATTAAGCGTAGCTAAGTCGTGACCTTAGGAACCCTTAATACGTGTATATCAAGGTATAGCTAGTACTTAGGTTACTTAGGGCGCTAAGTACTACGAGTAGGTAGTAATTATACTACTTAGGAAGCTAAGCAGGCTAAGTATTACTCTTAGCATGAATCTTATATATCTATATAGATGGCGATGTTTCTAGTAGATAGGAGCTTCGTACTTAACTTATATTATAATCTTAGATATCTCCTAAGTACTAAATATAATACTTATATTAGACTAGTTTAGATGAAGCCTATCTATCTATATCCTTAATACTTCTCTTTAAGAGAACTAATTATAGGTCTATCCTCCTAGGAGTAAGTAGGACCGTAACACTTTAAGTACCCTTAAGATAAGTACCTCCGGAAGTAAAGACCCCCCCCTAAGTAGTTAGGACTCCCGACGCCTAATTATAGATAATAAAGATAGACCTAAGGTCGCTAAACCCGACTTATACTACGGTAAAAGAGAGAAGCTAGAAGACTAGCTTATATAGCTTTAACTCTATTTCGCCTTTAACGGATTAGCCTTACTAGCTATTTAATAGCCCGCCTTCGCTATTACTTATATAAGAGGATAAGTATAAAAGTAGGTTCATCCTTCTCTTAAGAAGTATCTTAAAGATAAAGATAATAAGGATAACTAAAGTATTAAATAATAGATAGAGAGTTTCGTACGATTTCATATAGAAATTCGACGAGTCTTTAGCCCTTTAAATGAAAATAAGGTAGTAATACGAGTTATTTAGTACTTATCTTAGAAGAAGTCTACTACTAAGTATTCTATATAATTCTAATAATATATAATAAAAATAGACTAGGATAATAATACTCTAATAACTATATACCGCCGTAGATTAAAGTTTAACGTTAAAGAAGAACTTATATAAACTAGAGTATAGATCAAGGATCTTAGTACTCTTATAGTAGAGGCTATTAATGTTAATGATAAGCTCTATAAGTTAGTAATAGAAAAACGATATAATGGTAGGATATCTAGAATAGGATGATTAGGAGCCTTTACTAGCGATTAGCCGGTAAGAGGATAGTTTTAAAGACGCGACCTATATAGATATATACCTATAGAACTTAACTTTACTCAGAAACGAGATAAGGGAAAATTCAGGGGTAAGAAGTAGTAAAAGGAAAGGGGTAAGAAAGTAGTAACCTATTATAGCTATAGTAAACCGGGCTACTTCGCTAGAGACTATAAGACGAAGAATATAGTATTATGTCTATAGTTAAATATATTAAGAAGAGTTCTATATATAAAACCTCTTAAAGATCTAGAAGATTATAACTCTAATCTACCTCCTAAATAAGTTAAGATAGGGAAATTAGAGGAAGTTATAAAAGATAAATACTATTTCGAAATTATTTAAAAAGTACCCTATTTTATTAGAAATCTATTAAGGGGATAGATATTACCTTAAGATATTAATGAAAGGATTAAGTAGTACCTTATCTAAGAAGGATATAGAGACTTAGAATTAAAAGAGTTTCTATAATACGCGATCAACGACATCTAGGATAATATAGAGAGGTTAAGGCAATAACTCTAGGATATATAAGATAGAAGGATAGAATTAGAATCTTTAAATAACGGCGAGGTTCTAGAGTATAGCTTAAAATATAGATAAGAAAATTAAGGGAGCTTAGAAGAAGAAGCACCGCGTTATAGACTAGACGCAGGAATTTCAAATAACTCTTAATCTTATACCACCGCATTATAAGGATTAAATAAAGGAAAGAACTCTAAGAAAATATAAAATAATAAGCTTAATATTAAAGACTATTAATTTAACTTAATATATTTATAGTACGGCGTTATATACTAGACGGCCTATATAGACGAGTACTATAGATACTACTAGCCTACTTGAAGAGAGATTAGCAGGGATGTAGTTAGGATAATATATAGATAAGCTAACTAGGAAAACTACTATAATAATAGTTATAACTAGTACCTAATAAGTAAATGAAGGAACCTATAATTCCTAGGATTATCTAAAGGATAGTATAATAGTATCTAAGGTTAGCTAAGGTAATATCTAGAGATAACGGATTACTATTTAATAGAATAGTATACCTATAGACACGATAAATATAGAAAGTATATACGCTAAAAGATATAAAGCGGTTTTCTTCCTGAATAGGAAAAAGAGTAATCTCTTATATTATAAAGAGATATAAGTAGATTAATATACTAATCCTAAAGTAATTCCTATATATAACGTAATATAATATATATATAAATATACCGGTATAAATCGATAGTCAGCGGACTATTATAATGATAGATTCTAGAGCGACTAGGAATTTTATCTCTTAAGACTTAGTACGGTTAGTAGGCCTACTAACCCGGAAGAAAAAGGACTAGTACGACTTATAAATAGCCGACGGGTTAATACTATTAATAGGAAGGATAAACGAGGAAATATACTCGTTACCTATAATAATTTAACGCTATTATAAGGAACTAACCTTTAATATTATTAAGATAACTACTTATTATATTATTTTAGGAATGCCTTAGTTAAAGAAGTATAATCTAGTAATAAACTAATAGAAAGGAGTACTTACCTTTATAAATATTAGAGACGTCGCTAGTATATAGCTTATACGCCGATAGTAGACGATAGTAGATAAGAAATAGAACTAAAGACCGGTTAAAGCCTATATAACTTTAGTTTCAAATAAGGACGACCTCGTACGAGGATCTAACTTAATATATACTAGTAAGGGTTAATGGGATAAATAAGCTAGAGTTAGTAGGGGAAAAGACGAACCTCCTAACATCCCTTTAAAGTATAGAAAGTACGTAGCTCTATTTAAGGAAGAGTTAATAATAAAAGCGTTACCTAGATACTAACCTTAAGATTATAAGATTAAACTTAAATTAGGAAAGGCCCTAATATTTAGACTAATCTATATACTTTTAGAAAAGGAACTTAGTATACTTCGGGAATATATTAACGAGAACCTTAAAAAAGGATTTATTCGAGAATCTAAATTACTAGTAGGATATCCGATCCTCTTCGCATTAAAGAAGGACGGAAAGCTTAGGCTATACGTTAACTACTAGAAGTTAAATGATATTACTATTAAGAATTAATACCCTTTACTAAATATTAGCGAGCTATAGGATAGACTCTCTAAGGTAAAGATATTTATAAAGCTTAACTTACAAGGAGCTTATAACTTAATTTAGATAAAGGAAGGAGAAGAATAAAAAATTATATTTTAAGACTCGCTATAAATATTACGAGTACCTAGTTATATTATTTAGACTTATTAATGTATTAGTAACCTGCTAAGTACTTATTAATAATATAGTTCAAGTTTAACTAAATCCATCGGTAATAGCTTACCTCAACGACATATTAATTTATTCTGAGAATAAGGAAGAATATATTAAGTATATATAGGATATTCTCTTATACCTATTATAAGCTAGACTTCTCCTTAAACTAGAAAAGTACGAATTTCATAAGGAATTAATAGAATTCCTAGGATTTATAGTAAGTACTACGGGTATTTAAATAAGCCCTAAGAAGATCTAGGTAATATTAGAATAGCCTACGCTATATAATATTAAATTAGTCTAGAGTTTTTTAGGATTTACTAACTTTAATCGATGGTTTATTAAAGGATATTTAAAGAAGGTACTCCCGCTTACTATTATTATAAAGAAGGAAATCGGATTTTAGTAGGAACTAGCCTAAAAGTAATTATTCGAGATACTTAAGTAAACTTATATAGATCTACTAGTACTTTATACCTTTCAAGTTAACGAACTGGTACGTATTGAAATAGATGCCTTAGACCTCGTAATCGGCGCTTATTTATGCTAATAATAAGATAATAGATAGTACCTAATAGCCTATTACTCCCGTAAGATATTAGGAGTAAAATAGAACTATAATATCTATGATAAGGAACTACTTACGATAGTATATATACTTCAGAATTAAAGGGTATATATAGAGGGTTATTTAGAACTTACTATCTTTATAGACTATAAGAACCTCCTTAACTTCATAATAATTAAGGAGTTAAATCGGAGATAGGTCTATTAGTTAGAATTATTAGGATAGTATAAATTTAAAATACTATATACCCCTAGAAAGGATAATAGCTAAGTAGACGCCTTAAGTAAGCGAGCTAACTATATAGAATCTAAAGATATCATAGAGAAACTAATTCTTAAATAAGAAAAGGACGGATCGCTAGTACTAATATAGAGTTTAGTAGCTACTACGCGAGTTATAGTCTAGGATATTATTCTAATCTTAAAAGAAGGCTATATTAACGATAACCTAGTAGTAAAGCTACGGGATTAGTAACTAGGATAAGAATTACTCTAATATAAGGGGAGGATATACTTACTAGAAGAGTATACTAGAGAAGTAATTAGAGATTACCATAATAACCCTTTAGTAGGATATCTAGGAGTATCTAAGATAGTAGAACTCCTTTAACGAATATACGCGGTACTACGACTACGCGCTCACGTTAAGAAATACATTAAGGAATGTATTTATTATTAGTAGAATAAGTCGGCACGCTATATTAAGTATAGGTAAATATAGTTTACTTTAGTTCTAGATACGCTATAGAAGGATATTATAATAGACTTTATTATTAAGTTACTAAAGTCAAAGGATCTAGTTATAAAAGATAATTTTAATTTAATTATAATAATTATTAATAAGTTAATAAAGTACGCTATTATAATTCCTTATAAAGAAACCTATAAAGTAGATTAGCTAAGGTATATACTCCTTAATAAGCTAATAAGGGATTATAGTATACTTAAATCTATTATATTAGATAAGGATAGACTCTTTATATCTTATTATTAGAAGACTCTAATTACTATAATTAAAATTAAGTTATAAATATTAACCGCCTACTACCCTAAGATAGACGGTTAGACGGAACGTACGAATTAGATAATAGAAGTATACCTAAGATACTATATTAATTATAAATAGAATAACTAGGTCTTACTACTTCCTATAGCATAATTAGTATTTAATGATAAGAGATTAGATACTACGTAACTATCGCTATTCTTTATAAATTATAGGCGATATGCTAACCTCTTTCTAGAACCGCGATAGGGCTTAAGAGTAGAAAAGGTAATAGTACTAGTATCCGATATAAAAAGACTATATAGCGATATATAATAAATAATTAGTAAGACTAATAAGAAGACCTAGAGTAGGGTTAATAAGAAAAGAAAAATATATCCTTAGCTAAAGAAGGGGGATAAGGTTTACCTTTATATAAAAAACCTAAAGAGTAAGAGACTAAGTAAGAAATTAGACTATATTAAAGTTAGACCATTTTTAATTAAATAATTAAAAGGGACTATCAATTATAAATTATAGTTACTATCTAACGCTAAGGTATACCTAGTATTCTATGTCTCTTTATTAGAACTAGCCGACTCCTAAATACTACTTCAGGAAGACTAGAAGTTTAAGGCTAAAACTAAAGAATACGAAGTTAAGAAAATCCTAGAATAGAAGGATTAGGAATACTTCGTTAAATAGAAAGATTATAATAAATTAGAAAGTACCTAGGAACCTATTAAATACCTTTAGAATTATTAGACGCTTCTATACTAATTCTATTAGATTTAAAGAAGTTAGGGGTAAGAGAAGTAAACGACTATTAATTATTAACTATTAGGAATACGATTTATTCTAAGTTAACATCTATTATTAGCTTTAACGTAGACGCCTCTATAGCCTCTTTAACCTTTAAATCCTTAATATTCCGTAGCTTATTATCTACTATTATTTTTTGCGTATCCTTAATAAAATTAATTTATTTTAATAGCTATTACTATTTCACTATTACCTCTCTTAACTCTAACTTTAACTTGCTTCGTTACTCTTCTAGTCGACGCTACTACCTTATATCTAGGGGCGATAGGTCGCATAAAACGCCTTGACGAATATACTTAATATACTTATTAAAACTACTAATTACTATATAACTCTTATGCGACCGAATATAGGATTTATAGGAACGTATACTAAGTGAACCTTTACTAATAGTTTCTAATAAAACGTGATAACGGTATATAGAAAGGGCCTTTACTTTAGATATTAGTAGGTATAGTACGGAAGGAAGTTAGGTTCTTCAGGACGAAGAATAATAGAGGGGGACCTATTATTAAGCGTAGCTAAGTCGTGACCTTAGGAACCCTTAATACGTGTATATTAAGGTATAGCTAGGACTTAAGTTACTTAGGGCGCTAAGTACTACGAGTAGGTAGTAATTATATTACTTAGGAAGCTAAGTAGGCTAAGTATTACTCTTAGTATAAATCTTATATATCTATATAGATAGCGATGTTTCTAGTAGATAGGAGCTTCGTACTTAACTTATATTATAATCTTAGATATCTCCTAAGTACTAAATATAATACTTATACTAGACTAGTTTAGACGAAGCCTACCTATCTACATCCTTAATACTCCTCTTTAAGAGAACTAATTATAGGTCTATCCTCCTAGGAGTAAGTAGGACCGTAATACTTAGCTCCCTTCTTCGCTAGTACGGGAGATTAATTAAACTTAGCTATAACTTAAAGCCCTTTCTTTTAATTAAACTTAAGTTAAAGTAAAGTAATATTATAATAGATAATATTTTAAATACTATTATTCTATTACTTTAATAGTAGTTAGGTATTAGGAGGTTTACTAAGCCGCGTATATTCTATTTATACTATATCGCGGAGTTAATTAACTATATTCTAATATAAAAGTCTGAATTATTAGTCTAGTAAGTCTACTAGACTAGGAAGATAGTACTTTATAGGATCGCTTAAAGGTAGATACTCTAATCAGGGGGATTAGATTTCTTTAATAATTAGTAGGATCTTAATATTAAAGATATTTATATAATTATTATTATATTATAGACCTAGCTCTAAGAACGCGCTAGGAAGGTCTTAACCTACTTTAAAGACTAGTTAATAGCTCTTTTACTTTAAAGGGCGACCTCCTAATAAAGGTATTATAACTCTAAGACTAAGTTATTAATAAATATAAACTAAGCTTTAACTTCTAGCCTATAAGAGTTATTCTAGAATTAAGGTTAAAAAGTCATTTATAATTAATATAAACTTTATAATAATCTAAGCGCTTTAATTTAACTCTATAATTCTCTTGAATACTATTAAGCTCGCTATTATTATAATTAATATTAGGTCTTCATCTTTAGCTATTTCCTCCCGTATAAGAGCTTTAAGAGCGGAAGTTATAGATTTAAATAGATTAATAGCACGACGACCGTTTAGGTTAAAAAGAAATATATAAATAATATTAAGCGGTGTCTCTAATATTAAATATAATAGAATATCTAAGTAAGAGATAGTTTAGAAAAAGGGAAGCGTTCTATCCTTAAAGATATATAAGCTCGTTTCTAGCTTAACGCTATTAAGCTTTCTATCTATAAGGGCCTTAATTATAACTAGCCCTTCTTTAGTTACTAGCTTCTTAATAATCTATTACCTAATTTCTATATATTCTTTACTAGTAAAGTCCTAGTCTAATATAAAGAACTTCCTAACCTTTATAACTTAGAACCGGGTATTCTACCTCGATATTAGGAATATTTATTCTTAGAAGCCGGTTTCAAGTTCGCTTTATAATTATAGCCTAGTAGTAGATTATAATAGTTATATTATAATATTATTTTTACTTATTATAATTTCGTACGAGAATTTATATTACTGTCCTTTAAAATAATCCTTTAATATCTTAAAATATAGGTATAATTCATGATAAAACGCTTTTAAAGTAGGCTTAGACTTATAAGTAAACTTATATCTATTTCTATATCTATATTTCTTACGCCTGAAATCGAAGTAGGGTTTACTACTATATAAGTAGGGTTAGATTATTTCCTACTATATTAAAATAGGTTTACTAACGTATTAATTTCTACTATATTATTTTAAAAGAGTAAGGCTTAAGGTTAATAAAACTTTATTATTAGAGGAATATACTATAGTAGAGCTATCTTATACTAAAGTAAGGCTATTATAAGGCCGATAAAAGTAATATAATAATAAGGTAGTTACTAATTATAAAATGAATTCTATTAGCGTTTATAAGTATTTATAAATCTGGATAATCTTGACTATTCCTAGATAACTAAGTTAGTAACTAGCTCCTTAATAGCTTTATAACATGAACTATATATCTTTTAAAAGCTCCCTTACTATTAGTCTATCTCTTAGGTCTAATTTCATCATTTTTATAATAAAGTCCTAGTCTAGCCGTATAAGTTCATTATCTTTAAATATAGAGAATAGGAGTAACTTTTAATTCTCTTATATATAGATAATTACACCCGTATAGATTATAAGGCGTTCTAGGTTAGCGATCTCCTTAAAACTATTATTAAACGGCCCGAAGCGCCTTACTTACTTAATAAGTACCTAAAACCCGTAATATTTATTATTAAAAGAAATATTTACTAGTGTATAAATATACTAATTCCCGCTGAATATAAGACTAATCAGCTGCATAAATTAGTATAAGATATCAGGGAGAAAAGGTAGTTAACTACGTATAGTAGTACTAAGAGACTATATATTAGTTAGCGGGCCCTATCTAAGATTTAGTTATACCTTAGGACTTCTATATATTACCGTACTAATTATATAACTTCTTTCAAGCGGTCCTATATTTAGATTAAATCGATATATATCGCTATAATCTCCTAGCGTAACTCTACTAAAGCGGGTAGTACTATTACTATAATTAATAAGAATGTTATTAGGCTTAATATCTATTTTAGATATAGTATTAAAATAGTAGTCAGCTAGGTAATAAACTATAATTACTAACTAGTATATATAAAGCTATTCTTATAAAGTATAATAAGCGCTTTAAGTATAACGCGAGTAATAACTTTTACGTCTAAACCTTTAAGCCTTTTCTAACTATATAAGTCTAGGAGGTTATCGTCTAGGTACTCTAAGACTAATAAAGAGGGACTTTCAATATTATTAATTATTTAATGAATATATATATAATTTTATATAATCCTAAGAACTTCGCGCTTAATACTTAAGAGATATAGTAGCGCTTGTTTAATAATTACCTAATAAGTATTCTTATTACTACCGCTTAATTAGCTAAGGATAGTATTCCTTAGATATATAATATAGTAACTTATATAGCTTTCTAAATATCTTGATCCTTCATAAATTATTTTAAAACCTTATATAAGCCTTCTTTACCTCTTAGCCTATTACCTACTACTAGAGTTATAGCGACCTTACCAGTTATACTTAAGAGCTAAGTAGTAAGACGTATATAGGTATAAAGAGGAACTAGGAAGAGAAATATCAATATTAAGTATAAAGTAAGTTAAAAGGCGTTTACCTAGAAACACGAGGTTTTACAGCGCCTTAGATAACTATAACGCCTTCGCTCTAGCGCGGGGTTTACTAGTATATAATATTTTAAACTCTAACTTATCTAATACTTATAAAGTTTAAGTAGCTACTATTAGCCCTTAACCTTTAATCTCTTATAAAATATTAACCTAATAATTTTTATTAATTAGTATACGCTATTCTCGTGAATATATAAAACTGATTAAAGGATTTATTAATCTTCTAATTCTAGTAACTATTACTTTTACCTAATAATAAGTAACTATTATCTATATTTTCTAATCCTTTATTAAGATAAGTAGTCTATGTCATCTAATCGCCTGAAGGTAGCTGGCGCGCGTCTTATATTAAATATATTATTATACGTAGTTACGTTCCGTCTATACACGGGTCTACTAGTATAGGAATAAATCATAAAGTCTTTAAGTAAGATATATATATAAGAGTATAATTATTCTCCTTCTATTACTTTAATTCTTTTAATTTAGTTATAATTGCCTCTTATATCCTAGCCCTCAAGAGATATATACTACTAATTAAAAGATAAAGCTTTTTAAAAATACTCCATTTTTAGTTTATTCTTAGAGAGATCTCGCCTTATTCTATTCTTCTAAACTATTCGCCTTCTTTACTAGCCTTTCGCGTCTAGAGCTTAACTCTCTAGAATCTATATTATAACCTCTAACAAAATTGCTACTAGCGTGCCTTAGAAGAATATAACTAAGGAGGATAAATAATTAGTAATCGCGGTTATAATAAAGATTAATAAGTGGAATTAAACAGAGTAAATAGCGCGCTCTTAAGGACTAGCTATAGAAATAGCTTTAATTAAGGATAAAAGCTTTCTACCCCTAAGAATTATTAAAGTTATTTTAAGGTAAGTTTCCGTTTAATAAGGATACTACTAACATTAATAACTATATAAAGATAGCGAATATCTAAGTAGTAACGATTAGTAATAGTATTATACTATATACTATTACGACTTAAAGAGTTACTTTCTTAAGACTATCTATATACCTATTAAGAAATAAGTCCGTCGAAGTATAGCTATAAGAGATAATCGGGTTAAATAAATATACGTGATAATAGGATAATATTTTTAGGGAATATAAAATCTTTATAGAACGAGATTATTATAGGACTAGCCTTAGACGTTTATTATAAAATATATTAATCGGTAGAAGGATGTTACTAAGAATTAGAATTTTAAATACCGGCCAAATCATAAATCATAGTAATTAGAAATTAAATATAGTCGCTCGAGCGCTCCTATCACGAATTAAGTAACTACTATTGTGTCTTCGACAATGTTTCCAGGGGAAAATCATGGCGAAGGTAAGGATATTATAGCGCTACCTCTGATGTTACTCTCTTCGTATAACCTAAGACAAGCAATATTTCGATAAAGTTCAAGAGCTCTGGAGACACCTTTGAAACAGATATGTTCTCGAGCTTTTGACTTAAGGTACCAACAGTGATGTACTACCTCTTCGAAGAATCGGTCTGATGCCTTAAAGATATTCTGCCAAATACAGATTCTTCTTGGTATTATAGGACCGCGAGCGAGGTTGCAACCATAGACTTTCTCCATACTCAACTGGACATACCAGCTCCAAAGGTAGTGGGTGGGCCTCCCAGGTCGATGACGAAGATCCCGTTAGTGCAGAGTACATCATCATAGAGAAGGCGCAAGGAGAGAGTCTTGGTTCTCGCTTCTTATCACTTTCCAGAGGAGAATTCACCGCAATCATTAGACATATTGTAGACTTCGAATTCGGCTCTTCTCAGCCCGCTCTCCTAACCACAGAAGCCTTTACTCCAAGACGGATTTAGAAGAAAAGTTTCGTGAAGATAATTCAAACGTGACAAACGATGGGAACCTACGTCGCGACCAGACCGTTTTTAGACAAAGGAGCGCCGGCAAATGCTTGGACTGCCCGGGTCGGACAACCGCGTCATCGGCATTTCTTGAGGACATACTGGATTACATACTATGGTATCAGGCGAAATTATGGTTAGTACGCGCTAATAGAATTCTAAGTACTTTTAAGTACTCCTGCGAGTCTGTGAGTATATTACAGTCCGTACTAATAATAATTTCGCCTGATACCGTAGTAAGCTGCTAGCAGAATAGAATACAAAGCCACTATAGTATTGTACCAGCGCCAATAGGAATCGAATTAAATAAGATTACATACCCATCTTGATACTAGCCGGATTGCGATTAGCTAACAATTAACAACTATATAACTGCTCCTTCGCCGCCATGCTTAAATAAGCGACGTTTTTGCTTCTTGTGCTTTGGCAAGGCTGGACGGTTGAACTTAAACGCGCTCGGAGAAGACGCCGTACGAGAAAGACTAATGGCCAACCGCAGCCTACTATGGCCCACCGCTGGCTTTGCACGCATCGAGTACTTCATCGACCTCTACTCTTCTGTCATCTGAATCATAGTCCATTGTTGAGGAGCGTTATGAGGCGGAAAAGTACCCCAACAGAACCATACGACGGGACACGACAACCTTACAATGGCGACCCACACCTCAGTGTGATGAGAGATCTACGAAGTCACTCCTTGAAATCAAGGGTAATGACCAACATCGGCATTTTGGACGCGCTCCGCAGAAGGTACCCCAATCACACTGTTACGCAGACGCCAAAATCGACGGGCGTCCTCAAATTTGCAAAAGCTGGCCAGGCTTATGCAGCGCTCGATACTCATGCTGAGTTCTATGCATCGCGAACCTACAAGCTGGCGACTGATAATGGCAAGGGTGCTGGACGTCTCAAATACAAAGTGGAATTCGGGAGGTACAACTATCGCTGGAAACATCTACATTTCCTGGTATACGTCGCAAAATATTGGGAGTCTGAGTACTCTCAGGTGCAAAATCATTACATACTCTATCCACGAAGCGAAGGGGATGTCATAGATGGCCAGTCCCAAATGGTGGACAAGCTTATCGTGGCCGCCTCTCGGCATCTATCTGAGATCGATGAGGAGATTTGGGTATATGATCGTGGTTATTGGACGAAGAACCACAGGCTTTGGGAGAACGTGCAAGCTTGCAATTGGGACAATGTGATCCTCAACAGCGAGATGAAGCTCCAGCTCATCAGCGATATCGAAGGGTTTTTCGACCGCAAGGAGGACTACAAATCGTTTGCAGTACCCTGGAAGGTAAGTAAGTATGACACCGAGCTTTAATTGGGATTTGTTAAGCTGACATGCTAGCGTGGGATTATTCTTCATGGCCTGCCCGGGAACGGGAAAACGATATCTATTAAGGCTCTGATGCGCTCGCTTACTTCCCGTTCCAAGCCCATACCAACCCTTTACGTCAAATCTCTGGGAAAATCATGCGACCAAGATGACATCCGCTCTATATTCGAAAAAGCACGAGAGACAACTCCTTATCTCCTTGTCTTTGAGGACATCGATAGCCTTATATCTAATGACGTCAAAAGCTTTTTTCTTAATGAAATAGATGGTTTAGAAGGAAATGATGGTATCATGATAATCGGAAGTACCAACTACTATATATGCGCTCGTCGGTGCGCTTCTAACTGACTTGCAAGGCTAACTTGCATTCCGCCAGTGGACAGACTGGACGCAGGAATCTCCAAGCGTCCGAGTCGATTCGACCGAAAATATCATTTCGCGCTTCCTGCGACCCCAGAAAGAATACAATATTGCGACTACTGGAGGTTCGTATCCGGCAACCGTGACCATCGTTGCTTACATTGCTTATACACTCTAGATCAAAGTTGTCGAAGAATTCGTCGATCAGATTGCCTCCTCAACTATCCTCTGCACTTGCCAATATCACCGAGGGTTTCAGTTTCGCGTATCTTCAAGAAGCCTTCGTCACCGCTTTGCTATCGATCCTTCGGACCCAAAGGGAGCATCCGGTCATACCCGTGGCTTCAGAAGTTTCTACCTCGGATAACCTCGGCTCGAATGACCTCGGCTCGAATGAGGTGTGGCAAGCGATTAGCAAGCAGGTCCAAACACTACGCAAAGAAATGAAAGATAGTCGAAAAAGTGTGGAGGATGCCGAGAGGAATAGTATATTGAGTGATGCTCGTTCAAGTTCTGCCACCTCGACAGGATTTGGACTTTCCACGTAGGCGCCTGGTTGTTGATGCTTTGTTTATAGTAAGAATGCACTCCCCTCCTGCATTAATTCCCATTTACCTAACTCCAGTAGAGAGCGTACTTTACTCTTGTAAATACGATCGACCCGTGTAAGATTGCAATGTTAGGTTAATAACAGGATACCTAAAATAATACATCCTATGGTGTAGCGTGTCTCACAGCATCATGAAAAATACTTCCGCATCTGATGTTCATTTAAGAAAGATTCTTTGCTTTCGTTTTAGTGCTAGACAAGTTTTTGGCTTCAACTTGCGTGTTTCCGTCATCTCATACCAAAGGCAACATTTTCCACCCTTCCTTTTCGCCCATTGATTGATTATCGGTGCTTTTCGCACTCACCACAGCCTGGACCGATTGAGGTCGAGATCGTCGAATAAGGAACTCATTATAGGAAGGGTTTCGATGATGGGTAAGTATTGCTCCTTATCCTGTTCCTTAGTAGTCGAGTGGTCCCTGACGTGGGCGCCATTGCTGTAGATAGTCCTCGTCGTTGACGCTATCGCAAGGGCTGGAACTTGGAGACTTCTAGGCATCAGGGGGCTGAGCCAGGCAGCAGTGCTGACGAACGTCGTAAATAACGCGAGCAGCTATAGCCGGGTACAGGGCAGCCAATTCAGGCTCCTACCTGCTGCGCCCCTGCACTGCCCCACAGCTCCCTCGTTGCTCCCTTAGTACTCCCCCATGCTCCCTCGTTACTCCCCCTTGCTCCCTCGATGCTCCCCCGTGCTCCCTCGCTACTCCCTCTAAAGCGGCTTTGCTCCCTTTCCCGACCCAGAACGGCAATTCCCAATCCTAAGTTCGGGGTGTATATAATGTATATATAGTATCCTCGAGTTTCAAATATACGGCCTTAGGCCCGAAACGTAGTAGGATTTAAAAAACCACTGTTGCTCGATACAATTACGCTCCGTATTAGGAGGGTCTAGCGTGTTAAGTGATAGCCCCTAATTATATCTGCGGAGCGATGACTCCCTCTCTTTTTCTTCTTTCTTCTTTGGCGTCTTGTTTCTTAAGGCCCTTAAATTGCGTAAGAAAGCTATTTAGGGAGGTACTCGATATATATTAGCATTAGACGGGCAGCTTCTTTTAAGTTATAAGGTTCTGGCTCAATTAATATTCTATTATTTAGTAAATTGTTGTAAGTGTAACGTCCCTCCCTACGTTACGAGAAACCTACCGTGCCGAGAAAATTGATAGGTACTTTAACTTTAAGCATCTTAAACTCTATGCATACATCGATATCTCCTATATTTCTGCATAGGTTATGTTCCGTAGCTACTCCTAAACACTTTAAATCCCTCTTAGTAGGAAATTACGTTCGTATTATCGCCCTCGCCTCTAATTTACGGGAAGTCTCCTTTTATAGCGTAACAGAGCTCCTTTACTATAACTCTACCGTCGAGCTCTTATCACTCCTAATATTTATAAAGGGGTCGTATCCGAGCTTTAAGGCTTACTACCGTACTAGGAAATCATTATCAGCCTTTTAGCTGCTGTAGTACGTAAGTTCGTGTAAGGTTATCACGCGGGTTAGTACCTTTAGTCTAAGCGATCAATGAATCTTGATTAACGTAGAGCGATCTCGTACGTCCTGTAATACTCCGTATTTACGATGTAATTTCACTTATATAATTATTTACTAAGCTTATGGCTATAGCTAGCGTAGCGTGTAAATCCTGTCCTGAAATAACCTGCGCGATAAAACTTAGTCTAGGTACTTTGATTTATAAAGCTCTACGTTCTCTACCTATAATACTAAATAATAATTGAAGTATAACTAAGCCCTAAATTCATAGGTAGTAGTAAACCACTTAATATCGAACCTTATCTTAGATTCTATCAGTTACTATCGTAATACTAAGCGCCCGCGAATATATCTCTTCTACTTTTATATACCTACCTTAACTGGTATTAAGCAAGCGTAAGTTGTTAATAGTACGGAGTATAAAGGGATAGTCTAGGCCCTAAGCTTTCTCGTATCCATCTAGCGCCCGCTGATATATCTTCTCCGCTTCGCCTAGCTTACCTTAATTAGCGTAAAGGCCGCCTAAGTTATTAATAGTATCAAGGATAGACGTATAATCCGGGCCCTATACTTTCTCCTTTCTATCTAGCGCCCGCTGATATATCTTCTCCGCTTCGCCTAGCTTACCTTAATTAGCGTAAAGGTTACCTAAGTTATTAACGGTAGAGAGGGTAGACGTATAATCCGGGCCCTATACTTTCTCCTTTCTATCTAGCGCCCGCTAATATATCTTTTCCGCTTTAGCGTTTATACTATTTTGCTAGTATAGATCTGTAAATATATATAAGTCTCTAGGCTTAATTATACTCTAGTTAATCGCAGCCTTTATTTAATTATACTGAAACCGGCGCGTATATAGTAGTACTCGCTAGTTTCTTACCTAATATTCCGCTTTTAACTCCCCGCTTACGTTCGCTGTTATATAGTAGATAGCGATCCGATATTACTCTTAATTAAATTTAGCGTTTAGATACTCTAGCGTCTAGTCGTGCTTATATATATATAGGCTATACTATCCCGCGCTTACCTCGAGAAGAGAGTAGTTATATAGTATCGAGATCGCCTGATTAAATCTTATCCTACTCTTTAGTACCTTAATCTACTATGCCGGTATATTACTAACGTCCTTATAAAAAAGTCTATACTAGAGGTCTTGATTATCTAGGTATACTATTAGCTTTAAAAGCTTAGCCGCCGCAGGATCTTAGTCCTAGACCTATTAAAATGACATGTTTTATATTAAGTATAATATTCGCTACTCGTAGTCTACTAGCCCGCTATTATACTGGCTGAGATCGTTCTAGCTATAGTTATATAGTTCGAAGTACTTATTAAAGCTATCTGCTAACTAACTAAGATATATACCTACCGTCGCTAGTACTAATAGTAGCCTATTAAGGTGTTATATAAGTCGTTTAGCTAAGTTATCTAAGAGATCGTAGAAAGGTTAGCTACTATAATCCCTATTTCTTATTTATAATCTATTCTCTTACCTCCGTTAACCTTGCGGCCTAACTGTATTATTAGAATAGCTAGGCTTTATTTAACGTCTTTTAGTTTCTTTAATAGAAGTTACTTCGTAAACGCTAGTCGCGGCGAGCGCGTCATGATTAGGATTGAACCCTGTGCTTAGGATAGGAAATAAGCGCGGATATCGTACCCCGTTACGCTATCTATTCCTAGTAGACGGGGATTATCGTAATTATTATATATGATTAACTACTTATCGTTGCCCTACTATAATAGCTATTATCATACTTGTTATACTAGTCGCTCTTCCTTATACACGTCGGTAAGGGCGGAGGACGTAGATATCTCTATTACCTCTATCGCTAGTACCGCGAGCCTAACCCTTAGTATATTCTTATCCTTCGCATTAAGCTAATATACCGACGAGTATCTACTTCCCGACCGCCTAATTATGTAGATGCCTAGCTGCGTTTTACCTATCCCTCCTATTCTATATAGCGCTACTATACTCTGCCTTCTATAATATAAAGTAAGCTATATCTATAACTACTCGAGTTTATAATCGCGGCTAATAAAGTAGTCCTTATTAATCTACGGGGTATTATAGAGTTAGACGCTAAAGTCGTAGTTATATATAGTAATTAAGGGTAAGAGTACCTGCGCTACGTAAATAGTATTATAAATAGAGCCTGCGTTATAACCAAGCTAGAAGCCCTAATTATTACCGCTAGTAAAAGTCGCTATAGAGTTCGCGGCGGTTATTGCCGTTAGACTGATCTAATGTTACTAAGACGCCGATACTATAGGTAATAAAGACGTTACTAATTACGTAGTTCACTGGATTCAAGTATCCGCTCTATTCGTTAAGTAGTAAGTCCAGCGTAGACTTAAAGCTACGAGTAGGAACCTATACTTTATAAAGGACTAACCTCCTAATTAGGTTAGATTCGGTTATATTAGTAGTTAAATGGAGCGCTTATAAAATGTTACCCTTATTAAAGCCTTCTTATTTCTTTACTATATTATATATATAGTCCCCTATAATCTCAGCATAGTATCTGAAGAGCTTAAGAAAATTAAACATTAATCCTAATAGTTAAAGCGATTAAAGTTATAACCGGTTTACTAGGTATTATAACATTCATATTCTAGATAAGTATAGAAGTCTACGACCTTATAAAAAGTATCTAAAAAGCACCTTAAATGATCTAAGACTTAAAGAGCGAGTTAGAGGCCTTTACTCTAATTCTTAACTCTATTTATAAGGTAGTTATAAGCGATCCCTTAAAGTTTAAAGATATCTAATATCCGCTCTATTAGTATAGCATAGTATGTTTTTATTTAAGGTCGCTTATTTAATAGTATACTATATATTCAGCTAATAGTAATAAAAGCGCGAGAGATTAGGTTAAAATATAGTATGAAGGAAAGACTATTAATAGTTATAAGAGCTAGCTTATATTATATAAAGCTACTACTATAATTATATTAGACCTTTTCACGTTATAAGTAATCTAATCTTTAAATATTCTGATCTTTACTAATATACTCTAGTTCTAGAATTACTTCTACCTTAACCGCCGAAGCCGTTAACGAAATAGAAAGGAAGGTCTACGATATAATTAGCTAGACGGAGCCGGACCTTAAGGTATATATTAAGGAAATTATTAAAGGCCTTAATAGTCTTATTATTAAAGCCTCCGCTATATCTTATAATTAATATACCTAACCTAATAGAGATAGTAGTCTACAGGTTTTAAAGAGATAGGAGAGAGTACTTAAGGAGGATCGACTAGCTCTAGAAGCTAAGAAGAAGGCTATTAAGTAAAGCTAGCAGGCCTATATAATAGTAAGAAAATAGCTAGTAGAGGCTACTCCGTAACTCGATTCTTAGTCTATTTATATTAACTTTTTAGGTATAAATAATTCGGGTTTCTAACTAGGTTAAAATACGGGCGTTATTAGTAATATAAGATAGGGTACTTAATCTTAAGCTTAGCTAGGCTAGTATAAATATAATAGTAGTAAATTATAGTTAATATTAAGAATAAGATAACGATTACTTACTCTTTCTTAATTTAGTTATTAAACCCAGTCTATCTTTATACTTTTACCGTACCTTATTATAACTAACTATCTAAAAGTTATACTATACCTCTATAAATAGTACTAAAGGAACTATAATAATTAATAGTACGGGAATATAATAGTTATTCATAATATATCGCTTAAAGGTATATAGCTATCACCTAAGTATATTAAAATGTTAACAGCGTATAAATTAATTTACTATTATAATTACTCTTAATCTATAAAGCCTCTATTAAAAGATCGATCACGATCGTTATAATTAAAGGATAAGGTATACGCTATCCGTCGCTACTATAACGGAATATATGGAAGAGTAGGGCGCCGATAGGTCTTTTAATAACATCGAAGATAATTGGAATTATAATTATAGCTATAATGATTTTAGGGATAATAATTAACTTATAATATTAACAATAATAATGTCTTTTAGAGAAGAGTAGGGAATACTCCTCTTGAATACGCGCAAGGGCTACTCGCTGATAAATGGCAGGAGGTAAATTATTACTACTTCCCTTCTACTACGCCGAGAATATAACGAAGACTAACTCGTATAGTAATTAATCGCGAGACCTACGCGAGCCTACCTTAAGAAATCTATTTGAACCGAAGAATAGAGTAATGATTTTTCTATACCTCTTATAGCAATCTAGTCCTCCGTAATCTACGCTTTAGTATATCCGCGCTACTAGTACTCTCTATGGCTCTGGCGCTTCCATTATCCGCGTTACTTCTGGCTCTAGCTCTGGCTCTAGCTCTGGCTCTGGCTCTAGCTCTAGTACTGGCTCTAGCTCTAGCTTACCTACCTCTAGCGCAGTACTCTTCCGCTTCTAACTATATTTCCCCTTACCGTTTATAACCTCTTTCGTAGTACGCTTTACTTATACCTCCTTAATATCCTTATAACTTATTACCTTCGCCTTTCTTAGTATTATTAACTTAGTTAATTAGTAAACTTTAGCTTTATTATTTATTCTGATTAAAAATTAATTTTAATCATAGAGGAGGGCACGTTTAATAAAGGATATTTAGGCGGTATTAATAAGCTTTTATACGTGCCTTTATAAGTGTTATATACTTATCTTATTAAGCTTATAAGTATCCTATTTAATTTAATTATATAGCGACGTTAGAGCCTCTATTAATATAGGCGTTATAAGTGTTATAGGCGTTTATAATACTTCGTCTTACTAATAAGAACTTACCTTTAAACTATTAGCTCCTAGAATAGTTAATTAAGTAGGGGGCTTTAATATAGCTCTAAATACTCTATCTAGGTTAAATGGAAATAAATTACTCGTAGCCTATACAGCGGTAATATTTCTCTTCGTGAACGCCTTTTCCCTTATAGGGCTATATAGAGAGGTAAAATATTCCTTACTAACTATATTTATACCTCCTTAAAATAGTCGATTAGCCTAGTCGCGATAGGCTGCCTTTAAGGGTATAAAGACTCCGATATTATAGGACTAAAGCTTATAGAAGGTATAAGAGGGTAGGCGATATAAGATAATATTATTTTCGAAATAAAACTCTAAGACTTTAAGGGTCTCGTACGTCTTGAAGCTATTATAAATTAAGACCTATAATTTCTAGCTAGCTTATCCTTTAGTTTATAGATTAAATATATACTTAAGCTACTTTAAACTAATCTTAGAGTTAGTATACCTAGATTCGGAGTACGTATAATATTATCTAGGGGTAGGTAATATAATCTAGTTACTTCGATAGGTAGTAGCTAGCTAAATAATTATTAGTAATAAAGACCTACCGTTTACACTTATATACTTAATAGTAGTTACTATTATTCGCTTAACGCCCGCGCCTTTATAGTCTCGCGGATCGTCTTTACTTATAAGAACTTTAACGGAGCTAAGTATATATAATATAACTCCCGTCTCATCTATACTATAAACGTTTTCCTATAGAATAGCCGGATCTTATAATACCTTATTAATTACTTTAAACTAGTACGTAATCTTATTATAGATATTATTCTTATAACGTTTCTAATCTATTATCCTTACTCTTCTTAATTTAAGTACTAGATAACGCTTTAAGAAGCTTAGAACCTAGTTCTTACTTAGAGGTTTAATCACTTTACGCGTTATAGAATGTTAGCGGGCGATACTAAATATTAATAAAGATATAAACTTTATTCGCATAGGATTTCCGAGGTTAGATATTAATTTTAAAAACTTTTCAAGGGCTTTCTCTTCTAACGGAGTAAGATATTATTAGCTTTAGGCCTTCTACTCTTTTAAGCGTCGTATATATACATAATAATAGAGGATAGAGAGAGGGACCTTTCGATATTTTAATATAGCATCATATATTCGACGCTCTCCTAGTAGAAAACCCTTTATAAGGGCTTTACTAGTACGGTTACTTATAACTCACGGTAATAATAGATAGAGATAGGATTAATATATAGTAGTTTAATATAAAGTGAAAGTAGATACGTAGCTATTTATAGAAATTTCTAGAAGAATGCTATACTTTATATAAATTTAGTATAATTATAATATAATACCCTTAGCGTTACTTTTAATACGGTACTATATAAATATCCTCCTCGCTTATTAAGATAATTAGCGTTTTATATACCTCTCACTTTATCCGGATAATCTCGGTATATAGGTTTCCTTAAGCTCTATATCTTTAAAGCTTAGATCTAGATTCTTTTATAATTAAACTTTCGAATTATAGCCCTGAAACTCCGGGAAAGGCCGATAGTCGTGATGGAATAAGGGGGAATAGCTAAAGCCGCTTTTAACGCTAGGGATAAGATGATTGATAATATAACTAAGACCGTAGTATTTTTCTTGCTATAGACTGGTTTCGTGGGGAGAAATAGCTGAAGAACAATGGCACATTGACCATAACCTCATAGACTCACGAGGGAGAGACTTAAGATGCCTAAACAATGCATTTTTCTCGGCACGGTGGGTTTCTCTCCACGCAGGGACGGACGTTACTCCTTTTAGGATACACCACGTGAAATTCGAAGTTTTTGTCTCTCGAGCATAGAGGAGTATGAATCAAGTTCACATTGGACACTATATATCTCACGGAATCTAAACGAGTGTTTACAAGGACTTCAATGTCGCCGCGTATGGCGTATCTTAGTAAAACGGCATCTTGTAAATCAGGGATCAGCTCAACATGAAAGCCTCATCTGCCGTTAAAGGCTCAAAACTAAGATCCCCCGATTCCGCTTGCAAATACGTGTCATCGAGATTTTGTTTTTCATTGTGATGACTAGCAGAATCAACCGCGATCATCTTATAATTCTGATAGTGCCTCGTGCGTTGAAATAGGCTGCATCACTTTCTAAGTACTTGCTGGAATTCTCACTTTGCTTCTTTTTGTTCTTGCCACTGCGCCTGACGACTGCATCATAGTCACCGATTCTTTTGGCCAGATATGAACCATGATGTCTTTCAGCCGCTCCTCCGATTTCCTAAGTTGATCCACAATTCCTTGGAGCTCTCCGGATGTCGATAAGTTGTCGTTGTCAACAGACGAATCTTCCTTTTGGGAAGAGAGTTCGCCAATGAGGCTCTGAAGTTGAGTGATAAGTACAGTTTTCTTTTCCATTTCTCCTGCAAATTGCTTGGAGAATTTCTCAGCCACCCATTTGTCCTTCAACGATATCCTGGCGTATTGTGCTGATATTATATTCTGAAAATTTTCCATCGTTTCAAGAAGTTTTGGCGAAGGGTTTGCAGAGTCAAGCATCCATAGTCCTACTCGACGACCATGTGTACCCCTAGCTCTATAATTGCCGTATTTCTCTAGAATCTTGTTACACATCCAGCACGGCTTTTTGCTGGTTCCGATATAAGAAGTTCGGCAATCCCGGTTAGTATCCAACTCGTCAAAGTACAATAACACTTGCATTTCGCAGTGTACCTGAGGGACATTTTGAGCACTTCGTTGCCATTTTTCCAGATCTTCGCGAGCTGGCGAATATTGTGGTAAATTTGATAGTTGTGAATTGAATCTTTCTTTGTCGATCGGTCTTGAATTTGGTACTTCCAAAGGGTAAAGCTCGATCTCAAATGAGTTATATTGCCAGAAAAATTGTTGTAACGTATTTATTCCTTCTCTTACCCTTCCTAAGAATATCGCATCGAGTTCTAGATTATCAAGATAGTCTGCCTGTTCTCTCTCGTGCTCACGCAAAACTTTAGCTAGTCCACTCAAACTCCGTGATTCTCGAAAGGTATATGCTAAGCTTGTTAGATCTTGGAGTAATGGTATCGAGTGGTTGTCGGAATAGTTTTCACAAAGGTCAAAAAGGTGGCTAGTGCACTGGATGTATTCTTGGACCTTGGTCGCCGTATTGGCATCGTTCTTTGAACGTGTCTCTAATGTTGCTTTGACCGTCTCCCATGCTACGCCGGTGTTTGGTGACTTTTTCTTGAGGATCTTTGCGATGTAAAATTCGGATCTAGGTCTAGTGAATTCAAGGACATCTTTTCGGACTGGTTCAGGTTCCCCATCTTGCTCTCTTTCGGTTGAACTGCCTGAAATCCAATTTTTCAAAACCTTGAGAAACTCTTTGTCTTTTTCGTCGAGTCCGTTATTCTTTGCAATAATGACTCGAATTTTTTCAGGACCAAGATTCTCTAAGGCTGTTGCTGTGACGTGCTTTGCGGTATCCGTTAGATATCTAACCCTGTTGAGCGCTCGGGCGTCGGATCTTTCCAATGGCTTCTCCCGAGCAAATAATTCTGCAAGAGAATCCAGAAAATCTTGTTCAATTCCTATCTTCAGTTCACTCTTCTTAGATGGTACGGCTTTACCGCGGGAGCTGTCTTCATCTTCAAGTCTGTCGTTCTCCTCGTCTGTATGTGATATGTTTGCATCCGGAACGTTATGAGGAGGATTGACGAGCCAATTTTCCGATATTTGTTGCTCATCTCTGGCTTGTAGATACATGGCCTCAAAAAATAACTTCGCCTGATCGAACCCCGGCCTATCCCAAATTGACGCAAATTTGTGATTTCTATCGGAAAAATCTCCCCCAAGGGTTTTTTGGAGAAGAGAAGACAGGAAAGTCCACGTACTCGAGCTTCGTGAGAAGGAATCAAAAGCCATAGTGCTGTCTACTCGATAGACTAGCAAAGATTTTCTGCGTTCTGGGGAGCTTGGAAAAATGACAAGTAGTATGCGTCAATAATATAACAGTAGGTCTGACAGCCCAATTTCACTTGAACTTGCTGTCCACTTATTGTTTTTTTCCTGAGTTGACTACTCAATTGAGTGGCGAAGCAAGCTTAGGTCTGTTTCAGCCTTCTCAGCTTTCCTGCGTGACCTCAACCCTCAAAGAACTAAGGCATGCTCGTGGGTGGCACGAAAATTCGGGCTCGGATTGTCGAAGTCTAGGCAGCAGGAAGACAACAAGTGCAACTTAAGCCGAAGGATGGGGGAGCCATTTCAGGCTCCCATCTGCTGCGCCCCTGCACTGCCCCATCGTGCTCCCTCTTGCTCCCTCGCTGCTCCCCCTTACTCCCTTGCTGCTCCCCCTTACTCCCTCGCTGCTCCCCCTTGCTCCCTCCCTGCTCCCTCTAAAGCGGCCCTGCTCCCTTTCCCGTCCCGGAAGGGTAATTCCTAATCCTAAGTTCGGGGTGTATATAATATATATATATATTCCAAGGGAGGATCCAAAGAATCGAAGGATCCAGATGTCGCACGCAGAGGGAGCGTATAGGGGGATCTTTAATGGGAAACGGAGACGTTCTATCACCGTGGATTGCCTTTCTTCATGCAGTAGCGTATTCTGGATGCTGCAGGGAACAACAAAAGCGACATGACATACACAAGGCGCAAGACATGGAATTCCGAGATCAATGTCTCACAAACGTTGCATTCTCGTACATTGATCCAAGAAACAATGCAAACGATACAAAGTCCTTCGCGAAAATTTCCTGGTATAATGCGTAACCTCTGACACCTTCGCTATGCAAGATCGCTGGTGCACCCGCACCCTGCAAGCACAAAATTTTTTTTCCTCAGAGTAGAATCGCTTCGTCCGCACTCGCTCCCTTGTCCGCTCCCTCAGAATCGGGTCTGTGGAAGCCTTGATGGCTAGGGATCACCCCATTCATCTGGCCAAGTGCTGCAAATCCCATCAAGCCGTTCGGTGGCTGCCGCATAACTCCATTGGGCATTTGCTGGCCGAATTGATTGAGTGGAGCAGCAGGGGCACCCATTCCGTCCTCCTCTTCCTTGCCTTTCCCCTTCATCAGGCTCAAACCCATTCCTTCTCCATCCCAGAAGCCCTTTGGTAATAGAGCTTTGTCGCCCATGGCTCTCAACCTGACTTCCGTCCTTGATGGCTGGTGTCCCCTTTCCTTGATCTCTCGGAGCCGGCGCTGCGCCGGTGTTTCCGACTTCGGTGGTGACATGCTGACCTGCTTGGAAGCCGTGCTTCGCTCCATACTTTGCCGCTCGGACTGCATCCATTGTTCTGATTCAGCAAGAGCTTCACGGACCGATCGGATTTGAGCGAAAAGTGCTTCGTCCTCGTCATTCTTGGCTGTGTGGGGTATTGTGGACGGATTGGCAAGATCTGAAGACGTCCGTTGCGTCTCGGATTGTCCTCCTGGTTGGGTCTCGTGCGCCACTGTTTCGATAATTCTGCTGTCTCCACTGGTCATCGACTCCGCCCTGGTTCGCTTTTTACTTAATGGCACGACTGGTGTATCTGGATCAATCCCAAGTGCCTTGAGTCGGAAATAGTCTGTGTGTGTCGTATCTGACTTAGCAGTGGGGGCTAAACGCCGTGCTTGCTTCCTGAGAATATCATGCAGCATCGACCCTTGGGGCACGGTTGAGATGTCTATCCTAGGCTTGTAAGGATTGTGCGAAAGTCCATGTGGAGGAGCAGACATGATCGAATCCCCAACAGTTTGTGACCGTCGATGGCTGATTCTGGTAGTCTTTGGAGTTCGGTAATCGTCGTCTTTTATTGATACATCGCGCTTTCGCTTGGTTGCCTTCCCCGATTCTGACTGAACTTGGTTGTGGTCAAGATCAGTGGGGAGACTTTGCCAATTTTGAGACGGCGTGGAAGGAGGTGGCATCGTGGAGGCTGTGCTGGTTTGTCTCACGGGTGGACTCCTATGTCCAATCACACTCGATCGGAATGAGTCCACCACAATGCTTTGTCGGTCAGACGTGCTCCTTGCGGAGTCCTGGATTGACTTCGCAAAAATCCTCCTCCGTTCTCTGGCCTTGCGCATCAGGCCCATGCTCCACGCATTGGCTCTCCATATCCTAAGATACTTCTTGCTTAACAATATCACACGACACTCCCCTACTCCAAATCAGCATTCCTGCATAGTATCGATCGAAAGTGAGATAAGACTGACGCGCTTGCTCCCATGAATCTTCGTCTTCTAATTGTTTGATCGCAGACTGAATGATAGGGGCCACGGTGAACTCGACGAATTGTTGCAGTAGCCCCTTTTCGCCTAGCATCATGGCATCGGCCAGCTTGTCTAATATGGCCGACCGTGGATCTGGTGGGATAGCTGAAAAGGTCAACGTGTCTCGCGGAGAACTACCTGAGATAGTCTCCACAGCGGTAGAGCCTGATAGAGCCGAGGCCGTGGTTAAGGAGGTAGGAAATCCGGGACTAGGCAATGTGGAAGTTGTGGGAAATCGCTGCTGGGACAAATCCTCCGCGCTTGGCTTTTGATACGTCGAGGTGAGATGCGATTGTGACGGGTTTGAGCCCTGACTTGGCTGGAACAGACCTTCCGTGGTAGAGCTTGGGGTAAATGGGGCCGGTTCCGGTGATTCCGAATTCCGAACTTCTTCTAACGCGGGAGAAGTAGAGGTGGGGGCAACAAGTGGCATAAAGGTGCTTTTCGTTGGTGACGGTGATGCTGGCTCTACAGTCGGCTTTGGTGGGAAAAAGGTGTTCGCCGGCGCAGAGGGGGTTGTTAGTGTGGAGAAAAGGGAGGGTTTACGTGATTTATCGTTCTGTTGTGGGGATTGCTCGATGTTCTGGGTCGTAGGAATCTGATCTTTTGTGACAGATTGAAATAGGGGCGATGTTCCAAATGAGAATGCCGATTGAGTGGATGTGGTGGATGGTTTATCGAACAAACTCTTGGCGGGTCCTGGGGCAGTGAATGGAGATGAAGTTGACGGCTGATCAGAGACAGATTTTTCTTGTGCTGGGGACAAAAGAGAGGTGTTTGTCGACGGTTGATCAAGAATACCAGGTGTTGCGCCTGAAGGTTTGGCGAATAGAGAAGAGCCAAGGCTGTTGTTGATATTGGACGGCTGTGAAGCCTTCGCTGCTGCCCCGACCTTGAAATCAAATGGCTTGTTCCCTGAAAGAGAACCGGAGGACTTCTTGGTTTCTCCCTTTTCATCCATTGTTGCTGGTGCGAAGAAATTGAGTTTTGGTGTCTCTTTGAAGCCAACCAGAGCAGGCGTGTTTTGCGTCGATGGTCCAGAATCAAAATTCAAGGGGTTCGTCGATTCCGCTTGGGAGGTCTGAACATGGGACTTGCCATTTTGCTTTCCAAAATGCGAAGTGGGAAAAGGACTTGAGCCTGGAACTATCCCAAGCGCGGGCGATACAAAGGGCATGAAAGGTGACGCCGTTGCATCAAGTTTGGGACCATCACCATTGATTGGTCTCTTTCGAGCAGTTCCGGACTCTGAGCCTGACTGCATTTGCTCATCTTCGGAGTCACCGTCAACGAACAGCGACTCCTCATTCCCTGTTGATACAGTCTCCGCGTCCGTCAACTCCTCCACAAAGCCTTGTGCTTGGGCTTGGGAAGCACTCATGCCGTTGATGACTGCTGGTAAGGTCCGCCCTAGCCTCTTCGATTCGACCAAGCTTCTCGAGAAAATTTGTTGCTTTTGTGTTTTGAATTCTAGAGGAGAGTTTGCAGGTATTAGGGAAATTTTAATGGTAGTGACTGACCTGTGAAACTTCCCCCATCGGCTGATCCAAGATCCATATAAGGATCTCCATTCTCGCTCTGTGCGATTGTAAAACCCTGTTGCTCGCAGAATGTTCTGGTTTGTTCTTCGTCGTCGAAACCGAGCGCAGTCTTTAGATCTTTCAATATCCAATTATCGCCTTCCTTTGTAGGACCGGCTCTTTTTCCCTTGTAAGCCTTCCAGATAGCTTTCAGGCAAGTCCTCCGCACGTGGTTAAAGTAAATCTCGGTCACACAAGCCATCAGGTAGGAGACAGAATTCGATTGCACCATGCTCCAGAAGCCTCCAGTGTTGGCTTGCGCCGTCATGAATCTAGTTTGCGGCTGTAAGGGTCCTTGCTGATCTGTGGAATTTCCGGCAGCCGCATACAATTTTAAAGCCGTCCGTACTCGTTGATCTTTCAGTATGTGTTTTGGCAAGTTCTGCAGACGGTCCTCGACGTCCGGTCTCAAGTCTTGGATTTCGAATATGATAGCATATGCTCGAAACTCCGCTTCGTTTGGTGAGATGAACGTATTCTGGTTATCTTCATAGTAGTGGTGCAACGATAGTAGCGCGTTGTTAAGCTGTGTACGCTCCTGATGGGCGTTGAATTCCCCACCATGTTCCCCAGACCCAGAAAGCTGGTGGAGAGAAAGTATGTGGAAGCGGACAATGCGCTCGAAACAGTCTATTGCAATCTTCACATCCTCAATCTTCGTGACCTGTTGAATTGAAAAATCGTTTCGGATGCTCCGTGTCCGGTCCCAGACGAATCCATGCACAGTTGCCAATGCTTCAGGCCCACCAACGACACCATTGATTAGATAGTCCAAGGTTTTCTGTAGCACCAGAGGAGGTCTGATATCGGAAGGAAGTTGTTCCTCATATCCAGCTGCAGACCTACGGAATTTTTTGACCATGATATTTTCAAAGGCAAACTTCTCTTTTGCCTCAGGAGAGGGTAAAACCTATCAGAGTCGTCAGTCATGACTTTCTCCTCTGGTCTTGTAAATTTACCTTTTCCATCCCTTCGACGGTATTTTGCATGATCCTTTCCACTCGCTCGAACTCAGGACACATATCCTGACATGTTCCAACCGGTGTGATGGCACAATCCAACGTCGTCGGCTTGGCCGGGTCTGCAAGAAAGCCATCCTTGATCGCTTTTATCCTTTCCCTTTTTCGATCTTCTTTGAGCTGTAGGTACGACCGGGGGCCAAAAGTCACTACTTATATCTTCCGGTCAGTAGACGCTGGGAAGAAGATACATACCGTTTGGTAGAGATCGTCTATCTGCTTTCTGAATGCAGGGTCAAAGGGACGGTTGCGCCAGCTCGCCTTTCGTGGATCTACGACCCTGCCGGCATGGCTCTGAAAGGAAGCATTGAGCGAGGCCGGATTGACCCAACTCTTGTTACGGATCTTGTTCTCAAGAGGCGGCGGTTTGTAATGTTGTTGAGACCCATCTCCTCTCGAAGCACCTGGCGATACATGACGCCCAGCTCTTCCAGCACCTCGCGACTCGCCTTGGGCTCTTCTAGGAGATGTTTGTCGCCTAGCCCCGCTCTCCCCTCTATGTCTTCCTAATGACGACTGCTGACCTGCGGGCGCATCTCCCATCGATATATCCAACGACTGCTGTGAGAAGTTTCTTCCAACACCTCCACCGCGGCCGAGAACTCTTGGTTGGGGTCTTGTGCGAGAGTGGGATTGACCTCTGCTATTGCTGCTTGCGCGTGGCCCTAGGGGTGCTGACATCCCGCCAGTCCTGAAGGTAGCCACGTCTCTGTTGTGTTGAAAACATCAAGATAAATAGTCGTAGGCAATCTTCGTTGACGAAGTGAATGTGTGGGAGGTCCTCCAGGCAACGTGAAGCTGGTTGCCTTTGGTTAGTGAAGTTGAAGGGCATCCGAAAGCGGTACAAAGGCATATGCCAAGCTTTACAGGGCTTGCGCTAGCTAGAATACGGCAGACCATTCACGGTCGTTGACGCCAAACAGGTGGGTGACACGAAAACACTACGAAAATGTCTACTGCTTTCCGGCCTTGTAGTAGACTGTGGACTGATGCAATCTACTCACAGGTCGATGGCTACAACACTTAAGGAATATAGTATCGAGAAAACGGTACTTCTAGAAGATCAATACATTCATCATGCATCTACACAAACACATCTGGGCTATAATCCAGATTCACAAGCTACGCAATATGGATTATTTACGAAATACTCGAGTCAGCGCGTGAATCCGATGGCCTTCTCTCTACATGGAACTATGATCTATCACATCGGAGTCCAGGATGAGATTCACTCTGCCCAATGCCCTTGATGCTTACCTTACGTTCGCTTCCGCTTAGACCAAAAAGCGTTGTTCTGCAGGTGCCACTTCCGTGAATCTTCGCCGTAGCTAGTCACCAAGAAGATTGTTAGGTTCTACTATTCTAAGCTGATTGAAAAAATAGGTGACGTTCTTTGAGAGTATTTAAAAGCTACCTTGGCGATGATGCATTGAATGCACAAAGCCTCGTTCGTCAGCGAGGAGGGGAGAGCGCAAGCGGACTTCAAAACAGACACTTCCAGGGTGAAGCAAACCGAACCGATGAGGAGACCTCGATCTCGCCTCAAATCCCTATCGTCGTTATGCGAGCCTATCATCGGAAAACTTCGCAATGCAACAAATCTGCACATCAGGCCCCCCCCTCCAACCTCCCTAGCATGACAGCTGTCGTATGCAATGCAGGAGGCACGCTAAGATCTAGAATATTCCGAGCTCATCCAGATACATTGAACAACCTCTCCCGCCTCCTCCTACGATTCAAATCCGCCCGAAGCGAGGTGACCCGGTACTCCTACATGACTCGTGTGGTAGATTGAGTTTGCCCATGCTGCACCGTCAACTTGCATTATTTGTAGCTCTGCATGAGGTTGTTCTCCACAATCAAGAGGTCCTTGCATGGAAAGGATGCAGAAACAGCCTTGCGTCGAGTCCACCCATTGCCAGCGCACTGGTGGCGGAATACCGGGCACCTCCAGGTCGTAGTGTGCAGATTAGTGTAGAGTAGAGGTTGGTGTGGAAGAAATCCAGATCAGATATGCAGCAACCGGGTACTCGAAATTTTACGATCACCGTTGTGCTCTGCACATACCCGCTGCCATACTCAATCTGCTGCATGGAAAGGATCCAGAACAACCTTGCATCGATTCCAAACAGTGCCAGCGCATTGGTGGCAGAATCTAATCTGAGCTGTGACCGGGCAATTCCAGGTTGGAGTATGCAGGTTGGTGTGGAGCAAAGGGTTCTGTAGAGGAGATCGACATCAATTATGCAAGTAGTTGGGGACCCGAGGTTTTACGATCACCGTTATGCTCTGCACATTGCCGCTGCCATCCTCGGTTTGCTCCTTTCGACTGCCCATTATCCAACCTGGAGTTTGCCCTGCATCGTGGCGGGATGGGTTGATTCGCACGGGATGGCGGTGAGCTAGATCATCGAAGAACTTGCATCTTATCTGCTGCAGCCAATGAATGACATAGAAGCGAGGTTCCATGGCAGGTCGATCTCGGAGGCTTATGCAAAGAAGATGGAAGGGCCGGTGCGTGTCCCACCTGGAAGCGGGAACTTGCATTATGCGCCGGGCAACCTTGCACCATGCAGAAGGACGCTATATCGATATTGGAAGTGAAAGCGAACTGCCGCGACCATGCATTCCTCTCCTTTCGTTGTGCGAGAGAAAACTTTGCCAGTACACATAAAGCCCATGGTACGGAGGTACATCCGGAGGAAACAAGGTCGAACGCCAAGTACGCCAAGAGATAGTCCTGACAACCGCAAAGAGTTTTGTAAAGACTGACTTGATCAAATTCACTCGTGTAGCTACCTAATACTGTGGGGTTGAAGATGTGTGCGAATGAGATTTGACAGAGGGAAAGACGGACCAACGATCTTCTGGCTTTGCATTTCACACTGAAGAAAAAATCATGATCAATCTGGCCTTTCTAGTGAATTGAACATAGAAAATGCCACCCCTAGATACTCGCTTTTCGACCAGCGTTCAAATAAAATAAGAGCGTTCAATCGGTGACACGCAAATGGAGTAGTACAAGCGCTCCAAGAAAACGTACATCTGATATCCGGGTTCCAATTCGCTTGACGCTGAAATAACGTAGCAGACGATCCAAAAAGGATATGAAGGAAGTGTCAAGATAAGAAACGAAAGGATGTAGAGACTGATAGGGAGCCAGCGGATTCTTGCCAAATGCAGTTGCATAGCGAGAGGCGTGCTCCTCCGCCTTCACGGATAGCGAGGCTCCTGGCTATAGGGGGCGAATTTACTTTCCACCCCTGCAGAGTAGTCGGTAGGGAACAAAGGAGTGTGATCCGAGGCTCCCGGCTCAAAGGAAAGAGCGTCGAAGTTCGATGTCAGGTAGGTTGGATAATATTGTCGAAACTCTGCGTCCAGAGCTTGCTGATTTGGCTGAACTTGTGGTAGTAACGAACCACCCGGATTGTTTATCTGTAGCCCACTCTCGAAGGATTTGTTCGAGTTTTCACTACCGAAAGAGCTGGTAACGTCCGATAGACAAGAGGTAAGGAACGCATCTGGATCAGCGTTGTCGGTATAGATTGAGCCACTCATGCCAATCTGCCGGCCGTTGGAGTGATCGCTCGAAATCTGCCACAAATCTTTCGAAGGTAGTCCAGCGAAGCCTGATGACGAGCCCGAAAAGCTCATAGGCTTGGAAGCTACGGACCGACGTGTGGAATTCAGAGGGTAGACGGAAGTATTCGAGAGCGTCCTTGGCTGTTGACCAGTGCTCTGAGCAAAATTCATATGCCGATGCTCGCTTGGGCCGAAAACTCCATTGTAAGTCTGGTTTCCTGTTGAAGGGTAGCGTGAAGAGATTTCACCTTGGTAAGGTACAGAGGCTCGATGGCCCGCTGACATTGAGATGGGGTTAGAAGAGGGGAGTCTCGTGTGCGTAGTTGATCCCCGCTTTAAAAAAGGTTTTTGTATGGGCTCGGCCGGAAGGCCGCCGAACTGGCCTGCGGTCGCGTTCCAAGGGCTTTCCTTTTGTTGAAAAGATGACTGACATTTCCGTTGGCGCTGAACGGATACGAAGGAAGGGTACTCTGTCTTTGGTACTCCATTTCCGTAATATTGAGCACCTTCTTGCTTGAGCGGTGATCTGAGACACTCTGAGGCAACGCTTGAAACGGTCGAAGCAGGCTTGCTTTCAGGAACAGCCGGCTCTGTCTCCTCTGCTGAATCTATATCCATCTGCGCAGAAACGAGGTCTTCATCCTCTATTAGTACTTCAAACCCCATGTCCGCGGTTGGAGCTATTGCGGATCTTTTGCTGTCAGCTACCCGCTGTGAAGGCTCGTCCTTGATCGGTGTTGAAATGATAGCCTTTGGCACCTTTTGGGTCTTGGCTGTCGACTTCGGCTTCTGCTTCGGCATGTAAAGACTGAGCACAGTGTCGGCATCTAACAGGCATGAGCGCGGCAATTATTTCAGGCATCGTTGGACTTCACCTATTAGACCCTGCTCGAGTTTGATCTCCTCCCTCCTGGCATAGTAAATCTGCCTTAGTACCCTGATGGATTTAGCGGTGAAGTTCTTGGGAATCTCCCGCTCAATTTGTGCCGTCGCCATTTCTAGCATTTCGATTGTGAATCTAGCATGACCACAATGCAGGAGATGGTTCAACAAGATCAGACGTTCTGGATACAACGTCAGCAGTGCATCATTCCACGGCGAAACGCATACGGACCTGGTTTTTTTATGTGGTCTGGTTCCCGATGGCGGCATCCCTCACAGTCCCGCCATCTCTCCCACGGAGGCCAGTAATGAGGTGTCCTCAGAGCGCCTTCGAAACCAAACCGTCTCAAGGACTCCTTTTTTGTTTTGCCGCCGTTGTATGGATGAGTCGTCTGTTTCTTAGGGTGGCCCATTTTGATCCAAGCCTTTGCAATGTCTTTGCAACCTAACTGTCCAAGCATTTTGAAAGCGGTAACGAAATACGCTTGTAGATTGGCAACTTTGATGGGCTGCGAACAATACTCTTCACCTTCTTGACCATCCAACACGCCGTCCAATTCATCTGCGGCGTCCGACACGTAGTCATCGTCGTCGTCTGTCTCGGGTGTCATGGGCCGAAGTGTCCGTCGTTTATTGCGCGGCGGCGGGGAGTGAGAGGTCCTCCTCCTCTTTAATGATGATGCGATGGCTGAAGATTGCGTGGTAGATCCTGAAGGGCTTCAGCAATGAGAATCACATGGGTTTTTGACAATATGGAGGCAACAGGAGGGTAAGGGAACAAAGAATGGAAACACCGACCCTCTACAATGCCGAAGTATTCGTGCACAATGACCTTCTTGGGCTGCGGCTCTGTATGACTGGCAACATAGACTTTCCTCCTATCATCACGGTCGACCAGTAAGACATCGAAATCTTTTAAAGTCTTCTGCGAAACCATCTACCAGGTTCAACGTCAGCCTCGGGGAGTGTGACATTAGGGTTTGATAAAATCAATGCGGCTTACTTGTTGGCACCGAGGGTTCTGGCATACAGCGATGGAGTTATCATCGGGAGCACTGCTGGGAGGCTTGACAAGCACGCTTGCAGACCGTTCTGCTGCCCTAGGAGCCTTCCCTCTTTGGGTCGGTCTTTGAACCATGATGTGGTAATTGAATAACGATGTGACTCATGCACTACCGCGGTGATCAAGCTTTTCTGGTCGCTCTCTGCTGAAGTAGGCCTCGAATTGAGCCTTACGTTGGCCAATAACTGGCGTATATATCGAGGTTAAGCCCTTGACAGAGGAAAGCCATTCTACATCCGTCAGCAGGAAGATACAACAGAATACACGCGGTGCAAGGCAAAACCATATGAATGTTTGTATGTCAGGGGTATTCTTGGTCGAAATGGGAATCATAGAAAGTCCGAGGCACAATGGAAAGCACCAGTGCGTGTAGACTGATGGTTCCGAGTCAGAACGTCGCATCTATACGTCGTAGGCAAATCGACGTTGGTGGGAGCAAAGGATGAAATGAATCGTTGTAGGACTGACCGTTTGTAATACAAGTATGTCTGTTGGCAGTCTTGTGGGCGACGCTGAAGAAACCGTCAGCGCTGTCCAGGCTACTAGAACAACATCTAGCCCACAAGCTGCGCATCAAAGTTGGGCATATTCGGGAAGCAAACAACAAGCAAGACGGAACACATGTTGCGTAGTAGATCGGGTACTCTCGTATTGAGGAGTGGAAAGAGATCAAGGGATTGCACATCTGCGAAGGGCATCTGATATACTGGCCAAATGCAGCAATCCAATCAACTGGATCTGCATCGGATCCAATTGGGTCCTTCATCTCGCTGTTGATCCGAGACACTTCGCATTCGGCAGCTAAGGGGGGGAAGCGCGTGCTTGCTTCCCCGAAGACTGTGCATGATTCGCCTCTCATCCCAGCCAGGTTGACCATGTTCTGTAGCGGGAGATCTGTGCAGGAGAGGTCCAGCCATGTCAGTCAATGATTCAAGCCAGTTGCAAGCTAGGCATCGTTGACCAATTGGAATTTTGATGCTGGAAGGGGGGTCCGGCGCATACCAGGCACCCAGGGTTGCTAGACTCCTTTAGAAGAGGCTTGTGAGGCAAAACTTCACCATCGTTCCGTCTGGTGGGCAGTCTCGGATAGTATCCTAGTCCGAAGTATTTTACACATCTCCGGAAGATGGCGCAAAAGTGGATGACGATGCTCAGCTGGGCAGATTGATCGAGATTCGAGCCGTTCCATTAGTCCTACTGTTTTATGCATGGGGGAGTAGCTCACTGCAAGTCATCGAATAGGCGAAACTCAATGGAAGGGCCGAGAGAAGACCAAAGTACTTTACCTAAAGTACCCTACTTTAGGGCTCTACCGTCCCCCGAATCTGAGCGATATCCTTACTTTACCTTACCTTACTTAGGCCATCAACGAACTCACAATGTCCCCTTCTGGCCAGCTGCATAAGTGGCAAGTACTAACACTAATACTTTAGGCTACCGGCTTCTAAGTCCGCCCGAGTCATCCCAGTCATCAGCTGTCTCAACATTCCTAGCGCCAGGTTTGCAAAAGGCAATCGGCGCGGGTACCAGATCTACCCTTAAATCACAGAGCAGGCTCAGACAAGGGACCCCCGGTTCAAGGGTTCAAGGGGTCTCAAGATTCACGCGTGATAGCTCAAGGTAGAGCTCCTTGAAAGTGTGCGGCCTGCCTTGTAACTAGACACAAGTTGAGCATGCCACCATCTGCACCTCAACAAGACCTGCGCTGGCTATGCATACCATGCAGGAAAACCAGGCTTGTCAATCGGCCATCTCGCTCACAGCAGTTGTGATTGTTCAACGCTTTCGAGCAATCCAGCTTCTTTGACGAGCTCGAAGAACAGACCCTTTTTCTGCACCAAGGTAGACGGAGTATCAAATTCGGCAACTTCGCCGTGGTCGAGGACCAGGATGCGATCCGAGTCGAGGATAGTGTTGATCCGATGTGCAATCGTGATGATTGTGCGGTTCTTGAACATATTACTCCGAAGCGTTGTTTGTAGCATTGCGTCAGTCTCGACGTCAACGGCTGCAGTGGCTTCATCAAGTACTGTCACACAACGGTCAGTCAATTCGCTCGTCATGCTTAGGTCCCTCTGTCTCGAACTGACCAAGTATATTTGTTGGGGTGAGCAATGCCCTCGCCAAGCTCACCAGCTGTCGTTGGCCCGCGCTCAAGTTCGATCCTAGAACAATTCCGTCAGATAGAGTTTTCGGCAGATTCAATGCTTTGGAACGAATTGTAGCTGATGGCGGACACACCTCCCTCATGCACAGCGGCCTCCAATCCTCCTGCCATACTTGAGACGTGCTCCTTCAATCGCGCATGATCTTTTTTCCGTCAGCAGGCCTCTTAAGCGTTCAACGTGCATCACATCAAATTTACCTAAAACACTCCAAAGTTCAGTGTCATCGTGAATATGCCCCGGATCGAGATTATCTCGCATAGTGCCCTCGAACAAAGCCGCATCTTGAGGAATGATAGCGAGTCTGCTCCGCAGATCAAGCAGGCCAATGGTAGAGGTGTTCAGATCATCGATCGAGATGTTGCCTGTGTCGGCCTCGATGATTCTGAAAAGCGCCAAGGTTAGGGATGACTTTCCTGCTCCCGTCCTGCCGACGACGCCTATCTTCTCATGCGACTTGATATGGAGGTCGATGTTTTTGAGGACCAAGTCTAGGCCCGATCGATATCGCGCTGAGAAGTTGTTGAAGTCTACGGCTCCCTGGGCGGGCCAGCTGATCTTTGGCTTATTTTTGGATATTCTGTCGGGTGCCTCACTGGGTAGTCTGGCATATTCCAAGACACGTTCGACGGAGACAATGTTAGTCTCAACCTCAACGGTTTGTCGAACGATCCAATTCAAACTGGTAGTGATCTGCAATGCATATGACATGGCCAGCCCTACCATACCGGCTGACAGACCGCTTCCGGTTGCGACGGAGAGTATGGCAAATGAGGCAGCTGCCAGAATAATGACCGAGCCAATGAATTCGAGGCGGACAGCCAGCCATCGATTTGCACTGATAGAAGGAAAGTATGCACGGAGATTTGCGTCCACTCGCCATTCGTTCTCCAGAGTAAATCTCTGCTGTTGACGGTACGCACGTATCGTGGTGATGCCGCCAAGCGACTCTTGGAAATGAGCATAAATCGGGCTCCTGCTTATACTGTCAAGGCGTTTCAACTCTCTAGAGGTACGAAGGTAGTAGCGCTGAATGTAAAGGTAGAGAGCCCCCAGAGGAATGACGAGTACCACAAAGATTGGAGTTGACACTACGACCAGTATCAGTGTGTAGAAAGCGCGTGCGCTATTGACAAACAACATGTTGAAGGTCCTTGCAAGCACCTCATCGACCCGGTAGATATCACTGGAGAAACGGTTGAGGATCCGCCCGGATGGGGTTGTCTCGAAGAAGCTCATTGGTGATCTGAATATCGCGTATGCCATTCGTTCGTGAAGCTTTCGCGAGGCTTCTATGGAGCAAAAAATCCAAAGGATGAGCGTCTGGATGACTACCAGGCCCGCACCTCCAATCCCAAAGGCGAAGTAAATGCCGATATATTTGCCAATCTGGGGGTTTCCACCATATCTCTGGTTAATCTCAGCCCACTGCTTCAGCCAAAGACTTCCCCCTATTTGTGCTGTCTGTGCGCCAATGAGCATTACCATGTAAATACAGACTGCGATCAGATTGCTTGTCTTCGCATATTCCAAGTAGACATCCCACTTGACTTTGCCCTGTTCTGAGAACTCTTTACTTTGCTTCGATTTGGTTGGTCCACCTTCTTCATCTGTCAGCTTCCCGCGAGGCCCTTTGAAAGACGCTGTGCTCGCGCGACGTAGGGTATTACTGCTCGCCCTTCGCCCAGTACCACCACTTGCACGAATGGGTGCCAGCTGAGTAATACCTTCCTGTGCCTCGTCTTTCTCGTCCGTGGGATTTTCTAGGAAATGCCCAGCGCCTGTGCTAAAGACGGTCTGAGACTCCTCGCTTGCCGAGCTCGACGTCGAGTCTTTGCTGTCTTCAATGCTAGGAGACGGACTTTCTTCCTCCTCTTCATCCTTATTAGCAGTCTTGATGAGGTTTGCGACCTCGCCTTTCATTGCAATCAATTGCGCGTACGTGCCTTTTTCTAGAATCCTCCCACCCCGGATCAATGTAACAAAGTCAGCTTCACGCAGTACAGGGATCGAGTTTGTCGCCAGTATCCTGGTTTTGCCAGCTAGTAGGCCTTTCGACCCAAAGACGTTATCAATAAGGTGCCTCCCAACGTGCTGGTCGACGGCAGAAAGGCAGTCGTCGAGAAGATAGACATCAGCACGGGCATATACAGCTCTTGCCAAAGTCAAGCGTGCCTTCTGTCCACCGGATAGCGATATTCCTCGTTCTCCCACCTCGGTCTGATCTCCATCTGGAAGTGTTTTAAGATCCTCGACGAATGCGCATGCATGTATGGTTCGTTGATAAAAGTGAGGGTCCCAGCGATGGCCAAATGTGATGTTTTCTTTGACGCTTGCATTCATTACCCATGGGGACTGGGCGACATACGCCGTAGCTCCATGCACTACGAGCTCGCCGTGAATCTTCCAAATGTCTCCCAGAATAGCTTGGAGGAAGGATGATTTGCCAGCCCCAACTCGCCCTACCACGCAGCTCAGCTCTCCTTTGTGGGCCACAAAATCGATATCTTCTAAGCAATTGCGGCTCTCGTTCCGATCCCATGTGAAGGTGGCATCACGGATGCGGACTGATTCGTCACCCATGTTCACTGCGCATTCCTTCGTTTGTACGGCGTCAGCCTGCAACTCTTCGGCAGTAAAGAAGCTCGTAAGACGTCCGACTGCTACAGTTGCCTCTATTATAGACGTAATAACCATTGGTAGGACAGCTAATGGGAAACCCAGTAGATTGAACAGTGTCAAAGCTGGGAAGACTATTTCAGTTGTCAAAGGCTCGTCCTTGGTAAGGACGAAGACTGCAAACGTAGAACAAGAGACCAAAAAGGGAGTTGTTGACCAGGTGAAATTTGCAAAGGCTTGGGATGCGCCAATCTTGCGAAGTGTTTTCAACTCTTGCTCGTTTCGGACGTAGTTGAGCTTGTTAATGAAGGCGGTAGACCAGGCGAATAATTTAATGCTCTTCATATTATTCAATATCTCTGTCACCAGCCGCGTTCTCGCATCTTTGTTCTTCATCTGCTTCTTCTGGAGGTTCTTCATAATCCTCGCAATAAAGCCGTTTACTGGTACCATCAAGATCATGGCACCGACACCTGCAAGCATACTGATTCCAAGCAGCTGATACAACGAAACCATGCATAAGACGATTTGGAACGGCGCTGACCAAAGCATTTGACCATATTGGGTCAAATCTTGTAGGCGTTGAGTGTCCACAGCCATGTAGTTCACGATGTCTCCGGTAGACTTTGAAGCTCGACCTTCGTTTGACAGTCTCATGGATTTGGCATAGATCATGGAAGTCAATGATGATTTCACCCGCATTCCCGTTTCGAAGGCACGTTGGAAGTATTGATGAAGGAGAGCTGTCTGCGCAACCGAAACGGCAAACATAGCGATTGAAATTGCGGCACCTCTAATCACTGGTTGAGGGTGGGGGTTTGCATTACGGTAAGAGTCGACAAAGGAGATCAACAAGCGTAGCAGTTGCGGCTGTACGAACGACAAGGTGTCGCTGAAGGTCTTGATGACTGTGGCTCGAAAGTAAGGACCACCGAAACCGCGAAACATTGCCATCCACAACGAAGGCCGCTTCTTGTCGAGCTCAGCTGACCAGGTCTCCTCAAGCGCTGCGCCTGTGACGTTTGTGGTATCCCTCGTTCTTAGATTCCAAAGATCATCTTGCGTGAGAAATTCCCGGTAGCCATACTTCATCATCGGTGTCATCCAGCTAAAGGTGAGAATGCTGAAGACGTCCGCATATTCAACTGGGCATTCGTCCTCATCTCCAAGAGCATCGTATGCGGACTTCTTCTTTGGCACCAGATACTCTAAACCAAATTCCAACCCAGCGAGCCCGAAGCTGACACAGAACGTAGCGAAGTATGGAAGTCGACTACGAAAGGCTTGCTGTGAGATGAGAGATCGAAGCTTGACACCGAAGGCTATAAGAAGGAACAGCCAGTAGAACAGCACGACCCCATTCGGCTGACGGCTACGCCAGTGTTCGATATACTGAACACCGCCAATGACAGCTAACGAGCCAACCGTGATGATAGAGGTCCAAAATCGGAAATCACCATACCAGATCCCAGGGAGGGCCACAATTTGAAGACATGCTTGAAGTGCCGTTGTGGCGAGTAAGGCCAGAATGACGCTGACTTTGGTGTAGAAATGCCAATTCTTGCTGACGGCCGATGCTTCCCTCTTCTTCATTAACCACCACACTGCTGCTGCTCCGAGGACGATGCCATATATTGCCACTGTAGTGATCCAGACGTCCAGAAAACATGGGGTGAAGTCGTAGCGGTACTGACTTATAGGGCCCCATCCCTCCAGATTCCCGCATAGTGGCTGAGTGCTGTCCCCCTTCGCTGTTGTTCGAAGGTAATCAGGCCAGAAGAACTCCTGACCTGAGTCGGCAGAAAAGACTGTCTGCGACGCTGTTGAAGCCCGCATGCTCAACGCGGCTGCGGGACGTTTATTACGGTCTCACAAAACCAAATCTAGCTCTTTCCCTCCCCACACTTGATGACTCTGTATAAGGACCGATCTCTTCAATGGGCTAAGGCGAGCGATCTGAGCCGGATAGCGGCAACCTCATGACTGCAAACATTTCCATAGTGACTCACGAAGTCTGAGCTCGGTGTGCATGGCATCCCAAGGTATTTAGGATGACACAGCGTAGGGCTGCGAGTAAATTAGCCCTGAAGAACATACTAGTACTACGTACTGTGCTGTAATTTAGCCGAAGATCAGCCGTATTATTCATGAGCCCGCACGCTCGCGAAATGGAAACAATGTTTCCAGCTGTCAAAAGGAGTTGGCTATGCTTTCTGGTGAACGTGCGACCACGTAGCGCATCATATACATGGCATCTTAGGTCCTATTCCTCGTACTATACACAGTTGTGCAATTCTGCGAATCATCCAACTCCCGTCGCGCCTTACATGCTGCGACGCTTTCCCAGCCTCCAAGCTCAGTCTAGAAAGCAACATCCATGACTATTCGCTTTCGCTACCTTATCCCATGACCATCCCCTTGAGACCAGCCATGTCACCTTCCTTAGCTGCAATTTCGAAATAGCCGTAAATGATAGTGACAGCGAGCAAGATACCAGTGCCGCTTCCTAGGGCGCCCATAAGATCTGAAGCCACACTCAATGCACCAATGCATGCACCACCAAAAGCTGCAGCGGTAGGAATGATCCTCTTAAGTTCACGATACATGCTCTGTTCCCTGTGGCCAGCCATGACGAGCCCTTGCTCCTTCAACTGTTTTGCGACATCTCTAGGTGCAGAACCACTGACTTCGATCCCTAGAAGCAACCCTTGTCAGCAGACTTTCGGGAGAAGACTTGAGGATCGCATAAACAGTATTTGAAACAACAAAATCGGGCTTGAGAGGATTGTAGCTTCCGAAACACATCATGCAAAGCGAGTGCCAAATCAACCGCAGAGACATAATTTCGAACCGCATCTTACATGTTTTCGAAAAGATAGCGCATGCAACCAGCATAAAGACGATATAGATTGCTGAGTGCAGGGGATCCAGCAGTGCTTCGGTAAAGTTCAGGGGCGGAGACATGTAGTCTAGAACTGTTAGCAGCCGGTCTGATCAATCACCAGATAAGGGATTCCTACAAGCTATGCCTGACGCTGCATAGAGCTGTTGACTTCCTTCTCTTGGCTCCCAGGTACCTATTATCTTCACTAACAGATTGTCGCTAAAGATGATCAGTGTCTGGATCGGCATGGGGAGAATAAATATTGCGTACCTGAAACGGCTATAGAGCATCTGGCTAACCAAGAAGATGTTGGAACTCAGCGCACTCGGAGGATGTTAGAAAGTAACGCACAGTAGAAGGCCTGTGGGGGACGGTACCTTTGGAGCATGATCGGCATATTGCTTGTGTAGAACAATCGGACTGGGTAGCTCCCCCGCATACCTCTCTGGCGGGAGGATTTGACAGGTATTTCGACTCGAAATCCTTGCAAATATATGACCGCGGCGAAGACGACTAAAGTTGCTAATCTGCGAGATACTTCGATTAGGAATATTCTAGAGTCAACTTCGGCAATGGAGGTACCCATGCGACTGGTACATGGTCACTCACAAATTGGAGATATTTGGGAGATTCTGGCGGTCTGCGGTCAAAGTTAATTAACAGGTCCAATCGGCATGGTTTCAGAAAAGAGTTAGGGGCTTACAGAATGCCTCGCGGAGTGCCCTTTGCTTATCGGGCCATGTAAGAAGAAGATGGAATAAGGCGATCACAGCCCCTTCGAATTCAGGACCTCGGCCCGTATTAATGGTGGTAGGCGAGAATGCTTTCCAGACTATAGATTCACAGATCCCGGTGGCACTTTGGATGATTCCAATGTCAGATTTTTGGCATCATAGCAATCGTTTGGCTCATTCATCACGTCTCGCAACACTCAAAAAGCGTCCGAAAAGGACTCAAGGGAATACCCGACGTACATGAATAGAGAAATTCCGCTACCCAGGCCATACCCCTTCTGGAGAAGTTCATCTAGGAGAATTACGATAAGTCCGGCTAACATCAGCTGTACAACCTGAAAAAGGTGTTAGCTGGAGCAATTCGGAGTCTGGTTGTTAAGTGCTTGTAAAGGCATACGAGAAGAACACAGATTCCTGCGCCTCTGTTGAAAATTAGCAGGTGTGTATATCAATTGTCCAGAACAAGAGGCTCACAGATCCGATGGCTGCCCATATAAGCCAGTCAAAACATACACACACGCTTGGCCGAAGCTGAGAATGATAGCAAAAAGCTTTTGAGCTGTTTGATAGAGCTCTCTATCTGTCTTGAGGTCCAGGTTTACGTCAATAAGATGTGTTCCCGCAAGAAGCTGAAACACCATCCCTGAAGATATGATGGGAGAGATTCCGAGTTCCATGAGTGTACCACGATTGCTAGCCAGCATCATCCTCAGCCAGTAGAGTGGGTCAGAAGTGTCGGAGGAAACAATGCCATAAAGGGGGATCTGGCTCATCTGCGCTTTGTTCAGTCTCCGTCTTCCAGCATATTTTTTGAAACACTCACGACCAGGAATATCAGTAGAGTAAGGCCAGTCCACTAGGAAGGTACCAAGTCAGCCAACAGATGCTAAACCAGGGTGTAGAGGAGGGCAGGGGATTGGCGGACCATGAGCTTCTGGTTGAAGGGGGTCTTGGATGTTTCCGGTGCTGCGACTTCTGGGAGCAATGGAGTGAAGGGCTTGATCAGATCCAGGAAACGAAGACCACTCATCGTTGCGGTAGCGCCGCTCTGCGGACTTTCAGCTTTTCAAGCGAGTGGTGTGGGCTGTAGAATGCTCCGTGAACAGAGAATTTTGTATGTTACCTCTCCATTCCGCGAAAGGCCACATATAGACGCGCTAAGCCCTACGGTAAGGAGCGTTGGCCCCGGCTCGGAAATCACCAACAGTATTTTCGGGAGTTAGGTGAGCCTCTTCCTCTTTCCTTGATACACTGCACGATAGATTTGGTGATGGTGTTCGAAGTATGATCAGCCGTGGTGATTACGGATTTGCGCATGGCTCGTAGCATCGAAGGCGGTCACAGAAGATATGGGAAGAGTGGAGTAGGGAGGGAAAAGCGCGTGACCAGGCCTCAATATCATGTATGATGTTTCCATGCATGATGCTATGTAGGCCTTCAGCTCGACCATGAGCACCGTCAAGTCGCACACGCTGCGACTGTCCTACCCTCTCCTTTGCACAATGATTCATGCAGTCCCTATCATTCCTTTGAACTGCCGGTGTAATGCAAAGATGGAGTGCCCCAACACCTTAGAAATGAAGGATTAAGAAAGCTGTATTGTGCCATGGAGTCTCTCAATGGATGAAAATATGAATCCCACGATGAAAAGTCAATGTTGCCGTGGATAGTGCTTACACAATTGTAATAAATGTAAAGAAAACGACATCTAGCATCAGCTGGGTTTGATTGAAAAG